>Ga0209289_100149_pt1 | contig 42167 bp, 41 predicted proteins | sample GXS110809BmetaG_FD_184121 | JGI IMG/M metagenome (GOLD analysis project Ga0209289, IMG submission 184121) | Hot spring microbial communities from Gongxiaoshe hot spring, China to study Microbial Dark Matter (Phase II) - GXS 110809B (SPAdes)... ... | reverse complement strand
CCCTCCTGTGTTATGCCCATGGCTTTGGCTGCTCGTGGGTCGTAGATTTTGTCGACGCGCTGTATCTCGAGGAAGTGGTTGCCGCTTCCAAGCGTTCCTATCTGCGATTCTCCGCGTGCCTTGGCTTCTCTCGAGACTATGGAGGGGTCTGGGTCGGGGATGTTTCCCGTTTTGTAGCTGGGGTAGCGGCCCTCCTCCTCCATCTTCCTGAAGTCATCGGCCCAGCCTAGACCATATTTCTCGATGACGTAGCGAGCGCCCTCCAAAGCCACCCTATCCAAGTCAGAGTGGGTGACGACGAAATCTCTACGCCGCGAACCAAGACCAGCGGGAACATTTCTGAAAACTGTGTTAACCAGCTCCACTATCCTAGGCCGCACCTCGCCTATGGTGAGGTCTGTTACCATCAGTCGGACACCGCAGTTGGATACTACGAATCCGTTGGCGATGAAGTTATGGCTTTCATGGTCTACTGTGAAGTCATATACCTCCTCCTCTGCCTCTATCTCCTCTATCTTCTCAATCCTATCCCATATTATGTCGCCATGCATGTGTTCATTCACCCATTTTTCAAATTCTGGAAGGCTTCTTGGGACTCGGGGGCCTGTTTTTCTACCTTCGTAGAGTGAACGTTCTATGAACCTCCCATTTATATGTTCTGATTTCAACGCTTCAATTATCTCCTGTTTTTGTGCTCCGTTGCTATGTAGAATTACTGCTAGTTCCTGAGCCTTTCTACGTTCCTCTACAATTTTCTGCTTCAAACTTATCCATACAACTGCAGCCAACGCTAGCCGTCTCCTAGCTGGGTTATACTCGTATCCTACTCTGCTCCATAGAGTCTTGAGGTTCTCAGGTTTCTCAGATATTAGTAGCCGCAACCTTATTGAATCTCCTTCTATAACAGTGTTTATGCCGGTTGTCTCTACGCCAATCTCCTGTAACAACATGCCTATCTCGTTTAGGAATTTTCTTCCATTCTCTTCAAGCTCAATCGTCTTGGTTAGAGTTAGCTGCGGAATGGTGAAGTTGTACCCATTTATTGTCTGGGGTTTGTTAAGCTCGGCGCCGAAGAGACCTGCTAGGTAGAGTCGTTTCATCCATTTGGGTAGGTTGAAGAGCCAGTTTGGAACTAGGTATTCAGTGTCTTTTTTCTTCCCCTTTGGAGCGCCTAGGTATTGGAGGAGTGCTGTAAAGCTCCTTGCGTTGACTCTGACAGAGTTTTCCTGACCTTCGGTTGTTTTTCCTCCAATGATTGTTTTTCTTCTCCTAGTGTATATCTTTGATGGTTTGTAGCCTATCTTCTCTATGTCTCGCCGTATGTATTCAAGGCCCTCTATACTTCCGTAGAATACTGTTGACTTCCCGTCGAAGGCACCGTCTCCCGTAAAGTAACCCAATAGACGGATTAGGTAGGGTAGTTTCGGGTTTCTAGAAGTCAACGGAAGTAGGCCACGTTTCCTGAGTTCGGCTGCAACTGTATTAGGTAATGTTTTTCCGTCTAATATCGTAATTTCTGCAGGTGTTTCGTAGGGTAGGCCTTCGAATGGATGTAGAGCTACATAATCACCTACCTTAAGCCTATGCGCCTCCAGCATTCCCTTCTTGGTTAATATTGGATGGTCAGCCGTAGCTTTTAGTGTGAATCCAGACTCTGTCGTTATCTTAAGAAGTCTCTTTTCCTCCTTCTTAAATATCAAGTCGATCCCAGCATCTGTTGCTTTAGCGTCGTGTATGGCGACAATTCTCTCTAGCCCTTCAAACTTTTCTATTGGTTTTGTATAGCCCAGCTCTGTGAGGATGGGGGTCCCACCAGGGAGGCAGTTTATGTCATATCCTACTCCGCCGGGTGAGATGACGCCCTCGGTAGCATCCATGGCTGCGACGCCGCCTATTGGGAAACCATATCCTTCATGCGCGTCTGGGAGAACTGTCATCTGCTTCACTATGCCGGGGAGTGTGGAGACGTTCACGGCTTGTTCTAGTGTTCTGTCGGTTTTCATTTTTTCGAGAAGTTTCTCAGAGGCGTAGACGATGACGGGGACGCGCATGTCTTTTCGGTATGTTTGGGGGATGCGCCATGTGTTGTTGCCTATTTTCTCGAGAGTAGGTGCCATAGAAACCACCTGTATTCATGTATTCGATTAGTTGGATTTAAACGCTCTTTAGCAGTGCCTCGAGAGAGATGTTTTCGCTGCTGAGGTAGGATGCGATGATGTCGGGGTTCGGGTCCTTGAGAGCGTGTCCGGTCGCGACGCAGACAACTGTCTCGGAGCCGTCGAGTTCACCGCTTTCAACAAGCTTCTTGACACCTGCGAGCGAGGCTGCTGAAGCTGGCTCGACACCTATTCCCACTGCTGACGCGAGGACACGCTGAGCCTCGAGTATCAGCTGGTCGCTTACTTTCTCCGCGAGGCCCTCCGACTCTTTCATCGCTTTGAGGGCCTTTGTCCAGTTGACGGGCCGGCCTATCCTGATGGCTGACGCGATGGTTGAGGGCTTCTCCACGGGCCGCAGCACGTTGTCGCCTCTTTTCACCATGTCGACGAAGGGAGATGCGCCCTCCGCCTGCACGGCTATCAGACGCGGCGGCGTGTTGACCAGCTCAAGTTTCTGCAATTCTTTGAAGCCTTTCCAGATGGCTGAGATGTTTCCGCAGTTGCCTACGGGGACGGAGAGGTGGAACGGGGTGTCGCCGAGGTCGCTCCAAAGCTCGTATGCAAGGGTTTTCTGTCCCTCGATGCGCCAAGGGTTGACAGAGTTGAGCAGATAAGCCTCTGAGCCGAGTGCGGCTGAAATCACGGTGCTCAAAGCCTTGTCAAACCCCTCAGGTATCTGAACGGTCTGTGCACCATGTAGAATGGTTTGGAAAATTTTTCCAGCGGCTATGCCTGTTTTTGGAACCACGACTACTGCTTTCAGACCAGCTGCTGCAGCGTAAGCCGCCATCGAGGATGATGTATTGCCGGTTGAGGCGCATACGACGACGCGTTTACGGAGCTCAACTGCTTTGGAGACGGCGACGCTCATGCCTCGGTCCTTGAAGCTCCCCGTCGGGTTCATTCCCTCAAACTTGACGTAGAGCTTTTTCACGCCAGCCCACCTCGCCGCGGCAGACGCCTCATACAACGGTGTGCCACCTTCTCTGAGCGAGACAACAGCTTTGTCAACGGGAAGAACCTCGCGATAGCGCCACATCGTCCGCTCTCTTCCACTCCACTTGGCCGCCACTTCTCTTCCATCCATTTCCTCGAGACTGGGCAGCACAACCTCGAGAAGAGCGCCGCATTTGGTGCATGTGTAGATTATCTCGTTACCGCTCCACTCGCCGCCGCATGATATGCACCTTAGATATGGAGGCTTCAAGGCTGGTGTCAGTAGATTAGTATCAGCACAGCGCTGATGACTAGGAGCGCGGTGAAGAAAACTGTCAACATACCTATGACGGGTATGGAGGCCAACGGGGTTGTGGAAAGGTTGTAGGCTATTAGGGCGGAGCCTATGAGAAGCAGTCCAGCCACCGTCTTAATCACCAGCCTAAGAACATTCCTCGCGGAAACCAAACTCCACCTCTCAATTAACAGCATCATCGCTATATAATCTCGTCGCTCAACCACAGCCCTAACCACTGAAGTAGCAGAAAATAGATATAAGCAGACGTAGGCTGAATCTCGGTAGAATGCGCTCAACGATTCTATTCATAATGGTTTTTCTACTCCTCGTCTCCGCATATGGCGCTGAACCTATTCCGCCCGGGACACCTTTTGGCACGGTTTATGTGCGTGTAACTGACTGCATCACGGGTGCGCCTATTCAGGGCGCCTCCGTCAACCTCGACAACCCAACCCATCGAACAGACGGATTAACCAACTCCACGGGATATGCGTCTATCGAGGCCTTTGCATGGTTTTACACGTATTACGTGACTGCTTCGGGTTACCGTGTAGACGCTGGGGAGAGAAGGTTTTCGCTCGGTGAGGTGTTTAATGTGTGTCTGGTGCCTGAGGCCGCTGGTTTCTGGCGTGTGGTGGCTGATGTTCTCGCTTGGCAGGGTGACATCCATGCTGGCGGAAGCGGCTGGGCGATAATTAGGCTGAAAAACCTTGAGGCGGGTGTGTTCAACATCACAGAGTTCCAAATATGGGTGGCCGGATACGACGGCCCCGCCATAACATACACGGTTCCAAAAGGGGTTATTTTAGACAGGCTTGTCGAACGCAGTTTCAACATCTCCGTCAATCCTCGTCCAGAAGTTCCGACGGGCAGGCTGAAAGCGGAGCTTCGGTTCAGAGCGGTATTCACAGGAGCCGATGGCAGAAGCATAGGGCCTCTGACCGTTTCCACCGACCTCGACTATGTGATGATAGCGCCTTACAGAAGCTTCAGGATACAGGTGATGGATAAATGGGGCCAGAACCCTGTGCCCGGAGCCGTGGTCGAATTCATTCCCACGCTCCCCAACGTCGAAGGCTCCTTCACCTACCAAGCAGATGAAAACGGATACATCGATGTCAAAAGGGTTAACGACGGAGCCTACCTCACACGCATCAAATACCTCTCACCCTATGATGAAAAAGTATACCTCGTAGCTCAGCAATACACAATCCTCATAGACCTCGTCAAACAACCCTTTCTAAGGTCTTCTCTCTATGAGGTGCATGTGGATGTTAGAGACCTCGGCAACAGGCCTTTGGAGACGGATGTTTACTTGAACGGTGTGAGAGCTTTTTCGGAGAATGGTTTAGCGAGGTTTGTCAACGTGCCGCAGGGAATGTACAGTGTCTCGGTACGGTGGATGGATGTTGAAGTATACACGTCGCAGATACGTGTTGAGGAGCCCCTGGTAATCAATAAACCAGGGGCACAGCTTCAAGCAACCGTGGACGTCGGCGACATCGGCGTCAAGCTAGAGACTCTCGAAGGTAAACAGGTTAACATCCCTGTAAAGATTCTGTTAACTCCGCGGAACCGTTTGGCTGAAAATGTTTCATCAACCGTTTTCGAGAGGCTTCCGCGAGGGGAATATGCGGTCAAGGTGCAGGCGTATGATTTTTACAGGGAAAGATATGTTGACGTGGGTGAAGGGGTTTTTGCTCTCCCTCGTGACCATGGACAGCATGTCATACGGGTGAACATATTTGACGTGGTGGTCGAGCTGGTGGATAAACAAGGCCGTCACGTAGATGCGGAGTTGACGATTGAGGGAAAGCCGGTGACGCTTCGCGGAGGAAAGGCCACACTCACCAGCCTCACGCCGGGACCCTACAGGTTTAAAGCATCTTGGAACGGCTACACAGTCCTTGACATCATGGCCGAGCCGAGGCCGGGTGAGACGCTGAAGCTGACGGCGGAGATATACAAAATGCGTCTCAGAGTTCTTGGAGTCGATGACCAGCCCTTGATGAAAGCCTCCGCCATACTTTGGCAGGGCCAATCACCTGAGCAGCAGACGGTTGTGAACGGGTCGACGGTCTTCGACCAAGTGCCGGCGGGAACACATCAGCTAACCATATTTCTCGAAGATGTGGCCGTTTTCAACGGCACTGTGGAAACCGGTGAAGAGGTAAGCGTCGTTGTAGAAGCTGGATGGGTTGAGCTGTTTTTCCATGACCATAACGGGGCGCCGATAAGCGGTGTAGAAGTTGTGGCTGCCGGCTTTGATGCGCAGAAAACAGGTGCGGACGGTGTGGCGAGGCTGGGCCAGAGGCCCCTGGGCTCCTACGGATTCACAGCACGTTACCGTGGATTCACAGTTTTCGAGGGCGTGGCAAAGGCGGGGAACAGAACCGAGTTTACGCTGCCCCTCTACAGCCTGAAAGCAACCGTTGTCAACGAGCTCGACACACCCATAGAAGCATCCATCACGCTCACACGGGGAGATGTCTCACTGGGAACCTTCACCGGCTCCGAAGCAGCCTACTACCTGCTTCCGCCAGGGCCCTATGTCCTTAAAGCGTCAGTCGGAACCAAACAGGCCGTGCAACAGGTTAACCTTCTCTCCGATGGACAGGTTTATGTCATCAAGGTCCCGGTCACGCTTGTGCTAGGTAACATAGCCCTGTCCTCATCCGACCTCTTGACAATCCTTATGCCGATAGCGGTTGCCGTGGTAGCCGTGGCCTCCATAGCTGGTTTACGAAAGGCAGCGGGGCAGAGAAGGAAGAGAGCCAAGGGGATGGTGTAATGTTGTCGACCGAAATAGAGTTTTTGATGGTCTTGGTCACGCTTATTTTGACGATTTTTCTCACGTGGATGGTTTACGGCATAGCGCGGGAGCTGAACCTCGGGATTTTCAGACGCTTCTTTAAACTCTTAATAGCCGCCGCAGCCGTCTCGGTTGCGGGGAGGGGGATAGTCCTGCTGCAGCTAAGCGGCCGAATATCGGGTATACCGCAAGGCATAGACCTTGTATCAGGTCTTGTTTTCTTCATTTTCTTGACGGCCGCTTTCTGGGTTCTTCTCCGCGACTGGCGGAGAATATCCCTGACGCAGCCTGTTAAAAGGGGTGGGGGAGATGGAGGTAAGCGTCGAATGGATACTTGAGGCTATTCTTGGCAAAACGGGGTCGATAATCTTCACAGGCCCCAACGGCGTCGGCAAAACTCTTCTATCCATACAGGCTGTCGAAGCGGCTTTGTCCAAGAACAGGAAAACAGTATACGCCCTAACCACCATGTCGCCTCAAACCTTCCTCGAACTAGCCAAATCCATCGGCGCCGAGTTCGACAACCACCTCGAAGAAGGGAGACTCGTTCTAGTGGATTGCCACACCCGCGGCGAGAACACATATCCAGCAAAATACAGCATAAGCCCCGAGGCAAGCCTCCTAGAGATACGGCAGACCTTCCTCGAGGCAGCCGACTACTCGTCAAACTATTTCCTCGTCATAGACGACCTGAGCACACTTCTCGCCTACATTCCTTCGGAGAATGCTTTCAAGTTCTACCAAGCAGTCGCATCAGATGTGAGGAGAAACGGTGGTACATGCGTCGCGATAATCGTCCCAGACATATTGGAGCAGAAGCTCACCAATCTTCTCTACAGTTTATCGGATGGTGTAGTGGAGATGATGATGGAGGAAATGGGAGGTAATCTGAGGCGCTTTTTGCGGATAAGGTTTCTACGAGGTGTGCGGCATCCTACAGAGTGGAGCGAATACGTCATCGGGCTGCGTGGCATAGAGCTTCTACCCTAGAGCGGCTGGTATTTATTCGGGTTTTTGTGGGTTTTCATAAGGGGCCGTGGTCCAGCTTGGTCTAAGATGCGCGGCTTGGGCCCGCGAGGTCGTGGGTTCAAATCCCACCGGCCCCACATGAGGGTTATGGGTTTTCGACGTGTTTTCCGTATCCAAGCATGGTGATGTATCTGCGCGGGTTTATGGGTGAACGGTTCTTGGCCGACTCGAGGACGCATTCGGCGAGAAGCGTGGCTTTGAGGCCGTCGTATGCGGTGACAGCTGGCTCGATATGGTTTTTCACGGATTCGATGAAGTGCTTCAACTCGTTGCGGAGGGGCTCCGAGGTTTTCAGGTGGGGGATGATTGTTTGCTCAGCCTTCTCCACCACAACCTCCTGCTCGATAAACTTCACAGACACCACGCCATTTTCTCCTGTTATGTGCATCTCGCGTTTCTTCCTCGGGGTCAGCCAATTGGCTTCAAGCAGGGCGCTGCGCCCCTCACCATATGAGAGAAAGATTTGGGCATGGTCTTCGTAGCTGTGGCGCAGTCGTCCACACATCGCGTAGACCTCATCTGGAAGTGTTCGGAAAATCCATGTAACAAGGTCGAGGTCATGTATGGCGGTGTCCTTGACCACTCCCGTGTCACCAATCCTCTCGGGCCACCATCCTATTCTTCTGCCGTAGAAGAGAAGCACCTCGCCAACCTCTTTATCCTCAATCAAGTGTCGCGCATACTGGACGGCGGGGTTAAACCTTTCAATGAAGCCGACCATCACAACCCTGCCCGTCTCCCGGATTTTGTCCAATATTTTCGCGGCCTCGTCAACCGTTGAGGCCATCGGCTTCTCGATTAGTATGTCGCAGCCGTGGTCGAGGAGTTTCAGGGCGAGTGATGCATGTGTTGTCGATGGTGTGCATATTGTGACCGCGTCGGGACTTGTTTCCTGCAGCATGGTGTCCACCTCCGTGTATACGTGTTGGACTCCGAACCTTGCAGCCGCTCTCGCCGCCCGCTCTCTGTCGATGTCGCAGACCGCCACCACCTCGGGTTCCCCAAGCTCCTTCAACACCCTGAGATGGTTGACACCCCAAAACCCGGCGCCTACTACAGCCACGTCAACCACGCTTCAACACCTCACACCATCGGCACAAACCAGACATGGGAAAAATGTTTAGACAACTCCCGCAACAAGTCTATCCGCAGACCAGCCACCACAGCGCCGTCAAACCCCGTGAAAGAACCCAGCTTCTCAAGAGAAACATCCTCACTATCCAAAACAGAAACCCTCACACGCCTACCCTTCAAAGCATCCACAAACCTCTGACCAACCATCTCCGAACAACCTACAACCAGGAGCCTAAACTCCCTCCTATACTTTCTCGAAACCTCCCGCACCTGAGACAACGCAGAGGCCTCAGCTCTGTAGACTGTTTTCCTCATCTTCGTATAGAGGTTGTTGAGAAGAGGTGTGTCTCTATGCATCCTGAACGCTTTCACGGCGTCAAGATGCTCCTGGTAGAGAACAACATCACGTGTAAAACAGTTCATAACAAGCTCCATGTGTCCGTGAAGAACAGCCATTTCTATAAGGGTCCACGCCTCAACCGCCTCAGACAAAAGATTCGACAGGGAAGCTATCTCAGCCAGCTCAGGTGAGTTGAAAAAAGTGGCGCCCAGCTTTTCGAGAACGGGGCTCGGGTTCTCGGATGAGCTCCAAGCCGGCAAAAGTTTTCCCGCTGTGGATAATGCGCCGGCGTAGTTGGTCTCCGTCGGGTCTGCGGCTGAGCTTCTGGTGAAGAGTTTGAGGAGTTGTCTGCATTCGCCTGGCTTGGTCAACCCGGAGAAGGTGAGGCGCTCGACTTGACGTAGTTTTTCTCCCACTGTTTTGACGAGGTTTTCTGCAGAGTGTAGAGTGTCGCGTCCTTCCTTGATTGTGTTTACTGTTATCCATACTTCTTGGTAGCTTTCCTCGGGCTCTCGCGTGACTGTGAACTTGTTTTCGACGCATAGTTTGATGAATTCTTGTTTAGACACTCCTCGGTGTAGGCTTGGGCTGTATTCTGTAGCTTTTTTCTCGACGTAGGGGTCGGGTGTGTAGAATACTGTCTGAAACCCGTTTTTAGCCAGCTCAGCGGCCGCTGCGATACCTGTTTCATCCATCGCCGCCAGCAGAACCTTCATTCACCTTCTCACCCAGCAACACACGGTAAAGCCAAAAAACCGTCAACCTATGCCATCCAACAATCCACACAAGAAAAACAACGACACCCACAACAGTCCTCGCAACCGATACAGCAACCGACCCGGCTGAGCCGTCGAGAACAGCTAAAACGAAGTAGGCGATGGACGATGACGCAGCCAAGAAAAGAAGCCACACAACTGTCATCAATATCAACACTTTCAGAAAACCCCTGCTCAAGGCAGCCACCTCCTAATAAACAGGAAATATGTCAAGAGCGAGAGAATAGCGGAGTACAGGCAGAGGAGAAAAAGCCTCCAGACGACTGCGGGCTCCGTGAGCTTTTCCCCCGCGGTTAGGAGACGAACAACCGTCACCGGGGCTTTTCTTTCAACGTTGGCGGTTATGATGCCTGAGTTTATTATGGTTGGCCGTGTAGGCGCCTTTTTCCCGCTCCGCAGGCCGCCGAGCGAGTAGATGATGTGAAACTCGTTCATGATGTGTGGAAGGAGGGCGACGATGGCTGCGACCTCCATCCGCCCCACAATAGCTACGTAAGCTATAACCACGCCCACCGAGAGGCTGCCGACGTTTCCGGCGAAGGTTTTCGCGGGATAAATGTTCTTGGATAGGAAGACGAGCAGGACTACAGCTGTAACTATGCATAGTGAGAATATCTCGGTTTTTCCCTCAAGGTATGCTATGATTGTCAGGGGAAGTATGGCTGTAAGGCTTGTGGCCGCCATGGAGCCGTTTAAAACGTCGAGGCTGTTGACGGCGTTGCAGACAATCGAGAAACCAAGAAGCACCAGCAGCGGATAAAGTATAGTCAGCCGCGTTGAGCCCACAAATGGTATGACTGGGTTGGGTGAGTAGACGCCAGCCACAACCACCGGAACACCAGCAACCACCAGTAGAACAGGCTTCAACACAGGATTAATCTCTCTAAAATCCTCCCACAATCCTATCAACGCGGCGACAGCCAGCGACCCGATAAAGGGGACCAAGATGTCTGAGGATGTAAAAGCCCAGTACACTACGGCTCCTGCTGCCAAGCCAGCCACTATCGCCAATCCTCCGAGCTTGGGCACGGGATATGGGTTAGGCTTGTGAACATCCAAGCCCATGGCGCCGCTCCGCCTCGACAGCCACATGCTCACGGGAAGCATCACAAAAGCCGACGCCGCAGCAGCCGCGGCGGCCACAAAGGCGGTCTGAAACATAGCTAAATGCCCGCTGCTTCAGAAGGTATTAGTCTTTCCTTTTTCCAGAGAATTATATACTCGGTGGATGTGTTTGTTTAGGGAGGTGGAAGACCTGTTTGGCGACTGTTTGGCTGGACATTCTAACGCCTAAGCAGTTCTGGTTCTTTAGAAAGGTGGCTAAGCTTCTGACTAAGAGGGGGTATAGGGTTGTTGCAACGTCTCGCAACTATGAGCAGCTGAGTTCTTTCCTTGTAAACCCCGGGTTCGAGGTCTTCCATGTGGTAGGCGAGTTTGGTGGAGCGGGGCTGCGGGGGAAACTGGTGAAGAGTGTCGAGAGAATGCGTGGGTTGCTGGATGTGCTGGAGGATTTTGACTGTGCTGTTTCAAGCGGCTCACCAGAGGCCGCGCGCATAGCCTATGGATTGTCACAGCCCCACGTCCTCGCATCAGACACACCTGAGTCGCCAGTCAACCGTCTCGCCGCACCAATCTCCAAGAAAATCGCAACACCATGGATAGTGGGAAAACATCCATGGAAAGCATACGGTGTGAGAGACGGCGACATCATCACATACAGGGCCCTAGACCCTGTAGCTTGGATAAAGGACCACAAGCCGAATAAGCAGACGCTCGACGAATTGGGCCTCATTCCCATGGAGTATGTCTTGGTGCGGACGCCTGAGTACAAGGCTTCTTACCTCATCAAGTCTGGGTATCAGCTCGAGGTGTTTGCGTCTGTTGTTAAACGGACTGCGGAGATGATTAAGCCGCGCCGCCTCGTGCTGCTTCCACGTTACGTCGATGAAATCCTTTACCTCAGAAACAGGGTTGGTGACGTGGCTTTGGTTGTCGAAAAACCTGTCACAGACCTAACCCTCCTAAGCAGCTGCCTCATCTTCGTCGGAGGCGGCGGAACCATGACGCAGGAAGCTGCCTTACTCGGCGTCCCATGTCTCTCAATCTACCCATCCACACCCCCCAAGGTGATTAGCTATCTTGTGTCAAAAGGATTGGTGGAAAGAGTGAAAAAAGTTGAGCAGCTTCCTTCGAAGCTGGAGCGGATGCTGAAAAACATCGACAAATTACGAGACGTGTCTGAGAAGAGGGCTGGAAAACTTTTGCGGAGAATGGAGGACCCGGCGGAGAAAGTTGTCGCCACAGTTGAGGCGGCTATGTCCTCATGAGCCTATCAAATACCTCGAGCACCCTGCCCGCCGTTCTCCTGACCTGCTTCAGATACTCGTCGTAGATTTTCTGGTAGACGGTTCCAGTTATCCGTCCTGCTCTATAATCCTCGGCTGAGCGGCTCAGAGCGGATACGATTGACAAAAGTTCTTCAACCGTTTTCTCTACCTGTGGATAGGTCTGAGCCATCTCAGATAGTTTCTTAAGCTCCATAAGCTCTGTGCGTAGCGACTTGACTGCCTCGTCGCTCACCTTGGTTGTTTTAAGCGGTTTGTCACCCGGCTTGAGCATCTCCACCTCCTTGAGCAGCTTGTCTATAGCATTTTCAAGAGATGTCTGAGCCTTTCTCAGCTGCGGAGACAAAGTTCTTCTCGGAGCCGCTGTGGTTTTCACCGCGACGAAACCAGCCACAACGACTATCGCGGCCAGCAAAACAACGGGAACAGGAAACGTGGAAGCCGGGGAATATGTGACGGAGACTGTTTCAAAACCTGTCAGGTACTTGTTTTGGTACATGAGCGTGATTTCTCTTCTGTTGTTGTCGAGGACTCTCAGACTCCACGGCTCCCTCTCAGATGTTACCTGCGCGGAGGGCGGAGTTTTTAAAGTCACGTAGAGCGTTGTGATAGATGCGTTGAGTAGGTTCGGGAGCTTGACCTCCACCCTTTCCCCCATCCGCTCCACAGCATCCATTGCAACATATGTTACCTCTATCAATGTTCGCTCGTTTTTGCCTATGCTGTAGAGAAATGTGACATCGAGTGTTCCTGTCTCTGCTGACCAGCTGGTTCCGAGATTGAAGATGCCTGACTTGGCTGAAACAAGTTTCGCCTCTCTCCCCAGCCGTAGTGATACCGAGTTCATGGACGCGTCGCCCAGGTTCTTCACATACATGGAGATAGATACCGTGTTTTGCTCAAGGTCGTAAAGGAAAGTGGCTTGTTCAACCGTGTATTGGAGAAGGTCGGGTGCGTCAAAGGAGATTGTGAGGGTCTTGAACTGTTTGAGCGGTATGTTTTTTACGGTGCCGTTCGCCGACCTTCTATCGCCCGAGATGCTCAGCTCAACTCCGGAGACAGAGTTTATCGTGGGTGTCCCATCGGAAGAGAAGGACACAAATATCTCGCTCAAGTCGGTGTCTCTGATTGGGTTGCTGGGCAGGACCAGTAGATACTTTCCCTCACCAATTTGAACAAGCATGTCTCTCCAAACAGTCACAACGGATACACTTCTTCCGCTCCAACCTGTTTCGGGAGAAACCTCCAGCCACAAAACATCATCCACTCTCTCAACGAACCTTCCACGCTCGTTTAACAGATAGTAGCCGGCGAGGTTTTTCGCCGAATCCAGAGGATAGCCAAGCCTAATCGCCTCAGTCGCCGAGTTCACGGGCACAGTATCCGTGACGAAGACCAGCCCACCGTCGGCAACATGTATCCGTCTCGAGAAACTCTCCTGACCCGAGACAGAGGCAGCGGACAAAACAATCACCAAAATCAGCAGAAAAACAGCGAATCTCTTCACGACGCCTCAACCACAGTCACAACACTCACCATTTAAATCAATCTTTTATCCGGGCCCGGTGGGACTTGAACCCTGTCGGCGGGGCACTTACGTGCCTCTGCTCACGACCTACGGCTTAGGAGGCCGCCGCGCTATCCATTCTGCGCCACGGGCCCATCGTGGAGATGTTTTTGATTGATTTTAACCTATTGATGAAATGGATTAAAGGATGGGGCTGCGGATTCTGGATGGTATGTCTGAGGAGGGAGCTGAGTCTCTAGAGGAGTTGAAGGCGCAGAACAAGGAGTTGTTGGAGCGGCTTTCCTATGCTATGGCTGAGATGGCCAACTTGCGCCGTGTGATGGAGAAAGAGGTTAGCCGTGCTGAGCAGGCTGCTGCCGAGAGGCTGTTAAGGAAACTGATAACCGTGTATGAGGACTTGGAGCGGGTTGTCAAAAGCCTCGAAACAACAGATGCTCCACCCACCCTTGCACAAGCTCTTCAGATGGTTTACCGCGAGCTCACAAACATCCTCGCGTCAGAAGGCGTGGAGAAGATGGATGTAATCGGCAAAGAGTTCAACCCCTTCGACCATGAAGCCGTCGAATACATCGAATCCGACACAGTCGCCGTCGACACCGTGGCAGAGGTCTTGTCCAACGGCTACCGCATGGGAGACAAAATTCTAAAACCCCCACGAGTTAAGGTCGCGAGACCGAGGAAGCAAAGCGGCGGCTAACACGATTTTCGGGGTTTGTATACCGCATTAGCTTTTAATCCAACCACAACAACCCATGGGTTGGAACTATAGGAAGGTGACGTAGGCATGGCTGAGAAGATTATCGGCATAGACCTGGGTACAAGTAACTCGGCTGCCGCGGTGGTGATAGGCGGAAGGCCAACCATCATACCCTCAGTCGAGGGAGTCACGCTCTACGGCAAAGCATTCCCATCATACGTCACCATAACAAAGGAGGGCGACCTGCTTGTCGGCGAGCCTGCGAGAAGACAGGCGATACTCAATCCCGAGGGGACGGTGACTGCGTGGAAACGGAGGATGGGCACAGACTATCGCTACAACCTACATGGCAAAGAGTTTACGCCCCAGCAGCTATCCGCCTTTCTCCTGCAGAAGATTAAGCGTGACGCCGAGGCATTTCTAGGCGAGCCTGTGAAAAAGGCTGTCATAACCGTTCCGGCATATTTCAACGATAATCAGCGGCAGGCGACGAAGGATGCTGGAGTTATAGCTGGTTTGGAGGTTGTGAGGATTATCAACGAGCCGACGGCTGCGGCTCTCGCCTATGGGCTCAACAAGCTTGACCAAGAGATGAAGATTCTCGTCTTCGACCTAGGTGGCGGAACTCTTGACGTAACGATTATGGAGTTTGGGCAGGGGGTTTTCGAGGTTTTGGCGACGGCTGGAGACACGCAGCTGGGCGGCACTGACATGGACAAGGCCCTCGTAGACTATATCGTGGACACCTACCGTCGTGAGACAGGCATCGACCTCTCGAACGACAAGTCAGCCATGAATAGGATAAGAGAGGCCGCTGAAAGAGCTAAGATAGAGCTATCCTCTATGACAGAGACCGAGATAAACCTGCCCTACATCGCCTACGACTCGAGCGGGCCCAAAAACCTCTACATGCGCATAAACCGGGCAACACTCGAGCAGTTGGTTAGACCAATCGTCGAAAGATGTAGAGGCCCTGTGATGCAGGCTCTTCAAGACGCTAAGCTCAAGCCCGAGGACATAGATAAGATAATTCTCGTCGGAGGCCCCACTAGAATGCCCATCATTCAGCAGTTTATCAAAGAGGTGTTGGGTAAGGAGCCGGAGCGCGGCGTCGACCCCATGGAGTGCGTCGCGATGGGTGCGGCCATTCAGGCGGCGATAATATCTGGTGAGATGAAGGACAAGGACATAGTTTTGCTGGATGTTGTCCCGATTTCGCTCGGCGTCGAGACGCTGGGCGGAATATTCACCAAAATCATAGAGAGAAACACCACCATCCCCGTGAGGAGAAGCGAGATATTCACAACCGCCGCAGACTTTCAGACAAGTGTGGAGATACATGTGCTGCAGGGCGAGAGACCCATGGCGGCTGACAACGTCTCCCTCGGCAGGTTCACGTTATCAGGCATACCGCCAGCGCCCAGAGGTGTGCCGAAGATAGAGGTGACCTTCGACATCAACGCCGACGGCATCCTCACCGTGACGGCCAAGGACCTCGGCACAGGAAAAGATGTCAGCGTCAAGATAACCGCTCCACACAGACTCTCTAAAGAGGAGGTTGAGAGAATGATACGTGAGGCTGAGCAGTTCGCTGAGCAGGATAGAAGGAAGAAGCAGGAGGCGGAGCTGCGGAACGAAGCCGACGGCCTCATCTACACCGTTGAAAAAGCCTTGAAAGAGTTCGGTGACAAGGTGGCTCCCGAGGCCAAGAAAGAGGTTGAAGACGACCTCGCCAAGCTCAAGGAAGCGCTGGCAGGCAAAGACATACAGGCCATCAAAACAGCTCTCGAGAAGCTAAGGGCCTCGGCGCAGAAAATAGGCACAGCCATCTATGGACAGGGAGGAGAACAGCAGAAGAAGAGCTAATCATGCCTTCAAACGACAAAGACTACTACGAGATACTCGGCGTCCCCCGCAACGCCACCAAGGAGGAGATTAAACGAGCCTACCGTAGACTCGCGCTCCAGTATCACCCCGACAGAAACAAGTCACCCGAGGCCGAGGAGAAGTTTAAGGAGATAAGCGAGGCCTACGCAGTCCTGATGGATGATGAGAAACGGCGGCTCTACGACATGTATGGCAAAGCAGGTGTATCGCAGACCTATAGCACCGAGGACATCTTCCGCTCAAGATGGTTTGACTTTGAGGAGCTCTTCCGCGACCTCGGGTTCGGCGGGTTTGAATCACTTTTCGAACGGCTTTTCGGGTTTGGCAGAAGGCAGAAAAGTGCTCAGCCAACCGTTGTCGACGTCGATGTATCTCTTGAAGAAGTCTACAGGGGAGGTGTCAGGGAAATTCCTCTCGAGACCTATGAGACGTGCCAGCGGTGTGGAGGAGTGGGAGGTGAGCCGGGCTATGTTGACAAATGCGTTGAATGCGGCGGAACGGGGCAGTCTGTAAAACGTGTTCAAACAGGGTTTCTCTACTTCACTTCTGTCCAGCCCTGCGGCAAATGCGGGGGAACTGGACGTGTGGTGCGCAGAAGCTGTTCGGCCTGCCGTGGAAGAGGAATGGTCTCTAGGACCGAGAAAGTAGTTGTCAACATTCCACCGGGAGTCGGCGACGGCGAGACCCTTGTGTTACGTGGACGCGGGCTTTATGACATGGATTCAGGAGCCCGCGGAGACCTTCTCGTAAGAGTTCGTGTAAAGCTTGGGCGATGGTTCAGGTTTGAAGACAACAGGCTGGTGATGCTTTTACCCGTGGCGCCAAGTGAGGTGGCTTCTCAGCGTGAGGTAACCATTCCGTTTTTCGACGGCGACATCAAGGTGAAGCTGCGGCGTGAGCTTTTGGATAAGCCTCTTGTGATACGAGGTAAGGGGCCGCCCATGGCCGGTGGAAGAAGGAGCGACCTCGAGATCAGGCTTGTTCTGAGGATGCCTGAGCATCTCGGCGGTGAAGCACTCAAACACTACGCCGAGCTTTTGCGCCACGAGTCCGCGCATATGGACGAGGAGAGGAGACGCTTCTTCTCTCACTAACTTTCGAAACATACATAAGTGGATAGCCCAGCGAAGCCACGTACTTTACTTCAGCCACAGCCGTGGCCGAGCCATAGCAAACCATGACAGAGGCTGAGATGTCCCGCGGCCCTATGGACCCGTATCCATAGGGCCCATGTCTTCTCTTTATCGCATGTAGCTTTAGTTTGACGCTTTTTCTGAAGGGTTGGAGGCTGAAGCTTTTCTCAAACGCTTTTTCAAGGATGTGCTTTGTCTCAGTTGTCGCGGGAAGACCAATCAAGCTGTGGAAAAGGGCGCCAAGAGCTATGCCCGCCTCGAAAACTGCTCTCTCACGGTCGCTGAACTCTTTCGGGAAAAACCTTCTTCCAGGGTCAGGCTCAGTCATGTCACGCCAAAATGGTGTGTTGGTATAAAACATTAAACATGGTGGCTTGAGCTGTTTCGCCGTGGACGAGGTCGAGAAGTTTATCGAGGCTTATGCCCGTGCCTTAGAGGAGCCGAGCGACGATAATTTGCTCAACCTGCTTCAGGCGCTTCTCCCTTTTTCACCCGCGGGGATAGAGTGGGGTCTGGAGATAGCTTCTCTCGCCGGTGTTACATACATGTTGGAGGACGGCAGAGCGATAGCGGTGAAGGTTTCACGCGATGAATTCGGCCCCTTCATGCAAACATCGGTTGCGCAGGTTTCGCTGAACACCATCCCATCAGCCGCCCTCAAAAACATCAAAGACGTCAGAGCCTTCGTCAACAGGGTTGCGGAGCATCTCTCGGAATGGGCTAGACGCATGCCTGAAACAAACCCCGTGAAAAAACGGGTGGAAACTCTGCTAAGGAGGGTGAAGCAGCTTGATTGAGAAAATTGTCGTTGAGAGTGTTGAGGGCGACAGGTTGTTTAAGCTTGTTCGCGGACAGGTGTTTGTTCGAGGGGTTGCTGCGCGGTTTGAGGGCGTGATTTACCAGAGCGTCGGCGGCCCCAACGTGCGAGCCATGATAGACTCAGGTGATGCTGAAAAACTGCGGCAGCATGGGCTCGGTGCTGAGGATGTGGAGAAGCTGGAGCTCATTCTGCAGGAGAAAATTTTGAACGGTGAAGTGGAGGTTGGAGAAACAGGCTGAAGAAGTTTACCGCGTCGTCGTCGAGGCTCTTGAGGCAGGGATTAGAGGTGACGAGGAAACTTTCAACAATCTTCACAGCATCGCCTACACAAGATACAGCGACCTCCCGCCATACAGGCTTCAGAACAGAGAGGAGGCCCTCAAGCTCAAAATCAGCCTCCTAACCCAGCTCATCGACTTCGAATACAGTTTGGAAAATTTTCAGACATTTTATCACGGAGATGTCGCTGTCGCGTGTTTTCTTCTGCGTTACCGTGGAATGGCTGTGAATGATTATGCGTTTGAGGGTAAGATGGTCGAGGGAGTGGCGAGATGCACAGTTGTTTTGGAGAAGAGCGGTGATAGGTGGCGTATTTTGCACGAGCATTTGTCACGTGTGCCTGAAGGGTTCTCAGCGGATTAGGGAAACAACTTCAGGCGGGTTCTTGCCAATCTCAATGTATCCCTTCAAAATTTTTGCAAGCTCGTAGACATAGCATCTTGTGGCAGGCGGCCCATCCAAACCATAGTGAACACCTTTACCGTCTAGATAAGTTAGGCTTTCTTCTCCCGTGGCGCATTTGTGGACGAAGCTTTCACCATCCCGTAGCTGAAGAACCTCGAAACACGGCGGCTCACCATGTCGGCAAACAAGGAGAATCCATTTTTTCCCTTCCTCAGGCTCGGGAAGCATGCCCTCAGTCGAGGTCAGCACATCAGGCCCCCGAACACCAACACGGAGCACACCACATCTACGGCAACGCCAGGCATCAACCACCTTGAGAAGCTCGCTCCGGTGATAAATGTTCAACGCGCCATAGTAGAAGTAATCATGCGAATCAGCGCAGCCGCTCATCCACCGCACCGTGTTCAGGTCTCTTTGCTTAGAATCACAGTCTCCCCGCCGTATAATCGCTTGAACTCATGCGCGTCCTGCTCCGAGCCAACTATGGCGCCATAGTGCATGGGGATGACGGTTTTGGCTTTCATGGATTTGGCGGCCTCCGCCGCCTCTGCGGCTGTCATGACATAGGTTCCGCTTACGGGTAGCAGGGCCACGTCCACACTCAGGTCTTTCATCTCGGGGATGAAGTCGGTGTCGCCTGCGTGGTAGATGGAGACACCGCCGAGGGTGAGAACGAAGCCAACTCCACCATACTCTCTTGGGTGAAAAACTTTCCCCGGCTCACGGAACTTGTTCACGTTGTAGGCATGCACAGCCTTCACCTTAGCTTCTCCAACGGAAACCTCGTCACCGGGAGACACATACTTCACCTCGGCCACCCTAAGCCCACCAAACTTGTTTTGACAGTTTTTCGCCGCCACGATTGTAGTCTTGTTTGAAACAATTTTCCGCAGGTCGTCGAGACTGAGATGGTCGAAATGATCATGCGATATGAGGACGAGGTCTCCAGCCGGGCCACCGGCTATCTGGTATGGGTCGATGTAGACCACAAAGTTTCCACGCGTAATCCGGAAACCGTCGTGACCAAGCCAAGTTATCTCAACATCTCGAAGACGAAAAACCATGTCTACAAAATCTTTATCCGTGTCTTTATACTTTTTCCGCCGAAGAGGTCTTTGACCACTTTAACCCCCAGTCTCCTCAGCTTTTTCGTAAGCTCGTCACGGCCCATGAATAAGAGGTTATACTCGCTGAACATGCGTGAAAACCTTACATCAGCATTCTCCCCTGAGACAGACACGGTGCAAACCTCTTCAAGCTCGCAGTAGCCGTTCCCACACCGAAGCCTAATCAATCCATTCGCCTCATCGGCGACACGCAGGTCATCCAACCCCTCCACCACAGCTCCGCAGACACACCGCAGCAAAGCCGACAACATAAATAGGAAAGGCAGTATTTTACGCAGCATGATAGACGTCCACTGCCACCTCACCGAGGAGCCTCTTCTCTCAAACCTGGGAGAAGTAATAATGGAGGCGAAGAAATCCTCTGTGGAGGCGATAATCACCTCAGGGATAGGCCCAGCGGATTGTGAGAAGGTTCTGAGCATAGTTGACGGCGTATACATCTATGGGAGCCTCGGCATCGAGCCGTATGCTCTCGAGGGCTATGAGAAGGTGATTGAGCTGATTATGAGGAACAGGGAGCGTGTTGTGGCAGTCGGAGAGGTTGGACTGGATTACTACTGGGGGAAGAAGGAGACCAGGGAGATGCAGGCGAAGGTTTTCCGCGAATTTATAGAATTGGCTAAGAGCCTCGACCTTCCGCTGGTTATACACTCGAGGAGCGCGGGAAAATATGCTCTCAACATCCTCATCGAGGAGAAGGCTGAGAGAGTTGTGATGCATGCTTTCGACGGCTCCGCAGGCGAGGCGGAGCGTGGGGCGGCGAAAGGCTATTTCTTCTCCGTGCCCCCATCCGTTGTGAGGTCAGAGCAGAAGCAGAAAATGGTTAGGAGGCTGGGCTTGGAAAATCTTCTGCTTGAGAGCGACGCACCCGTCCTCGGTCCGGAGCGAGGGGTGGTAAACAAGCCCTCAAACATAGCCATCTCCGCGAAAGCCATCGCATCTCTAAAAAACATACCGCTGGATAAAGTCGTAGAGAAAACAACAGAAAACGCTAAAAACATATTCAGGATATGAGGCCGGTAAATGGTGAAGACGGGTTGTCAGCAGCCGACGTGAAAAACCTGCCATGGGTCGAGAAATATAGGCCGAGAAGGCTCGACGACGTGGTTAACCAGGAGCAGGTTGTAGAAGCGTTGAAAAACATAGTTGTGTCAAAGAATGTGCCGCACATGCTCTTCGCAGGGCCACCGGGGACGGGTAAAACAGCCACGGCTCATGCGTTTGCCCAAGACCTTTTTGGCCCACGCTACATCGAGGACGGCCATTTCATCGAGATAAACGCCTCCGATGAAAGAGGCATCGAAACCATTAGGGAAAGGGTGAAGACATATGCGCGCTCGGTCCCGTTTGGAGGCATAGGGTTCAGGCTTCTTCTTCTTGATGAAAGCGACCAGCTAACCGACGCGGCTCAACACGCTTTCCGCAGAACCATGGAACAGTTCTCGACAACCTGCAGGTTCATACTCGCAGCCAACTACAGCAACAGAATAATAGAGCCTATACAGTCAAGATGCGCAGTTCTCAGGTTCAAACCACTCAGCAAAGACATGGTTGGGACTATGCTAAAAAAGATAGCTGCTTCGGAGAATATCAAGCTCGATGACTCAGGTGTTGACGCAATATACGAGTTCTCCATGGGTGATATGAGGAAAGCCATCAACATTCTCCAATCTGCAGCCTCGCTGTCCAACACAATCGACTCAAAAACAATATACAACGTGATGGGAGTCGTGAGCAGAGGCGAAATTATGAGGATGCTGCAACTTGTTCTCGACGGAAAGTTCATAGAAGCACGTAACCTGCTCAGAGAACTACTGTATGTCCAAGGATATCAGCCAACAGACATCGTGTCATCGATAGCTCGCGAAATACCTCTTCTCCCAGTCTCGGAGCAGGATAAACTACGTTTAATGGACCTGATAGGAGAGACAGACTATCGCATCTCTGAGGGCGGGACACCGGAGGTTCAGCTACAAGCCTTCCTCGCTAAACTCGCTTTAGTCAAAAGGTCTGGAGCTTGACACAGCTCTGGACAGAAAAACATAGGCCCAGAAAAGTCTCCGAAATCGTGGGCAACAAGGAGGCTGTCCAATCATTTCTCGATTGGATGGCTGATTGGGAGAAGGGCAAACCCTCCAAAAAAGCAGCTCTCCTGTATGGGCCAGCTGGGGTGGGGAAAACCTCTCTGGTACATGCCTATGCATCAGAGAGGGGGTATGAGGTGATAGAGACAAACGCAAGCGACTTCCGGACACGGGAAAACATCGAGAGAATTGTGGGAGCCGCGTCGGGGATGGCTTCGCTTACCATGGGCCAGCGAAAAATCATACTCGTCGACGAGGTCGACGGCATAGACGCGAGAGCGGATGCGGGCGCTGTCACAAGCCTTGTAGACATCATATCCAAAACACATGTTCCCCTTGTTCTTGTCGCAAACGACCCATGGGACCCACGGCTGGCCCCGCTTAGAGACGCGTGCGTGATGATACAGTTTAGGAGAATTCCCAAGCCATCGGTGTCCGCGCATCTCAAGAAAATAGCGGCGGCCGAGAATGTAAGAGTCCCCGAGGATGTTCTAAGAAGAATTGTGGAGAACTCTGAAGGAGACCTAAGGTCCGCGATAAACGATTTGCAGATGGCTTCGGCTGCTCTCGAGATGGGGTTGGTGACGGGGCCAAGGGATAGAAAGGATGAGATTTTCACAGCACTGGCAACAATCTTCAACGCAAAATCCTACAACACCGCTCAGGAGGCGGCGCGTAACATCGACATCGACCACATGGAGCTGATGCAGTGGATACTTGAGAACGCTCCTCAGCAGCTCTCGCCAACCGACTTGGCCGAGGCCCTTGAAAACCTCGCCAAAGCAGACCTCTATCTCCAAAGGATAAACACGCGGCAAAACTGGCAGTTTCTCCGCTACGCCGTGCCGATGATGACCGCGGGCGTCGCACTATCCCGAAAAACATCACCATCCAAATTCGTCAAATTCACCTACCCTGACGCAATCAAGTTTCTAGGCCGAACAAAGTCCATGCGTGAAACACTAAACAGCATATCGGAAAAAGTAGGGAAAAAGCTTCACATGTCTGCGCGGAAAGCGAGAACCGAGATGATACCATACCTAAAAATAATCATGTCCCATGATGGGGAAGAGCTGGCAGAGTATTTCGAATTGTCTCCCGCGGAGGCTCAGTTTCTTCGCGGCGGCGAGGTCAAGAAGAGCCGTGTTAAAGGCCGTGGCTGAGGCCTTTGACGAGCTCCTGCTCCAAAAGCTGGGCCGGTATACCGGGGAGATAGACATAGGTTTTCCTGCCATGAGCGCCCTCGCTTTTCACCGAGAGCCGTAGAAACCCGAGGTCTTGCAGCTGCTGAAGAATCTCCCAGAAGCTTGTGTAGCCTTTCGCCTCCTGCCCAAGCTCCTCGCAGACCAGCTTGTATGTCTCGTAAACATCATGCGAAGTAACGCTGGCCTTGTTTCCCAGCATGCTCCGAGCCGTCGAAAGCAGCACAAGCCTCTCGTCTGGCCTGAGGTATGCGAGGTTTTCTCGACGTATGGTCGGATACACGCTTGCGAGGGCCTTTCTCACATGTTCAGCAGTCACCGTCGGGCTGCCTTCAGCCTCAGCATATTTCCCAGACCTCCACAAAAGGTCGATGGCGTATCTCGCATCCTTCCTCTCAGCAGCTACCTCAGCCAAAAAATCAAGCACCTCATCGCTGATAGCGTTCTTGACGAACGCTTCTGAAGCCCTGTAGCGGAGAATCTCGAAGAGCTGGTCGCGGCTGTATTCCTCGAGGTGAATGCTGTTGCCACCCATCCCACTCAGCGTCTGTCCGTCAAGCCTCTCGAAAAAATCTGCTCCACGGAAAACTAGGATGAGGGAGAGAAGCGCTCCCGCCTCGATGTCTTCGCCGCTCCTCGTGAGAAGATAGATTGGCCCAGACCCCTCCTCAGCGATGAGTGCCTCTACTTCGTCAAGACAGAGGATAAGCCGCGTCCTGTTGAAGCGGAGAAAGTTGACAATAATCTCGAGTATCTCCTCGTCGGAGTAGCCTCTTCTCGGAATCTCTAATCCTAACGCATCAGCGGTTTTTCGTAGAATTGTGTAAAGAGACTTGTGTATGCGACAGTTTACGTGAACAAACCTGATTTTCCGGCCTACGCCGAGGGCCCGGCGCTCAATCTCCTGGCCAAAGAGCTTGGCTAAGCTCGTCTTCCCGGTCCCCACCGCACCCAACAAAAACACTCTCACATGAAACGGCTTCTCATCCCTCAAGAGCGACGAGAAAAAAGAGAAAAGAAGTTCCAGCTCCCTCTCACGGAAAAGAAGCCTATCAGGCACATACTCGGGCGAAAGCTTCTCCTCATGGCTGAAAACAGACATACCCAAAAACTCTTTCAAAGCAGCCGAAATAAAAACAGATACGAGCACCTCTTACGTGCAGCTGCTGAACGAAAAAGGTGCCCAAACAACTCATGGCATGGGCCGGGGCGGACTTGAACCGCCGACCTCCGCCGTGTGAGGGCGGCGTCCTACCAGGCTAGACCACCGGCCCTTTTAATCAAGGCTCACGGTAAAGCTTTAAGTCTTACCTTGCAGAGGAAAAACCATGGCAATTTCACTGACAGAGATTGCGATAATCGCCGCGATTATCTTGGTTGCCATCTATATTCTGCCCGGTAAGCTTCCGAAGCTTGCGAAGTCTCTGGGCGAGGCGAAGCGGGAGTTTGAGAAAGCATCTAAGAGAGAAGAAGTTTTGGAAAGGGCTCGTGAACTTGGTATAGATGTGACGGGTAAAACGCTTGAGGAGATTGAGGAGGAGATACGGCGGCACGGTCGTTAAAGAAGTGGGCACAGACATGGAATAGACCTGCATCGTGGACATCCTCTCCCATACTTGTTCGTGAATGCTTTCTCAAGGTCTATGGAGGCGACGTTGCAGAAGCTGAGAAGCCACGCCAAGACGTCTGCGGCTTCTTCATCCAACTGTCCCGGGCCCTTGTTTTTTATGTAGGCATCTGAAAGCTCCCCCATCTCCGATACAAGCCAGAGAAAAGTACGCTCAACTCCGCGGGCCCTATCACGTTCGCCGTAAACCTTGTCGAGATGCTGCTGAGCCTCTCCTATCTTCATGGCTTAGGGTTTTTCTGGAAAAATTTATACATCAGCGAAAATTTTTACAGCCACATGTTTACTTTGCCCACTCTCGAGGAGACAGCGTTAACCCTCGTTCTCTTCATCTGGATACTTTTTGTGACGTCTTTTGTTACGCGTAGGATATACAATTGGATGATTGGGAGAGGGATGGCTCATCACGTAGCGGTCTACTACAACCGTAAAATCATACATGTTTTGGCCGGAGCTGTTGCAGCCATAGTAGTTGCCTACTATTTGAAGAGCTATTTGCCTGTGATTGTTCTCGTCGCGGTCTTAGCCGTGGGTAACTATCTACCTCATAAACGAGGCAGGCTGATGTACTGGTATCAGGTGGAGGATAACATGTTCGAGGTTCATTTCGTCATCATGTGGGGACTGATAATGGGGCTGGGATTCTATCTTGGAGACGTGAGGCTTGGTTTGCTGCCAATCCTGTTCATGAGCGTGGGAGATGGTGTTACTGGGTTTGTCCGAAACATGCTTTACAGGAGAAGAACGAAGTCGTGGTGGGGTAACTTGGCGATGGCCCTTTTCTGCATACCTGTTGGTTTCCTATTGTATGGATTTTTGGGAATAGTGGCGGGGGTCGCCGCCTCTTTAATCGAACGGTTTGAGTTCGGAAAAATTGACGACAACATAACTGTGCCGCTGGTCTCCTTCGCTTTTCTAAAAGCTTTGCCTCTTATGGGAGTTACTATATAATGCTTATATTTTATTGAAATCTGTCAGATTCATGGCCGTTACACGTCTTTTTGGAGCTAAGGTTAAGAGGCGTGAGGACCCTCGGTTTTTGACTGGACGCGGCAGATACACCCACAACCTGAGTCTGCCCGGCATGGTTTATGCTTGCTTTGTCAGGAGTCCGCATGCTCACGCGAAGATTCTCAGAGTTGATGCCTCGGCTGCTGAGAAGTCTTCGGGTGTGTTAGGTGTTTTCACGGGTGCAGAGTTGGCTGACAAGCTTGGGCCTATACCGTGTGCGTGGCAGATTCCCAACTCAGACATCAAGGTTCCCCGCTACATGCCTCTCGCCGTGGATAAGGTGAGATTTGTAGGCGACCCTGTCGCGGTTGTCGTCGCCACATCCTATGCAGAGGCCCTTGACGCGGCCTCACTCGTTGAGGTTGAGTATGAGAAGCTGCCGGCTGTAACAAGTCCAGAGGAAGCTGTGAAAGCTGGTGCGCCTCAGCTCTATGACGACGTCCCAAACAACACCGCCTTTGTCTGGCGTGCATCTGGGGGAGATGTTGAGAAGGCTTTCGACGGAGCGGATGTGGTGGTTTCGCAGAGGCTTGTCAACAGCAGGCTTCAGCCAACTCCCATGGAGACAAGGGCTGTCCTCGCAGACTACAACCCTATAACGGATGAGGCGACGGTTTACCTAACGAGCCAGAACCCGCATGTCCACAGGCTTCTCCTCTCACTCGTCACAGGCCATCCCGAGCATAGGCTACGAGTTGTTTCATACGATGTTGGCGGAGGCTTCGGGGCTAAGATTCATCTCTATTCTCCAGAGGTTGTTTTGCTGCATCTCGCAAAAACTCTGAGGAAGCCTGTTAAGTGGATGGAGACAAGGATGGAGAACTTCACAGCAACCATCCATGGAAGAGACCATATACAGTATGTTGACCTCGCCGCCGACCGCAACGGGCTAGTTCTCGGGCTACGTGTCAAATCATATGCCAACATGGGTGCATATCTTTCAACCGCCGCCCCAGGCATACCAACCATTCTCTTCGGCCCCATGCTGAGCGGCCCATACCGCATACCCGCAATATCTGTCGAGGTGGTCGGGGCTTTGACAAACACGGCTCCCGTGGATGCTTACCGTGGAGCAGGCAGGCCTGAGGCAACCTACATCCTTGAAAGAATGATGGATATTCTTGCGCGGCGGCTTGGCAAGGACCCTGCCGAGGTGAGGCTGAAGAACTTCATCAAGAAAGAGATGTTTCCCTACACCGCGATGCCCATCGGACTCGTCTATGACAGCGGCGACTATGAAAAGGCTTTCATGAAAGCTCTTGAACTCTCGCGATACTCTGAGTGGAGGAAGAAACAGGAGGAGACTCGGGCTAAGGGAAAGCTCATCGGCATAGGCATCAGCAGCTACATCGAGATATGCGGTCTGGGCCCATCCTCCGTTGCGAGAGCCACAGGATTCGGACTCGGGCTATGGGAAAGCACCATCATCCGAGTGCATCCAACGGGAAAAGTCTCGGTCTACATAGGCGGCCACCCCCATGGACAGGGCGAGGAAACAACTTTCGCACAGATAGTGGCGGACAGGCTCCAGATACCTATCGAGGATGTGGAGATTCTTCACGGCGACACAGCCATGATTCCCTTCGGCATGGGAACCTACGGAAGCAGGACAACACCCGTGGCCGGAGCATCCGTGGCAATTGGATGCGATAGAATTCTAGAGAAGGCCCGAAAAATCGCGGCACATCTCCTCGAGGCAGGTGAGAAAGACATCGAATACATTGGTGGAAAATTCTATGTCAGGGAAATGCCTGAGAAGAGCAAGAGCTTCGCGGAAGTCGCTTACGCAGCCTATGGAGCTGGAGCGAATGAGCTGCCGCAGGGCCTTGAACCAGGTCTCGAGACAACAGTATTCTTCGACCCACCCAACTTCACATTCCCCTTCGGCACACACATCTGCATAACCGAGGTTGACCCGGAGACAGGGAAGGTCAAGGTTCTAGAATACTATGCGGTGGATGACTGCGGCAACCGCATCAACCCGATGATTGTCGAGGGACAGGTTCACGGCGGAATAGCTCAGGGGCTTGCACAGGCCCTTTACGAGGAAGCCAGCTACGATAGCGATGGCCAGCTTTTGACGAGTGATTTAACAGAGTATCTGGTGCCGACGGCCGTGGAGATTCCGCGAATAGAGACTGCCGAAACAGTCACACCTTCGCCGGTTAACCCGTTAGGTGTGAAGGGCATAGGTGAAGCGGGAACCATAGCATCCACGCCCGCAGTCGTCAACTCCGTCCTCGACGCTCTTGCACACCTCGGCCTCCTGCACATCGACATGCCCCTAAAACCAGAGAAAATCCTCAACAACCTCAGGCAGACTAACCCAGGCAGCAAAACGTTTTAATGCAGCCAACCCAAAAACGTCAGTGAAAATGTCATCCATCCCGCGTGGAAAACTTGTCGGAATGCAGGTATACTCTCCTGACGGCTCGCTTGTCGGAGTGGTTCAAGACATAGAGCTGCCCATAGGAGGAGGCGATATCGGGCTGCAAATTCTCTCAAAATACAACGTCGTTGAACATGTCCCGTGGAGCATGGTGGCAGCGGCGGGAGACATAATAATCCTAAAGGAGAAAATTGAGCTGAAGCAGCCTGAGACACCGCCTGTCCAGCAGTTTGTGGCTCAACCTCAGGTTCAGCCTCAGCAGAGGGGAGGAATTATCTCAGGTGTAGCATCTAAACTGCCTTTCGGCAGACGTGAGAAGAATCCCTGCCCAACATGCGGCAGAGAGCTTACTTGGATTGAGCAGTATCAACGCTGGTATTGCTACAACTGCGGAAAATATGTCTAAAGAGGCTTCTGCGTCAGCAGGCCTTCCATCTCCAGGCGCCGCACAACTTTCCAAAGATGTTTGTTGACTGAGAACTTTAGGTAGAGATAGGTTGAGGTCATGGAGACCGTGAACAATAGATGCACGATGAAGGCTAGCAGTATCAGTGCGAGTACAAGGTCGCCGTCGGCAACGGAGAATGTTAACCCTATAGGGGAAAAGATGAAGGTATAGATTTCAATCATCTCGTCGGCGAGGCTGTGGATTTTCGGCTCCGTCAAAATCTTCCTCACCGGGTTAAAGACCCGGATGCCACAGTCCTCGAAAAGCCATAAAACAGGCCCCACATACAGCGAGCCGAGAGCAATCGCCAATATGGATATGAATGCAGCGTTTGCCGATGCTGAGAACGGGTCTTCGCCGAAGAGGTTTATCCCAAGCAGGTCGAGAACACTCGCCACCGTCGTAGTTACACCAAGGCCGAAAGCCATGGGATAGTAGCTGCGGGAAGCGACGTTGAATATTGTGGTCTCCTCTGTTTTCGGAGGCTCCGCCGCCACCAGTATTGCTCCAGCTACTGCTTGCCGCTTCAACAACCATGTGCTGAGCTTGTCGGCGAAAAGGTGCCAGACAAGCCATGTTACGGCAACGGGAAGGACATACCTAAGATAGAAGTTGAGGTTGGTGACCAAAGTGATGAAAGGCAGGTAGAGAGCCAGTATGAGGACGACATCCATCTCATCCTCGTGCATGTTTCTCTGCAAAACTATCCCAGCCTTCGAGACCCTGCGGTTAATCACAATAGATGCCACGACGGCTGAAAGAACTAGAGAAGGCCCAACGCTCCAGGCAAGAGTCATCATCAACTGTTGATATGACCAAATCTCCTGATTAAGCGGCATAGACCATGAGGCGGCGAACCCTGCCGCCGATATCACAACTCCGGCGATAAGCGAGTAGAGATACCATTTTCTCAACGGATGCAGGGCGCTAATAATCCATCCGAGGCCGAACGCGGCCAAAGCGGGGCCTGCGTCAAACATGAAAACAAACCCCACTGGCACAAGCCACAAGATTCCATGCACAAAAAGTGAAAGCATGTAGCCTAGCAACGCTATCAAGACGCCTGTGCCCAGAAGAGCTACACCAGTTCTAACAGAAGGCTCCGCCAAACTCTTCACCCCCGCTTGTAAAGCACACCCACCCTGTTAAGCAACGCAAGCAACACAAGAACAATCAAAACCCCGGTCGAAACCGGCGAGCTAGACACAAACCTCTCCAAGGCAAGGTTTCTAACCTCGGCGGCGGGCTTTCTCTCAAACACAAGAATTGTGGAGAAGAGGCTGCTTCGGAGGAAACGGTTTACATACTCCTCTGATAAAGCCGCTCCACTTTCAAACAGCGGATAGTATCCCTTCGCCGTGGAAAGCTTAGTTACAACAACTTCAAGAGAATTTGACTGCATTGAAGCAAGTTTTCTAAGTCTGGCGAGGGCGGTGGGATAGATCATGTTTATGGCTGATGTTTTCTGTTGAGCCGCGGTGAAAACCTGCTCGGCCGTGGCCGCGGGATCGTACAGAAGCAAATCAATAAGCCGGGTTTCAACCATGAGCAGCCGGTCTCCGACCCTGTAGAGACCCTCCATCCGCTGCGAAAGATTCATCGCGACATCCAAAGCCATGGAGGCATAGCGGCCGTGGCGTGTTTCTGCGGCTTCAACCAGAGCTAGAAGCGCCCTGCTGGCCAATTCAAAATCTTGTCCCGGGTTTTTGACAACAGTGAAATTCCCTACGTACTCGATGTGAACCATCCAGAGCGCTGCTAGTTCGTCGGGCATCTCGATGTTTGCCTCATGGGCCACGGACAAAAGACTTGAAAGAGCCGACAACGATTGTATGAGTTGGGCGTCGTTCTGGGTTGAAAAGGCGACTATCTCCTGGAAATGTTCTGCGTAGCTGTTTACAGCATACTGCGCCTCCTCTCTGTTAACAGAGCCTCCTGTCATCAATGAAACCCAGTTGGCTTGGACAAGCATCGCAGCCCTCGAGTAAACAGGTGTCCAGCCCAAGAATTTCTCAAGGCTCTCGCCTAAAATATCCACCATTTCCCTGCTCCGCTGATTCTGTGTCAACCCATAATGCATCGCGGCGAAATACACTGTCTGCAGATGGGTGAGAAGATTCTCGGCTGCTGGGATTTTCCCCGTGAACCCTATGTCCAGCCCCTCTCCCCGCAAAACTCTTGTGCCCACCTGCTCAGCTATTTTGTTGAGAAAGTTGAGCGACTCGGCGTCGCCGAGACCCATGTGAATGGAGGCTGCGAAAATACCATGTAAAGCCATGGCCCTGAGGCTCACATCCCCGTCTCCAGAAACCTGCTCCACCACGTCACGCAAATACTCATAGTCACTTCGCAGAGCATCCTTAACACTTGATAACTCGAAGCCGTTGACAGGGATAACCAGAGCAGCCAAAAGAAGGAGGACAAGGATTTTCCTCAAACTTTTTTCACAGGCATCTTTCTATAAGATAAACATATCCTTAAAACCGTCGACGGAATCAATCATCTCAAGCATGCAGATTGCCGAGAGGAAAATCACGCTAAAGTTAGTTGTAGCTTCTTTAGCCGTCTTCCTGCTCGGTGTCTTGGTTTTTCTTCCTCCGGCGTTGGTGAATGAGGCTCCTTTTTGGGATGATAAGGCCTACATTAACAACGCTTTGATAGCGAGTGGTAGGCTGAACCCGAGGGATGCTCGTGGGCCTTTCGCGGAGGAGCGGCCGCCGCTTTTCTGGTGGATGCTCACAGGCATTTACCTGCTCAACACACCGGTTGAATACTCCCGTCTTCTCTCCCCTCTTTTAACAGCCGCAGCAACAGTCGTCATGTTTCTTCTTGTCTCAAAGCTCTTCAACAGCCTCTTGGCAGGTCTTTTGTCAGCAATTTTCACCATAGCCCTCAACTACTTTGTCCAGACCACTTCATACATCTTGACAGACGCCTCTGGCTCGATGTTGGCTTTCCTCGCTTTGCTCAGCTTCAGCCTCGGGCTCAGGTATGGGCCTTTTCTCTGGGTCTCGGGAGGGTTGACCGCTGTCTCCATACTTGCCCGTGACCAAAACCTTCTCCTGCTTCCCGTTATGCTGCTCTCCATGGTTTGGATAGCCCGCATCTCCAAGAAGATGAAATTGTTATACCTGGCGTTGATGGGCGTCGTGGCTGCTGCCGCGGTGTGGATGAGGCAGGAGGTTTTCCTACAGATGCTTTCAGACACTCTGACGCCCCTTGTCACAGACCCTGTCTACGTCCCGCTCCTGATTGTTTTCACCATAGCCACCCTAATAGCTGTCTACAAGATTCATCAGCAGAAAAACCTCTTATCAAGAAGGCCGAGTGTCGAGGAGAGAGCGTTCGACCTTTTGCTGGGCCTCGCCATAATGCTGTTCATCATGCATCCGTTTTTCCTCGACAACGTGAGGCTGGGAGAAGAGTTTCAAATCGCGGGACGCGGTATTCTATCGAGGCCGGTGGCGCACTCGATCATGGTTAGAGACGACATAGCCCGCAGCGGCTTAACATTTCTGGAAAGGGTTCAGTTCTGGGTTTCAGCTTTCCCAAGCCTGCTCACCGTTCCGCTTCTCACCGCAGCCGTGGCAGGAGCGTTACTAGCCCTGAAAAACCGTATCGAGGCAGCCAAACCCCTCATACTCTGGTTCGCACTCACAGTAGCATACATAATCCTTTTCACCCACATCGAATACAGGTTTCTGGCACCATCAGTCCAGCCCGCAGCAGCCCTCGCAGCATACGCCATCATACAGCTTAGAAAGAAGTGGCTAGCCCTCATAGCGGCGGGAGCCATATTGGTGTATGTTGTTTTCCCCACACAGTTGTATGGGGTTGTGCCGGAGTTTAGGGAACCTGTTACGGTTTCAGGGTGGAGGACGATGATAGAGGGCGGTTCTGGTGGATGGCTGACGGATTATGCAGCTTATCTAAGAGATGTTCAGAACCCGCCCCAGCTCAAAATGCCTATAACCCATCTATTGGCCGCGTGGACAACCTTGCCTCTTCTTCTTGCAGCAATCTACGTCGGTGTCAGAAATCCGCTTTGACCCTCAAGTCGACGAGGGCGGAGACCCCCTTCAACACGTCCGCAACCGCCTTTCCCAAAGCCTCAACGGCATCCTCAGGCTTTTCCGCAACATATGATGAGAAGCCCATACCTCGTCCCATGCTATAGACGTCGAGAGGCTCGGGAAAATCGACTCCCTCAACTTTTTTCTCAAACTCTGAGAAGCCCATGTCAGCCAAGCTCTTTTTCACATCCCACCAGCATCCATCGTTGAAGACAACCATCAAAAAAGGCAGTCGATACCATCTGGACAAAGCCGCTCCAGAGACGGGGTTGTTGAAGACAAAGCTGCCGTCGCCGAGAACCACGGATACAAATGCCTCTGGTTTAGCCAGTTTTATCCCAAGCGCTGCACCAAGTCCCCACCCCAGAGAACCGCCCGGAGGCTCCCCGAAATAGGTTCCAGGCTTATCGAAGAAAAGATAATCAGGCCTCAGAGAATACTCGTTGACTATGATGGAGTTTTCTGGTAGGGCTTCGCCTAGAAGATGTGAGGCCAGACGCTTCGTCAACAGTCCTCTGCTTTTGTCCTGCCTGAGGCCTTCTTCAAGGTCTCTCCGCCATCTTCGCCAGTCACTCTCCGCTAATGCTCGTCTCTCCTCGAGCAAATCCTTTCCAACCTTGACGGAGCCGCTGTCAAATAGATGTAGAAGCATCTCTAGAAACTGGGATGCCTCCGAGTAGACCGCTTCATCGAACCCATACCCCCAAACATTCATCCTTGTCATCAGCGGGTCAAGTCCAACCGAAACCCTGTAAACATCCGTGGGCCACTCCTCCGCAGGCAGCCAGGGAACGTCAGACTCCAGCACAACTATGCAGTCAGCTCTCCTCAGCTCAGCGGGCGCGGAGAAAATGCTAGTGTTGGGAAAGTTGACGTAGTCGGCGACAGCATAGTTAACGCGCACACACAGCCTCTCCGCCAAGCTCTTCAACAAGTGAAAAGACTTGGCGTTTCTTCCAGCAGACCTCGTCAAGATAACTGGGTAATTGGAGGAGGCGAGCTTTTCGGCTATTTTTTTGACGCTTGAGGGATTTGGTGAAGGGGGTTGGGAAACTATGGGCGGACGTTGATCAACCATTTTCTCCAGGTTGGCCATAAAATGCTCCCTGTGAATTCCTATGTAGACAGGGCCCTGTGGAGGTGACATGGCCACCTCAACAGCCCTTGACACCGTTTCGGGAATCTCAGCTGCCTCGGTGACCACATAATCCCATTTAACAAACTGCCTAACCAAATCACGTATATCCCTGACATCCTGGCCCCAGTGTACACGGATTTTACGCGACCCCCTGAGCCCTCTGGATGAGTATGATGTGAGGCCTGAGATAAGGATGATGGGTATGCTTGCCGTGTGTGCGTTGAAGAGGTTGGGCAACGCGTTAGCCACGCCCGGGACGGTGTGAACCATGACGGCTGATGCATTTTCACTCATGAGGCTGTATCCGTATGCAGCCGCGGCAGCAGTGGTCTCGCTCAGGCAGACAATCATCTCCGGCCTCTGCGAAGGGTTCAGATGCATGTAGTCAAGCAGAAGACCCGAGTACTCTGTTCCGGAGTTGATGAAGAACCTCTCGACACCGGCTTTCTTCAGCGAAACAAGCAGTAGACCCCCACCCGACAACATCTGCATCCAGAAAGCCTTCACGGCATCAAAAAGCTTTCGAAAAATTGGAATAACGTATAAAACACGCCCTTTAGACATCGTGCCGGGTTAAACAAGTTTGGTGTCGCCTAGAAGCGGTCGCGGGAGACGTTTCAGCTACTTCATCGCTGTTTTACTTGTCCTGCTTCTATTCACGGGTCTCTTCATCGGCTCGTTCATCAACGTCTGGCTGAATGTCATGGAGTTCGGAGACCTCTTCATACGGCCTTTCTACTTCTCGCTAATCGGCGGCGTGACTCTCTCGTTTATCGCCCTTTTCCGCCTTGACTTTGTCTCACGCAAATCTCTTATCATCTGGTCTCTGCGCACGGCCCTTGTCCTCATGCGGGGAGGCTTCGCCCCCAGAATTCTGGACTTTGATAGGTTTAGGCTCTCTCTCCAGACATTTCTTGCCTGGCAGTTCACGAAACTGCTCGTAGGAACATTCATCTTCTCCAACAGCATATTCGGGATGGCGGTGACCGCCTCTCTGAACGGTTGGTCCATGGGTTTGGAGAACCTGCCGAAGATACTGGCCCTGCCTTTCACATCATTTGGTCCAGGAGATATCAGGGGCGCAGAAGCGGTAATCGACGCATCACCAGCCCTCATCATTCTCCTCCCACCGATTCTTTCAGCCTTTGGCACACGGCTGTTTCTCCTCATAGGGTTGACAAACTTGGTTAAGGTGATGGCGAAAGCCCTCGTCTCCTACGCAGAGACGGGCACGATTACGATAAGGGCCTCGACAATCGAGTTTCTCGCCAGCCTCGGGCTCGCCTGGACAGGGTTCAACCTCTTCTTTCCATCATCGATAGACTATAACACAAAGGTCTTGATAATAGCGGCTTTCGCTGCCTCGGCCGTGCTTGCCTTCTACGGCTATCTCGACCTACGTGGAAAACGTTTCCTCAACAACATCTGGCTAAGACTGGGCCTGCTTGTAATAATCGGTTTGTTGACAGCGTCTGTGGTAACTGTGCAGAACACCATAGCCGACGCCCAGAAAATAGAGTACAAAGGCCCCTACGTTCTTCAGGAAATTCATGTAAACCGTTATCTCGCCGACCTCAAATTCAAGATTCTGCCCTATAACTTCAGCAAGACAACCGTTTCGGCAGCCAACGCATCATCGATAGTGGCCGCGAATAAAGACATCTTGAGTCGAGCGAGGCTGTGGGACTGGGATGCGGCGTTCGCCAAACTGAGGCCAGAGATTGGGCTGATACCCTATGTTGATTTTGAGGACTCAGACATTCTCAGGTTCAACGGAACCCTTTACTGGAGCGCGTCGATGAAGCCTGTTCTTCCTCCTACAGTCACTCCAGCCGATGCATGGTACAACCGCCACCTCGTCTACACCCACATCCCCCAAGGATTTCTGATGCTTGATGCACACACGGGTGAGATAGTGGACAGCTCAAAATTCTTCAATGAAAGGAAAATATACTACGGCGAAGGAGGGCCACGTAGCCTTTTCTCAAGCGACTGGGCAGCGGTCATAGTGGGAAAAGATGTTTCGGACGAGATTGGAGGCGCAAGATACAGCGGCTCGGGAGGAGTTAAGATAGGGCCTCCGCTGAGCTGGCTCTATGACGTAACCTTTTTCCTCAGCTACCCCGACAAAGAAATCCTCCTCCTAAGGTACCGCGACGTTCATGATAGAGTTCAGCTTCTCTTCCCATATTTCGCATACATCTACAATGGCGAGTATGTCGACATGTTCCCTGTCACAGATGGAACAAGAACCTACTGGATGATGCCGTTGATAGCCATCCTTCCCACCGAAAACGTGCCATGGTCGATGGGCAATCCATTTGTTCGCTTCGTGGGACTGGCTCTCGTAGACGTCTACAATGGCGAAATAAGCTTGATTGTTCTGGGAGACGACATGTTTACGAAACTGTTTGAAGCCGTTTACGCCGACAAGGTTAGCAGGGATGTGCCAAATTGGCTTCACAACCAAATCAGATACCCTGCCGAGCTATTCGACTATCAGACGAGGATGTTCTCGCTCTATCACATCGATGACCCGGCCATCTTCATACAGGCCCGCCAATTCTATGAAATACCTTCAGGTGTCCAGGTCTATTTCGTGGTAACTAGACTCCCCAACCATAACCAGCTAGAGTTCGTGGGGATACTTTCACTAGAGCTTAGAGGGGCGAGAGGACTCAACCTCGCCGGATACGCGGTGGTTAGAAACGATTATCCATACACTGGTGAGATGTATTTCTACAGAGTCGCGGAGGATTCCCCGATTAAGCTTCTCGGCCCCTCAGCGGCTCTTCAAGCTCTGCAGAGAGACCCTGACTTCCGGACGCTCAGCACTCTTCTCGCCTCGCCGAGGATAGGTGAAACCATCTTTTATGAGGTGGGAGACCATCCCGTCTACATCATCCCCGTTTACACGGCGAGAGAAGGTGAGGGAGTTGTGACACAGCTGGGAACCGTTGCTGTAGTGGGTGCGGCCTTCACCGGGTTATACTACGTGGGCCTTGGTCAAACAGTGGAAGAGGCGTTTAGAAACTATCTCCTCAAACTGGCCGGCGAATCCGCTCCACCCGTCTCAACTGTCGACACACGGGAAAACAGGCTAAACAGGCTCAAAACCCTGCTTCAGGAACTCGGCCTCACAGCGGAAACCCCTGAGCAGATAAACGCAAACATCGTCTACAAAACCAAAACCCTGAACTACACCTCGGAAAAAGACTTCGAACAAATTAAAACAGAGCTTACAGAGTTTGTGGAATATTGGAAACAATACGGAGCTATTCTTGTCCACTGGGTTTCTGGAGATAGCTTATATTTAGGAGCAATCTATCAGCAGTCGGGAATAATCACGATGAGATACGTGATGGTGGTGATCAAGTAAATGCAGCAAAACCGAAACCAGGGAAGGTTCTCTGGCTTCTGGATACTGATGATGCTGCTCATCGCCGTCGCGGCTGCATCCTTCTTCATACGCCTATCACCCGGTATCCTCGGCCTCGCTCTCGCAGCCATGGCCGTTCTCCTCACACTCTACTGGGCAAGGGCTGTGAAGACCAGCCTAGGCTCCTCTGCATGGGATGATTATCTGCTGGAGCTTCGTCAAGAGGGAGATGTGGTGGATGTCACCGCTCAGGTGCCGGGGCCTGAGACGAAGGTTCGTGTAGAGCTTCTCGGGAGGAAGCTGATTCTAATTGGCGGGATGGGGTTCAGGCGGACTGTCAAACTACCATTCGAAGCGATGCTGCGGGAGCTAAGATACGTCAACGGCATTCTCACAGCGAGACTGGTTAAAAGAACCGCGTCGGCGACTACTGGCTGAGGCTCGCCAAAACATCTTCAACAGTTTGGTGAAGCGACAAGACATAGGGTAGACGCTCTCTTTTCGCCAGCTCAACAGCCATCGCGTCCACGTTTTCAACACGCCTCGGCCCATGTATGGCTATGAGCCGCGGCCTCAGCGGAAAAATTTTAGCAGCAATAATCGGCGAGCGGCCCCTCTCCACATTCGTGAACACAACCACTCTCTCCGTGCTTGCTCCGAGGAGTCTGAAGAAATCATAGGGCCCGAGCCTCTTGATGGCCTCTATGCTGTCGACAACTGTGTAGCCAAAAATCAGAGAATTCTGCTGCTCCTGTCCAGCCAGCCACACACCTTTCAACAGCTTCACTACATCGGCCATGGTTTTGGGAGTAGTGTATTCCGACATCCCCAGAACCACGTCTGAAAGGGTCTGAACATCCGATGCAAACTCCCTTATCTTCACACCTCCCCTTTTCTCGTCAAGCCTGATAAGTGCCTCGACGTATCTCCGGATGAAATCGGTTCCCGGCGACTTTCGCCTACTCTTCTCATAATCGCTCAAAACGCTTGAAGAGATATCCATCTCCCTGGCGATGCTTTTCTGACTCAGCTCAAACAACGTGCGCCACTTCCTCAAAACCTCGCCAGGCCTTTTTGAAAACACCACTTCACCCGCGATGATGTTCTTCAGGTTCCTCTTCCTCGCATCATCCACTTCTGACAATTACTGACGTGTTAATGGTTTTTCTGAATTTAAAAGTTACAGATAGGTGGGGGCGGTGGGACTTGAACCCACGGTCTTCGGGTTACGCCTCGTGACCAGCTATTACGACCTGGAGCCCGACGCCTTGGCCTTGCTCGGCTACGCCCCCTCAATAGAGCCGCGTTCCACTTCCTTAAGATGATTACGGTTCAGGCTCCGAGACTCAGGTAGAGACCCAACGAGATGAGTATTAACGCAATGGCCCGTTTCACGGCTGTTTGGGAGAAACGTTTGGCGCCGGTGTATGAGCCGAGCTGAGCGGTTAGCAAGATGATGGGGATGGCTGCGAATATTATCGGGTTAGGCAGCAGTGTCTGGAGCCTCGGTAGCCGGGCCAATATACCTGTCAACGAGTTCAGCAGAATTAATGTGGTTGTCGTGGCTGCTGTCGTCTTCGGGTTCGCGATACCCAGCATGATGAGCAGAGGGGCGAGATAAACTCCTCCACCTATACCTGTCACGCCTGCGAGAAACCCGATACCGCATCCCACAAGAACCCTAACAGGTCTTGCCAAGTAGACTTTTTTGAGCTTGAACGTCGCTGTCAAGACCGTGAAGCCACCCACCAGAATAGCCGCACCCATGACCCGTCGCAGCAGCTCGTCGGGAACAAACATCAGCCCGCCGACAAAAGCCATGGGGACGGAGCCTGCCAAAAACCAAAGCATCTCCCTTGAAAAGTGAACACGCCACCTGAGAATAGAGCTTGACGTGGAGACGGTGTTGAAGACAAGCCCAGCTAGAGCCGCTTGACCAGCGGGAACGTTTGCCGTCAATAAGATAGCTATGAAGACCGAGCCACCCGCGAACCCGCCCAACGTGTAGAAGAAAGCAGCGGCCCCAAGCAAAACAACGACAACAATAACTGACCCATCAGCCATTTACATCAGAAGCATGTGAGATGGCGTGAATTTAAACAGAAACAAATTTGGCCGCCGGTACGCGGCTTTCGCGAGGGGTCTCCCACCTCACTAATGCCGCGCGGATGGGGCTTAGCTTCCAGGTTCGGCTGAGTCTGGGCGTTTCCCCCATCCTATGACCGGCGCCGATTTTCTCCTAGTTTCGGGTCTTATTTTAAGCTATGCCGAGTAGATTCGGCGTCTGCATCAAAGCCATCGCAAGCCCGACAACTGCCACCATCGTCAACAAGAAAGCAAGAATGTATGCAAAGGAGGAGAAGACGTCCCAGAACCTCGTCTTGCTCAGCTTGACCATGTTCTTCATTGTTTACTGGGAGGTCAAAAGCCTTTCTCTACCGCGAGACGTCGACGATGTTGGCGCCAAAATGGTTGAGCAGTGTGTCGACGCTTAGTTTGAGCAGGTAGTTGTCGCTGCCGCCTGACGCGTAGACAATCTTGTGTCTTAGAAGCGATGTGTCGATGAATGTTTTGAGCGGTCTAATGTGGCCGAAGGGGGGTACAGCTCCGACGGGGTAGCCTGTCTCGGAGAGGACTTCATCGGGTTTCGCAAGACGTACAGGCTCACCCACAACTTTGCTGAACCTTTTCAAATCTATACGCCTGTCACCCGCCAACACAACCACATACGTTCGCGAACCCTTCAACACGATACTTTTAGCAATCTGCCCCAGCTCACATCCCACAGCGTTTGCGGCAGACTCGGATGTTCTCGCCTGCTCAGGCGGAAGCTCCACAAACTCACCAACCAACCCACCAGCCTCCATGAACCTGCGAAGCCTCTCAGACAAACCGCACAACACCACCGCACAGCTGGAAAAATATTTTTATTGCATTCCCCAACACTCAACGCAATATTTATAAGAACACAAGTAGATGTATAACTTGCCCCGGTCGTGAAGGCGGCTCCGACCGGACCGACAAAGGGAGAGACACTCCCACGGGTTGATGGCTCGGCCTCCTACCAGGGGCACAAGATGAGGACCTGATACAATCACGATCAGGTCTTAACACGGGCCAAGCCCCCACAAAATCCTCCGCAGCCGTAACCCCAGGCACGACTCCGGTTGATCCTGCCGGACCTCACTGCTATCGGGGGGAGACTAAGCCATGCAAGTCTAGGCCCATAGCCACCTGTGGGCCTGGCGTACGGCTCAGTAACACGTGGCCAACCTACCCTGAGGAGGCGGATAACACCGGGAAACTGGTGCATAAACCGCCATAGGTGAGAGGATCTGGAACGATCTCTCGCCGAAAGATGTACACGGGGATGCCTGTGTACATGCCTCAGGATGGGGCTGCGGCCCATCAGGTAGTTGGTGGGGTAACGGCCCACCAAGCCTATAACGGGTACGGGCCCTGAGAGGGGGAGCCCGGAGATGGACTCTGAGACAAGAGTCCAGGCCCTACGGGGCGCAGCAGGCGCGAAACCTCCGCAATGCGCTCACGCGTGACGGGGTCACCCCGAGTGCCACCCTCGTGGTGGCTTTTGCGCAGTGTAAAAAGCTGCGCGAATAAGCGGGGGGCAAGACGGGTGTCAGCCGCCGCGGTAATACCCGCTCCGCGAGTGGTGAGGACTATTACTGGGCTTAAAGCGTCCGTAGCCGGCTCGGCGTGCTCCGCGTTAAATCCAGCAGCCTAACTGCTGGGCCGCGCGGATGACTGCCGGGCTTGGGGGTGGGAGAGGGCAGCGGTATTCCCGGGGTAGGGGTAAAATCCACTGATCCCGGGAGGACCACCAGTGGCGAAGGCGGCTGCCCAGAACACGCCCGACGGTGAGGGACGAAAGCTGGGGGAGCGATCGGGATTAGATACCCCGGTAGTCCCAGCCGTAAACGATGCGGGCTTGGCGTCGGAGCGGCTACGAGCCGTTCCGGTGCAGAAGGGAAACCATTAAGCCCGCCGCCTGGGGAGTACGGCCGCAAGGCTGAAACTTAAAGGAATGGAGGGTGATCTGGGTAGGGGGTGTATGCAGGGACTACGTGGTGATGTTTGCTATGCTATCGGCGCTCTCCGAGATGGAAGCATAGAGATACGCGTGGGCAAGAACTATGAAATAAGATATAATCAACGTTGTTACCACTGGCTTGTTGAGCTACAGCGAATATTCTATGAGCACTATGGTGTGCGTGGTTCTATACGACCTTGGATTCGCGGAACGTATATGCTGCGGATAAATGATAAGAATACAACACTAGAATTCGCGGACCTTTGTGAATATAAAACACCACAAAGAGAATGGACTACCCCATCAATAATTAAACAACAGACGTTGGGACAACAATTATGTTATGTTCAGGGTTTTTGGGATGCTGAGGGGGGACTTCCTCATAATCCTTCACAGAGCTCTCAATTTTATCTATCATTTGACCAAGAGAATTATGAAGCGCTAAACTTCATTCGTTCTGTATTATTGAAACTTAACTTTAATCCCACCAACATAACACGAACTGGGAAATGTTGGCAGTTCCGACTCACTCGAAAAGAAGAAATTATCAGATATGCACGGGAGATATCCACCCGGCATCCTGATAAGCAATCCCGCATGCGCTCCCTAACCCAGCTTCTCCTCCCCTGAATTGGCGGGGGAGCACCACAAGGGGTGGACGTTGCGGCTTAATTGGAGTCAACGCCGGAAACCTTACCGGGGGCGACAGCAGGATGATGGCCAGGTTAAAGGCCTTGCCGGACGAGCTGAGAGGAGGTGCATGGCCGTCGCCAGTGCGTGCCGTGAGGTGTCCTGTTAATTCAGGCAACGGACGAGACCCGCGCCTCCAGTTGCGACCGGGCCGAAAGGCGCCGAGCACTCTGGAGGGACTGCCCCGGAAACGGGGAGGAAGGAGCGGGCTACGGCAGGTCAGTATGCCCCGAATCCCCCGGGCCGCACGCGACGTTCAATGGTGGGGACAGTGGGCTGCGACCCCGAAAGGGGAAGCCAATCCCTAAACCCCACCTCAGTAGGGATCGAGGGTTGCAACTCGCCCTCGTGAACGCGGAATCCCTAGTAACCGCCCGTTACCACCGGGCGGTGAATACGTCCCCGCTCCTTGCACACACTGCCCGTCGCTGCA
>Ga0209289_100148_pt1 | contig 42445 bp, 40 predicted proteins | sample GXS110809BmetaG_FD_184121 | JGI IMG/M metagenome (GOLD analysis project Ga0209289, IMG submission 184121) | Hot spring microbial communities from Gongxiaoshe hot spring, China to study Microbial Dark Matter (Phase II) - GXS 110809B (SPAdes)... ... | reverse complement strand
AGCGACCTAAAACTCGCCCTGAGCAGGAACAAACTGGTGGCGTCGCTGTTGCCGTCGCAACTGAAGTTGAAGTCACTTGCGATGAGCCGACAGCAATTTTGGAAACGACTGGACCAATTCCTGAAGGCTACTTGGAAATCGTTGACCTAACTCGTGGCGGCAAGGTTGTGACGGTCATTGAGTTGCTAAGTCACGCAAACAAAACACCCGGGACAGATGCGCGATGGCAGTATGTGCAGAAACAAAAGCAAGTTTTGACCGCGGGAGTGAATTTGGTTGAGATTGACTTGTTGCGCGACGGAACTTACACACTTGCACCACCTCTTGATTTAGTCAAGGTTGTTATCGGCAAAGAATGGCACTATCTTGTCAGCATCCACAAAGCCACAGAGCCCCATCGGTTTTACCTTTACGCCTTGACAGTTCAGCAAAGGCTGCCTCGTATTTTCATCCCGTTAGCACCCGACGACCCGAAAGTGGCAGTTTTGGATTTGCAAGCGGTGATTGACAGGTGCTACGAGGCAGGTGCATACGACGATGTGATTGACTATCGTCAAGAACCTTCTCCACCTGCTTTCTCGCAGGAAGTTACCGAGTGGATTGAGAAATTGCTCAAGGAGAAAGGACGGCGGTAGGGAACAAGGATGCAGGTGCCAAGATGGTTGTGGATTTTCGTTTTTGCCGCGTTGCTTTGGTCGTGGAGTTTGTATATCGTTGGCTGGCTTTTGACGCCGAAAGGTCACAAATACTTTTGGGTCACCTTTGATGTCTCCGACTACAACGCACACCTACGCTGGGCAAGGCAAGCGTGGGAAGGCAAAAACAGATTTATCAACATCTTCACGACCGAACGCCACGAACCCAAAACTTTCAACTTGCACGATTGGTTCGTCGGCAAACTTGCTCACGCATTACGCTTCATGTATCATGGAGCAACTCCCGGAATCGCACTCCACATGAGTATGAGAATTGTCCACACGCTCGGCGTGGTCGTTTTTGTTTTCGCCGCTTGGTGGCTTGCAATTCCGATTTTGAACGATAAGCAACAACGAACTTACATGCTTATGCTTTGCTTTCTCGGCGGTTTCATCTGGCTCGCCATGCCCGAAGCCAACACTTTTATGGCTTTGGCGACGATGTCTTGGTTCGTTTGGGGCAAGGCTTTGGCTGCTTTGTTGATGGGAAGCATCATCAGAGTTGGGACGGGGGACGGGGGACGAGGGACGGGGAAAACAATTTTGGTTGGCGTCGTTGCGGGAATTTTGTTGGGCAATATTCACCCTTACGCGTTAGCGCCCATCGGCTATGCTTTGGCTTTGTGGTCTATCGCTATACTGGCATCCAGATACTTGCCCCTCAAACTTGGATTCTCCGATGTCCGATCCCCGATACCCAGTCCCCAGTGCCTAATGCTTAATGCCCTAATTGCCTTTCCTGCCTTCGCGACAGCAGTGTGGCAAGCGTGGGCAATTTTAAGCGACCCAGTTTATCGCGCCGAGTTTTTGCTTCCCTTACAAACTCCGCCTTTTTGGCAATTTCTGCTCAATTACGGCATTTTCCTCCTTCTTGCCTTGCTCGCTTCATTTCACTTTCTTCGCCAGTCCCCGATCCCTAATCCCCAGTCCCTTATAATCGCTTGGCTCATCGGTGCTTTCCTTGCTGTTTACATTACTCCAACCGCTCAACCTCGCAAGTTGATTGAAGGGGCGCATTTGCCTATGTGCATATTGGCAGCATGGGCTTGGCATCAAATCCTTTTGCCCAAAACAGTCGTTATTCGTCGCCGTCCAATTTTTGCTTTACTTTTAATCGGCAGCATAACACCGATGTTTTTTTGGATGTCGCAAGTTGTTGACTTTCTCCGAAGTGATGAAATTGCATTGCACGAAGGCAAAGTGCCCTTTTACTTGAGGGAAAATCACCTTAGGCTTATTGATTGGCTTGCGAGAAACTCAAAGCCCGATGAAGCGATTTTGTGCAACTATCAGTTGGGCAACTACATTCCTGTTTTGACAGGGCGAAGGGTTTTTATCGCTCATTGGAGCGGGACGATAAATGTTGCTGAGAAATTTAAGACTGCCAGAAAAATTTGGCGTGGGGAGTTGAGCATTGATGAAGCGAAAAAACTTTTTCGCCAGCACAAATTGCGATACGCTTTGGCTACCTTTTACGAGCGCCATGCAACTAAGCCGAAACATGAACCTGAAAATTGCGACGAGTTGAGGGAGAAATTTCGCTTTGACAAATATGGCGACCTTGTTTTTCGCATAGGAGATGATGCGATTTACCGATTGCGTTGGTGATTTGCCACACTCAAGTTTTGCCTGCCAACTCAACGAGTTTTTCCTCGTAAGGCGGGAAAGCAACACCTCGCTCAGTAATGATTGCTGTGATGAGTTCTGCAGGAGTGACATCAAAAGCAGGGTTGAAAGCGTGAGCATCTTTCGGTGCGACGAGGACACCATGCCAACACAAAACTTCGTTTTCGTCTCGTTCCTCAATTGGAATTTGGTCGCCACTTGTCAGAGAGATGTCAAGAGTTGATGTTGGTGCTGCGACATAGAAGGGTATGCCATGTCTCTTTGCTGCGATGGCGAGCATGTAAGTTCCGACTTTGTTGGCGACATCGCCGTTGCTGGCAATTCTGTCAGCGCCAACGATAACGGCATCAACCAAACCCTTTCCCATCAACCATGGAGCAGCGCTATCAACGATGACCTTGAAAGGGATGCCTTCTTTAAGCAACTCCCACGCCGTCAACCGAGCACCTTGCAGAAACGGTCTTGTCTCGTCAACCCAAACGAACTTGGCTCTACCTTGCCTGTAAGCCGTTTTAATCACTCCCAAAGCAGTGCCCAAATCCGAGACGGCTAAAGCGCCAGTATTGCAATGGGTCAAAACTTGACAATTTTCTGGCAACAATGCAGCACCATACTCACCTATGCGTCTGTTGGCTTGGCAATCTTCACGATAGATGTTGACCGCTTCTTCTTCAAGGCGGGCGACAAGTTCGCCGACTGTCAGTTGAGCGAATTGTTCTGCAACCCTCATCATCCGCTTAACAGCCCAACTCAAGTTAACCGCTGTCGGGCGAGCACTTATAAGCACTTGAGATGCCCGCTCAAGTTCCGAATGGATTGGCAAACCTTTTTGATTTGCTTGTTTTGCTGCCAGCACAACTCCAAAGGATGCTGCTATGCCTATCAAGGGAGCACCGCGAGTGACCATCGCTTTAATCGCTTTTGAGACTCCCTCAGCAGTTTCGCACTTCACCCAAACTTCCTCATGTGGTAACTTCCTTTGGTCAAGCAAGAGCAAACTATCGCCTGTCCATTTGAAAGCTGGAGCCAAAATTTCAGCCATTGCCTTGCTCACCTTCCTTTTTCATCTCCCTTTGGGTTTGCCATCGGATTTCAACTTGCTTGAAACCGAGTGCATGAAGGAAGTTACGCAAACTTTCTTCGGCTTTTTTGCGGGCAAAATTCATCAACCCACTTTGAAGCGCTGCTTGCCTCGCTTCCGAAAGTGCTTGCAACCTTGCCTGCCGTTCCAAGTTTTTGTCTGGATTGAAAACCAGCCAACCCTTTTCGCGGGCGAAGACTTTTGTCATCGCCTCATCAATGCGAGCAGACAAAATTTGAGGTTCTGGCAGAACGATAGCGACCTTATCGCCAATGACATCAATGTCGCTCTTTAAAACTTTGCTCAAGTCAACACCTGCAACGACTTCAACTTGAGCAAGGAGCAAAAGCCTCTCCCCAGCAAGAAAAGAAGGTAACCATGTTGACTTAGAACTTGCTTCAACAATGTGTTGGCTAACCATTTTTGCGGTCTCAAGTCTATTGAGCGCTTGAAGTCTTTGGATGACGATAGCCGAAGAAGGTGTGACAGTCACCATGCGGGACTTCAATCTGGCTGCAATTTCCCTCAGACTGAGATTTGACAACCAACTTTTGCCCGCATGCCAAAACCAAAGGAAAGCAACGAGCAAAATCAAAAGCGAAAACAAATTGAGCCAAAGCCTACGAACAAACCAGCGCAATTTCTCTCACCATCACAAAAGGCTAACGCTTTCCAAGTTTAAGCGCTAATTGTATTCTTGGCGATGCAGTTGACATCAAAAGTTCAGTGTGTTAGCCTTTAAAGGGTTCACACAGGGCTAAATGAAGCAAATCGGCGCGTATGGTTTTTCAGTGGGTTTGGACGATACACTTGCGGGAAAGGAGGCAAAAAGGTGCTTTGGCAAAGGTGGTTTTGTGGTTTAGTGGGTGCATTGTTGGCATCTTCGGTCTTCGGTTTTGAACATCAGAAACCATCAAATCAAACGCACCCTTTGGTTGAGACTGCGAAAAAGTTTTTGGGCATCCGATACCGATATGGCGGTTCATCACCGTCTCGTGGATTTGACTGCTCAGGGTTCGTTTACTACTTGCTAAGTCGTCATGGAATTCGCGCCCCTCATTCGTCAGCAGCGTTGTTCAAAATTGGCAAGCCCGTTTCTCGCTCGGAATTGAAAATAGGCGATTTGGTCTTCTTCAAAAACACAGCACGAAGACGAGGGATTACTCATGTCGGCATCTACATTGGCAATGGCAAATTCATCCACGCATCAAGTGGGCGAGGTCATGTGACAATCACAAGCCTAAGCGATCCCTACTACTCTGTCCGCTTCGTTGGGGCAAGAAGGTTGGCAGTGCACAAGAGGTGACCAATTGACCAGTGGTATGAGGTGTTGAAGGGCAAGAAAAACCCTTCTCCTTGATGCTCTTGAAGGTGACAGGAATGGAAGGTTCGTTGGCAAACTTGTTCCGAAAAATCCGAACTGAATGGGGAATTTTGCCACCATTCAAACCCATGCCCCTTCCCAATTTCCCCGGTTGGTGGACAATGCTTGGTCCGGGAATTGTTTGGCTGGCTTTGGCTCAAGGCAGCGGAGAGTTGATTTGGTGGCCAAGGTTGGTGGCAAAATATGGACTTGGTTTCTTGTTCTTGCTGATACCCGCTTGCTTGCTCCAGTTCCCACTCAACTACGCTATCGGACGATACACAATGATGACGGGCGAAAGCATATGGCAAGGGTTCATAAGGCTAAACCGTTGGTTTGCGTTGATATTGTGGCTTTTGATGACCGTCCAATTTTTCTGGTTTGGAGCCTTTGTCACCGCCGGTAGCACTGGGCTTGCGGCGTTGATTGATTTCCCGCAGGGTTGGAACCAACAGGCGAAATCTCTGTTTTGGTCTTGGTTGACAATCGCTTTGCTCTTTCCCACTTTGCTTTTCAGCCCAACTGCATATCGTTTGGTTGAGCGGTTGATGTGGCTTGTTGCCATTGTCACTTTCTTTGGCTTGTTGGTAGCCTGCCTGCAACCAGAAGTGCTGCGACACTTACCAGAATTTGTCAAGGGTATTTTGCTCCCGCATTTTCCTCCCTTCGCCCAACTGCCGAGACCTTGGGACACGAAAGACGCAACGCCGCTACTGACGGCAATCACTTTCGCAGGGCTTGGAGGTTTTTGGACGCTGTTTTACTCCTACTGGCTTCGCGAGAAAGGGGCTGGCATGGCTCGCCATATCGGTCATATAACAAGCCCAATAACTGGCAAGCCTGAATTCATCCCTCTTTCGGGTTTCGTCCCAGAAGCCAACAATGAGGTTGCACGAAATTGGCATCAGTGGCGTTCCTACTTGTGCCTTGACAGCGCTGTCGGGATTATCGGCAACATCATCACTACACTGATGACTTGCTTCCTCGCTTTCGCGCTCCTTTACCCGAAAGGCTTAGTGCCAAAAGAGTGGGAGTTGGTTGTGCACCAGATGCGGTTCTTTGAAGTGAGTTGGGGAGCGTTTGGGAAATTGCTTTTCGCCATCGTTGCTGCCGCTTTCCTTTCCGACACTTGGCTTACGACCCTTGATGCTGTCAGCAGGGTTCACACTGATTTCGTCCTTTGCTTTTTCCCATCCGCCCGACAATGGCATCCACGAATTTGGTATTACGCCGTAGCCACATTCTTGACAATCATCACGGTCATCACAATGCATTTTGCAAGTCCACAGGCTTTGATTTTGCTCAGCGCCGTTTTGGGTTTTGTCGGGACAGTCATTTTTGTTGGAGCATTGCTTTTGCTCAATTACCTTTGGCTTCCCCGTTGGCTGCCAGAAACTATCAAGCCAAGCCTCATCGGAGCAATTGCCCTCTCAATTTCGTGGTGCGCTTACCTTCTGCTCGCATCCGTTTACCTCTGGCTTCAAATCTCCCCTTGAGGGAGGAATTGACTTTTGCTTTCTCAAACTGGTCGGAAACTTTCAACAATTCTGCTGATGACTTGAGGTGACCAAACCTTAAGCAGGTCAGAAATGGTGGTCTTTTTCAGGATTTCCTTTAACTGGTCTCGGATGGGAGTCCAAGAGAAGTGGACTGGACATGGGTTGCTCTCATCGCAATTGGGCAGTCCCAAAGCACAGCGCTCAAAAAGTTCAGTTCCGTCAATTGCCAGCACGACATCAAAGAGGCGAATTTTCTCAGGCGAAAGTCTCAACCTAAAGCCACCAGTTGGACCACGCACGGAGTCAAGGATACGGGCATGGACGAGCATCTGTAAAACCTTTGCAGTCATGGGGAAGGGAAGCCTCAAATTTTGGGCAACTCTTTCCGCCTTAACCCATCCTTTTCCGTTTGCCTCTTGTTCGCGAGCCAACTCCAAAAGCGCCCAAATAGCATACTGACAGGTGCGGGAGTAAAACATGGCTCATCCCTCCTTCAAGCGATTGGTTCCTCATCCAGCAAACCATGTTGCAAAGCATATTTGACCAATTCGGCGCGAGTTCGCAAACCTAACTTGTCGGCTATTCTGGCTCTGTAGGTCTCAACGGTCTTAACGCTCAAAGCCAGCCTTTCGGCGATTTGCTGATTGGTGTATCCCAGAGCAATCAACCTTAAAACCTGCCATTCCCTTTCGCTCAGTTGTTTTTGCTGCTCCTGCCTTGATGGTCTGGTTCTTGTCAACTCACTGACAAGTTGTTGGGCTATATCTGGGTGGATGTAAACGCCTCCTCTCATTACAGTCCTAATGGCAGTTGTCAGTTCTTGAGCGGCAGCCCTTTTGACAACATAACCGTTTGCTCCGACTTGCATCATCCGCTTCAGGTAAGTTTCGCTCTCGTGGACAGTCAGGGCGATAACTTTAACCTCAGGGTAGCCTTTTTTGATGACTTCTGTTGCTTCCAATCCAGTCATGTCAGGCATGGAGATGTCCATTAGCACAACATCGGGGCGAAATTGTCGGATGAATTTTAGAGCCTCTTTGCCTGTTCCTGCTTCGCCAACGACTTCAATATCAGGCTCACCTTGCAAAAGCGCTTTTAGCCCATCTCTTAAAATTGCGTGGTCGTCAACAATAAGGACACGAATCGGTTTCTGCTCATTTGAGACTTTCGTCATGACAATCCCTCCTTCGTTCTGCTGCTAATTTCTCACCAGTTGCAACAAAATTGCGACCATTCAACGCAACCAACCTTTTGTCACAGGGATGCGGAGTTGAACCTTAGTGCCCTTACCTGGCTTTGAGTCAATGGTCAATTTCCCAGAAAGCATCGTTGCTCTTTCCATCATTCCCAGCAGTCCTAACCTTTTGCTTTCATCGCGGTGGCGAAGGATTTCTGAGACTTTGAAACCGACACCATCGTCTTCAACGGTGACGACCAATTCGCTGTCGGTTTGAGAGACGGAGACGCGGGCATGACTGGCTTTCGCATGCTTTGCGATGTTGGTCAGTGCTTCTTGGACTATGCGGAGGACACCAATAGCCATTTCAGGTTGAATTTGGCTGTCAACATTGTTATCAGCAACAAACTCGCAAGGGATGTTGAACCTTTTTGACCACTCTTCTGCCACTCTCTCCAATGCTGCAATCAAACCCAATTCGTCTAAGGTAATGGGTCTCAACTCCCAAGCGATGTGATGAAGGTGGGATGAAATTTCCTCAGCCAACTGCTTCAATATCTCCAACCTTCCTTTCAATGCTGGGTCAGGAAAACTTCGCTCCAAAAGTTGGAGTTGGATTAAAAGTGCTGTCAGCAACTGACCGATTTGGTCATGAAGTTCGTGGGAGATGCGTCGGCGCTCTTCTTCCTGTGCAGTCACAACTTTGTTGAGAAGCAAACCACGAACTCGCTCCTTTTCGCTGATTTCCTGAAGAAGACGGGCACTTGCCAAAGCGATGGCAACATGGTCGGAAATTGTCCCCAAAAAAGTCAAATCATCACGATTGAAAGCATCAGTTTGAGCAGCAGCAGCGAATATAACGCCTAAAACCTCCTCATTGGTAGCCACAGGGACAGCAATAAGGCTTCTGAAACCTCTCCTTGCAAGCCACCTTTCAAAAGGCGTCTTCGCTTTTTCAACGCTCATGTTAGAAATGGACAAAGGTTTTCCCTCTTGCATGCAAACAGTGAACGGAGTTCGGTTCACTTTCAGGCAAGGTCGGCGAAGTTTTAAACCTAAGCGGCTTCCTTCAGGGAAACAAAGCAGGCTAAGGACTTCGTTAGGGCGATAAAGAACTGTCGCCACTTCAGCAAAAGGCAAAGCCTCCTGAATTCCTTCCGTCGCCATTTGCAGCACATTTTGTTCGTCCTTGAGGCGGTTGAGCCTGCTAATCAACTCGTTGAGCATCTCCATTCTTTCTGTTCGCTTCGCTTGTTCTGCGAGCATTGCTCTTTCAATAGTGGCAGCAGCCTGAGTAGCCAGAAGAACCGCTAACTCTTCGTCTCGCTTGGTGAACGATTTGCCACCAATTTTTTCAGTCAAATAAAGTCGCCCGAAAGGTTTGCCATTGACCATGATGGGAACACCAAGGAAAGACCTCATGATTGGGTGATGAGGGGGGAAGCCGTAAAACTTTTGGTGTTTCGTCACATCCCTCAACCTGAGCGGTTTGCCTTGTTCTATGAGCAACCCTAGAACGCCACGCCCTTTAGGTGGGTCTCCCACCTTTTTCGCTTCCTCTTCACTCATCCCAGAGTAGAAGAACTTACCAAATCCACCCTCATCACCCAAGACAGCGAGAGCGGCGTAGCGAGCACCTATGACTAACCGAGCAACATCAACGATATGCTGCAGTGCCTCATCCAAGGTTCTATCAAACCTGAGGAGCACCCCGGACTTGAGCAATTTCATCATTTGATGCTTCATTCTTTGTCCCTCCTGACGGCACAGCGGGAAACTGTGCCTCAAGAGCCTTCCAAATTGTGCCTGCCTTCTCTAAAGGGGTTTGTCAGTGAAAAACCCTACCATTGCAGAATTGTAAAGCCGAGATTGGCAGAATGCAACTTGAATGATTTTGGGGTCTCCCCAAAGTGGGTTTATCCGTCAAAAACGAAAACCTATTTTCGTGGCTAACTGCGAACTTGGGGCATTTGAAGACCAAAGCCGTTAAAACTGCAAAACCATCTACCCACGAACTTTTTGCACTGCTTCTGACAAAGTTTCTAACTTCCGCCTCGCATCGGCTTTGGGCAAAAACTCAAGCCCGCAGTTTGGATTGACATGTAAACGCTCAGAACCGACAATGTTTGCAACCCACTCAATCTGCCTTGCCAGTTCGTCAACTGGTTCAGGTTTGATGTTTCTGGCGTCAACTATGCCGAAGCCCAAAACTTTTCCCTTTGGAAACTCGCTTTGAATTAGTTCCGCATTTCGGTTTTCCTCACCACTGCAGAAGTCAAGCCCAATGATTTTGACGGGGAGTTTCATCAAGTCATCCCAAATTTTGCTTGCGTCGGAGAAGAAGGTGTAAAGAGCAAAATCGGCATGGACGCCATCAACGACGAGCCTAATTGCTTCTGACCAAATTTTGGCATCTTCAGGATGGAACAGAATTGCTGGCTCGTTGAGTTGAATGATAGTTGCACCTGCATCCGAAAGCGCTTTTGCTTCCTCCCTCCAAATCGCAGCGACATCAAAAAGTAAGTCCTCAAAATTCCCATAGTGCTCGTTCAAACAAAACTTAGCGAAGGTGTAAGGTCCAGTCAGCACGGGCTTAACGGAAACTCCGTTTGCCCATTGCTCCGCTTTAATCCAATCGTTGACCACAAGGGGCTCTCTCCTGACTAACTTGCCAACGATAACAGGTTGGCGGAAATAGAAGTTGTTGTCAAACCAGCGAAGCAATCCGCCCCGATTTGTTCCGTCCAATTTGCGGGCAAGGTAACTGAGGGCATCGTCCCATCGGACTTGCCCGTCGGTGACCAATCCTACGCCCGCTTCTATCTGCTCACGAATGACGCCTTGCGTCACTTCGTCATAAACACGCTCCAACTCTTCTTCAGTGAGTTTGCCGTCTTCCCATGCGGCGATGGCTCGTCTCAGCCTTTGGTCTTGCTCCGAGATTTTCGGGTAGTTATCTACGACGGTGACAACCACAGGACATCCCTCCGTTTCTTGGATTGGCAATGGAATATCGCGCTACTTTTACTGCCCCATCATCCCCGCCTTCTTCATTTCCGCCACAATTGCTGCAAGGGCTTCAAGGCGTTGGAGAGGTCGTTCAATGCTCTTCGCCACTTCATAGGCTTGACCCAACAAATCCGCTTTTGCCATCGCTTTGGCGATGTCACGAAGCGCAAATGAGCGCAAATCCTCATCCTTGCTTTGAGCGTCCTCTAAGGCTTGTTGAAAAGTTTGTTCCAACTCGTTCGTAACAGCGTGGGGAGAGAAAGTGGGCACCGCCGTCAATGGCTTTGGCTCTTTCGCCTTTTGCCTTATCAAACCCTTCAACTCATTTACTGGAATGGCGAAGTTAAGATTTTGACCTTCAGCAAGGTAGAAACTGGCGATGCCAATCACTTCCCCCTTGCGGTTGAAGACAGGTGAGCCACTGCTACCTCTGGAAATCGGTGCCGTGATTTGCAGCAACTTCCGACCATCCTTCAACTCCCGCACTGCACTAACGATGCCTACCGTCACCGTTCCTTCCAAAAGCATCGGCGAGCCAATCACACAAATGGCTTCGCCGACTTCCACCGCATCGCTGTCTCCCAATGAGACAAAAGGCAAATTGCGCCCGTCTGCCTTCAGGATGACCAAATCGTTCGCTTCATCGGTCGCCAAAACGCCTGTGATAACAAGGAAACTGCCATCCGAAAGGCGAGCCAAGATATTCTTTTTGCCTTCAACGACATGGAAGTTGGTGACGATTTTGCCGTCGCTGCTGATCAAAAAGCCGCTACCTTGTGCGATGGTCATAACATCTGAAGAAACAATGGTGACAACAGCAGGTGAAACTTTGCTTACCAACAATGACCAACCCACTGTCTCTTGAGCGACAACCAACGAACTGAAGGCAATCAAACACAGCCATGCTATCCGCTTCATAGTTTGTCACCTTCTTGTCGCAAAACGATTTTAGCGAGTAGGAATGACATATGCATCGCCCTTGCAAAGTTTGGTCTCAGTCCACAAGAGCAAAGTCATCCCATTTCAAAAAATTGCCGTTGCGTAGGGCACGGGGTCTGTCCCGTGCCGATTTTTCGTCGGCGCAGGCAGAGCCTGCGCCCTACATCATGGCAGCCGCTCTACCTGAATTGCCCGTCCACCTACTTGCTTAGTCGCTTCACCGTTTCAACGATGTGTTTGGCGCTGATGCCGAACATGTCCATCAACTCGTCAGGTTTGCCTGAACGAGGGATGTCGTTGACGGCAAGTTTGTAAACTTTGATGCCTTCCTTGCTAACCGCTGACGCAACAGCGTCACCAATGCCGCCTTCAGGATAGTGGTCTTCAACGGTGATGATGATTCGGTTGGTCTCAAGTGCACTTTGGATTAGCGTCGCTTCGTCAAGGGGCTTGACAGAGTAAAGGTCAATGACACGGATTTTGATGCCTTCATTTGAGAGCACCTCATATGCCTTGAGCGCTTCAAACACCGTAATGCCTGCAGCGACGACAGTGACGACATCGTCTGGGCTTGACCTCAAAATCTTACAACCACCAATTGGGAACTCTTCATCGTTGCTGTAAATCACGGGAGTTTTCGGGCGCGTCGTTCGCAAGTATGCGATGCTGCGATATTTCGCCATTTCCGCAACCAATTTGACCGTTGAAACCGCATCGCATGGGTAAAGCACGACTGAGCGCGGAATTGCCCGCATCGCTGCAATGTCTTCCAAACCCATCTGTGATGGACCGTCTTCACCGATGGAAACTCCAGCGTGCGAGCCACAAAGTTTGATGTTTGCCATTCCAATGCCAGCCATGCGAATGAAATCGTAAGCCCGCATCAAGAAGCAAGCAAAACTTGATGCAAATGGTATTTTGCCCCTTGTCGCCAAACCGACGGCAGTGCCAATCATGTTTTGCTCAGCGATGAAGCATTCAACAAACCGTTCAGGGAAAGCAGCCATGAACTTTTCCGAGAAAGTTGAGTTTTTGACATCGCCGTCAAGGGCGACAATGTTCGGGTTGACTTTGCCCAAAGCCACCAAACCGTCGCCGTAGGCTTCGCGGGTGGCAACCTGTTGACCGAGTTCGTAACGGGGAAATTCCGGCTCAACGATTGATGACTGGGGATTAGCAGCAACGGCAACGACGCCTTCTGGGGGATGGACTTTCAACGAACGAGCCAAAGCGATTTGCTCGTCGGTAAGCGCCAACTCCGCCAACGCTTTTTCGGCGAGGTCTTTCGGCAACGGGCGACCGTGCCAACCTTCCTTGTCTTCCAAGAACGACACACCTTTGCCCTTGATCGTCTTCGCCAGAATGACCGTCGGTTTACCCTTGACATTTTTCGCTTGCTCAAAAGCACTCATAAGTTGCTCAACATCGTGCCCGTCAACGGCGATGGCGTGCCAGCCGAAGGCTTCAAACCTACGGGCGTAAGTTTCCAAGTCGTGCTGAAGCATCGTTGGTGCGCTTTGACCCAGCCTGTTGACATCAACGATTGCTGTCAAGTTGTCAAGTTTGTAGTAACTGGCGAAGGCAACGGCTTCCCAAACCCCGCCTTCGGCGACTTCGCCGTCGCCGAGCAATGCGTAAACTCGGTATGGCAGTTTGTCCATTTTCGCAGCGAGCGCCATGCCGTTGGCGATTGACAAACCTTGACCGAGCGAGCCGGTTGCGACTTCTGCCCACTTGAAGCGCGGTGTCGGGTGCCCTTCAAGTTCGCTATCAATTCGGCGCAAAGTTTTTAGGTGCTCAACGGGGAACGCCCCTGCTTCAGCCCAAACGGCGTAGAGCAAAGGTGCAGCGTGACCTTTGGAGAGCACAAAGCGGTCATTGAGTGGGTTATCAGGGTTTGAGACATCGCAACGAAGTGTTGTGAAGAAAAGAGTCGCAACAATGTCAGAAGCAGACAAACAAGTCGTCGGGTGACCAGAACCAGCAAGCGTTGTCGTTTCAACTGCGTGCCTTCTCAACAATTGCCCCATCGCCTTCAACGCTTCAATCAATTTCTGGCGCTCCATCACATCAGCCATAAACTCACTTCCCCTTTCCCAGACTTTGTGTTTGCCTCATGGAGAAAAGTTTGGCAGCGCTCGGCTTAGACAAAATCATCGGCTGGACGCAAAGCCCAGCCTTCCTTTGAAGCCCATGATATCACGCCCTTCACGGGTTTAGACAGAGATTAGCACAAACGGAATTTTTGTGCCAGAGTAAGGGAAAAACCCTTTTCCGCAAGAGCGTGCCCTTATCAGGTCACACCAATTGCGTTAAAATCTTTGCACGCTAAATCCCCTACCCAAGTGAACACTTCGTCCGAAAAGGGGAGTGTTTAGATGGAAGGAATGGCTTTAGTTGAGCGCGCTGCCCATTTGCTCGCCCAATTAGGGTTCATGCTGCTTGTCGCAAAACTGTTCGGTGAGTTGTTTGAACGCTACTTGAAACAATCGCCCGTTTTGGGCGAGTTGGTTGGCGGTATGATCATTGGTCCATATGCGCTCGGACATTTAATTCACTTGCCGGGAATGCATGAACCGCTTTTTGCTATCCCGCATGGGCACACCGGTGGTATCCCCTTATCGCCAGAACTTTGGGGAGTTGCACAACTTGCAGCGGTGCTCTTGCTCTTCGGTGCTGGGCTTGAAACTGATTTCAGTTTGTTCCTTCGCTTTGGGCTTCCTGCATTCGTGGTTGCAATGGGCGGTGTGATTTTGCCCTTCTTTTTCGGTGTGTTCCTGACCATAATGTTCGGTTACGCCAACAGCGTCATGCACCCATCAGCCCTTTTCATGGGTGCAGTGATGACAGCAACTTCTGTTGGCATTACAGCAAGAGTGCTGTCGGAATTGGAGCGATTAGGAACACCTGAAGGCGTGACTGTTCTGGCTGCGGCTGTCATTGACGATGTTTTGGGCATTATCGTCTTGGCAATAGTCACCAGCATCGTTCAAGTCGGTGAAGTTGACGCCCTTCAGTTAAGTGGTATCGCGCTTAAGGCATTTGGCTTCTGGTTGGTCTTAACGGGAGTTTTGGTCGCCATTGCCCCAACTTTGGTGAAATTGCTCAGACGATTCAAGGGTGAAGGCGCTTTAATCGGGTTGGCTCTGGCTTTGTGCTTCTTGATCGCTTCCTTGACAGAAAGTGTTGGTAAGTTGGCGATGATTATCGGGGCATATGCGCTCGGCTTGGCTTTCTCTCGGACGGACATGCGAGAAGATTTGGAACACGCCCTCAGACCTCTTATTCACGGCTTAGTGCCGGTTTTCTTCGTAGCGATGGGAATGTTGGTGAACTTTTCAGCGATGAGCCACGCTTTTTGGTTCGGGGTAGCAATCTCGGTTGCCGGTATTATCAGCAAAGTTTTCGGATGCGGTTTGCCTGCGCTGGGAGTTGGCTTTAACTCGCTGGGTGCAACTCGCGTCGGCATTGGCATGATGCCTCGCGGAGAAGTCGCATTGATTGTCGCGGGGATGGGCTTGGCTTACAAAGCAATCAACGAAGCGGAGTTCGGTGTCGCCATCATGATGACTTTCGTCACGACTTTCCTTGCACCTGTCGCTTTAGTTCCTCTGTTCCGAAACCCTCGCTCTGGAACGAAAGAGGGTGAGGGAAGGTGACCTGCCGTCCTCGTTCGTAGTAAGAAAGGGGTGAAGCAAAAGGATGTTGGTCAGTGGCTCAATTAGGCTGTTAATTTTGTTGGTGGTGACAGTGCTTTTTCATTGGCTTCAATCGGAGGCTGAAAAAGTGAATGCCAATGCCTATGGAATGCTCCCACATGGCAAGGCGTTTCGCAATGTGAGAGACTTTGGAGCCAAAGGCGATGGCGTAAGCGATGACACACTGGCTTTCATCAACGCCTTAGATTACGGCGTCGGGACCGTTGGCGAAAAAGCGCACGGGACAGTCTATGTCCCGCCAGGAATTTACCGCATCACTGACACACTCATCCTTTGGAAAGGGACACATTTGGTCGGTGATAGCGATCATCCGCCTACTCTCGTTCTGCCCTCACACACGAAAGGGTTTGATGACCCATCCAATCCGAAACCTTTAATCGTAACGGCGAACGGTTGGGGCATTGACCCAAAGACAAGAGATTGGCGCACTCGCCTTGATACAAAGGGAGGCTCTACCAACAACACTTTCTACACGAGCCTGCGTAACATCAAGGTGAAAATTGAGCAAGGCAATCAAGGGGCAATCGGAATTTACTGGTGCGTTGCGCAAGGGACCTCTCTGCGTAATGTGACGATTTATGGCGGTGATGCATACGCTTGCTTGAAAACTTCCCTTTGGGGCGGTGGCGGTGTGATTGCCAACATCAAAGTTCAAGGCGGGCAAAGAGGTTGGGAAGTTGACCAGACCAGCCAGTTCCTCGTTCGTTCCGCTAAGTTCTATGGGCAAAGCCGATACGCTATTCGGCTTGCAGGTGTTTGGAACTTTGTCTTCATTGACCTTGAGATTTGCGATGTCCCTTCTGGGATGAAAATAGAAGGCGGAAATTGCATTAGCCTTTTGGACTGTTCGTTCAGAGCCATTAGCGATGGTTCAGCAATCAAGGCAGAGCCGATGCCTCATTCTCTTTTCCTTCAAAATGTCCATGCCAAAGGGCTGAAAGAAGTGGTGAAAGGTTACCTTCCAGCAAATGGCAAGCCAATTGGGCGATGGGTTTGGAGCAGGAATTTGTATCGCAACGGCAAAGCGATTGATTTTCCCTACCGTAGCAACGAGCGTTATCAACGGCTACCTTCACATGAGTTTCCCAAGATAACTCGTAAAGCGAGAAGCGTGACTGAGTTTGGCGCTTTTCCTGACGATGGCAAAGACGACACAAAAGCCATTCAGTCGGCAATTGACAAATGCGATGAACTGTTCTTCCCTTCGGGTCGGTATGAGATTTCTGGCACCTTGCGGTTGCGACCGCACACTAAAATTTTTGGCGAGCATCCAGCCACCATCTACCTCCGTCCCCAATCGCCTTACTTTGATGACCCCGAAAATCCAAAGCCCATGATTGAAACACCAGATGAGCCAAGTAGCACCGTAACATTGGTGAACCTTTTTCTCGTCATTGATGAGGCGCTCAAAGGAGCATATCACATTGAGTGGCGAGCAGGCGAGAAGTCAAAAATGATGGATGTTTACTTGTATGCCACCTCCAACCAACCATTTGTTTGGCGGATTAGCGGAAACGGAGGTGGTTTCTTTGAAAACTTGTGGTGGCCTGCTGGATACGCCATAAAAGGCAAGACAGGCGCTATTGTCACTTCCAACGGGCGAAAATGGTTTTACTCTTGGCAGCACGAACACTATGACAACTTCCCCATCATTTTCCGAAAAGCATCAAAGACTATCATCTGCTTGGTGCAATTTGAGGACGATTATCCCGCATCAATGTGGCTGGAGGATTGCGAAGACATCAGCATTTATGGTGCCATCTCTGGCAATTGGCGAGAGATGCGACCAACCTTCATCCAGTTGGATGGAGGGCGACGAATTGAACTGTTCAGCCTTAATTGGCTTGGTGCTCATCATGGAGTGCTTACCCAGAAAGAAATCAGCGGGCAACAGTGGTTCAAAACCAAACCCGATGTTAGCCAATGGTCAGTTATCGGGGCTTGGATGATAGAGTGAGCCTTTATGTAGTGGCATGCGGTTATTGAGAACCGTGCTTCGTGCAAAAGCAAAGCAAGTGCTGTCAATGGGTCAGAGCGTAATAGACCAAATTCACGCCGAAGCGAAATGCATAGTCAAAATCTGGCGGGAGACAAGCGCACATAGGACCTGTCCAGCGCCAACTTTGCCATGAGCACTCTTCAGCATTTTGCGAATAAACCAGCACAAGTCGCCCGTTCAGTTCCATGCCCTCGTGAAAAGTCTTGCCACCGCGCTTTGCAGGGACAATTTTGTCAATGCGATAAGGGACACGATAAATTGGATGACTTAACGGTATTGGTTTGAGTTTCGCTTCGGGCAGGATTGATTGAAGTTCGGAACGAAGTTCGGGTCGTAGCCTCAACTTGGCACTGCACTCACTCACAAAAAGAAATCCGCCCCACTTCAAATATCGCCTTAACCTTTCTCGCTCGGCATTGGTCAAATTCATCGGTTGATGCTCGCTTACAAAGATGATGATGGGAAAGCGAAAGAGGTCGTCGTTGTCAAGGGAGACAATAACTCGGTTCGGGTAAAGGTTTCTCCAACCAGTTCGCTCGGCTAAATTGCGGATAAGGTTGAAATCGCTCATGGGATCAACACGAAGGGTGCTTTCACGGAGCCTCAGTCGGGCAATGGCGACAACATAAGGTGGCAATTGGGGGACAGGTGGCAGTGACTCAAGTTCGCTCTTAGGCAAAACCGCTTCCCCTGAAGGCTGAGAAGGTTGACTTAAAGCAAACGCCAAAAAGACACAAGACAAAACGAAAGCAAGCAACCTCATTTTTTGCTTCTCCTCCAGACCGTCAAACGCACTTCGGTTTCGTTACCTTCCACAATTTTAAAGCATTTCTCCCGGCAAATCTCGCAGGTGTCTGTTTCTCCATCTCGTCTCGGCATCAGGGAAAAATGTTTGTCTAAAGGGTTTGGAGGCGAAATGCGATTTCCGCATGAGGAGGTAAAGTCCATGCTGTCACGAGAGCGAGTGTTTACGGCATTGCAATTTCGTGAACCTGACAGGGTGCCGCTTTATGTTTGGGTTTTCAACCAACCTGGCGTCATTGATGAAATTCTTTCTCGGTTCGGAAGTTTTGAAGCCTTTTGCGACGAGTTGGAACTTGATATGACACAAGCGTTCCCAGCAAAAGGACCGATGAAGCAGCGACCAAAACCGGGCGACGATGGCGCTATTTACGATGCAACTTACGGCTGGATTTACACCATTGAGGCTGCATTGGAGGCAGAACTTAATGACCCAGATGACCCAACGATTTACGAACCAATCAAAAGAGAGATTGAGCACCATAAGGGACGACGAGGGAGAGCAGTTTTCGTCCAAACTTTCGGCGTATTTGAAGCAGCAAACAATTTCATCGGTTTGGAGCAAAACTTGGCAGCGATGATTGAGCAACCTGAACTTTGCCTGAAACTTTACGAACGCATCGCCAAGTGGTCAGCAAGATATGCTGAAAATTGCCTTGAACTGGGTGTTGATGTTATTCACATCTCCGACGATTGGGGTATGAACAATGCTTTGCTTTTCAGCCCGAAAAAGTGGTGGGAACTCGTTTACCCTACGGAGAAAATCATTTGCGATGCTGTCTTGAAGTTAGGCGGTTTGATTTCACTTCATAGCGATGGCTACATTGAACCTGTCCTTGACGGGGTTACTCAGTTGGGAATTAGGGTTTTCCATCCATGCCAAGAGTCCGCTGGCATGAAACCTGGTGAAGTCAAACAAAACTATTTTGGCAAATTGGCACTTTACGGTGGCTTGGATGTCCGCACAGTTTTGGGGCGCGGGCTTAGCAAAGAGAAACTCGCCGACGAAATTCGGCGTGTAATGGAAACCCTCAAACCGGGCGGAGGCTTTATCTTCTGCACATCTCACATGGTTCAGCCGGGAACTCCCATTGACGAAGTGATTTTCGCCTACGAAGTCGCAAAGGAAGTCGGTAAGTATTGAAAGGATGCTGAGATGACAGTGACAGTTTAGTGTCTGCTGCCGCTCAAAACTGACTGACAGAGCGATAAGGCTCAAAGTTAAGGGTTGCTTCGGATTAGTTTGCTAATTGGTAACTCAACGATGTCAGTGGCTCCAGTCCGTAAGAGTTCTGGGATTAAGCGGTTAACTTCGCTGCGTGGGACGACAGACATGACAGAAAAAACATTTGGCTCAGCAAGAGGAGAGACAGTCGGTGAACGCAAGGCGGGCAAAAGTTGCAAAACATCTTGCAAATGAGCCTCTTCAACATTCAGGATGAGCAAAACCCTTCCCTGCGCCTCGGCAGCGCCGCGAAGAAGCATGAGCAAATCATGCATCTCTTGTGACCTTTCCTGCCAACTTTTGCTGTTGGCGATGAAAAGTATTTGTCCCGTGATCGGTTCAATGTTCACTTGTTTTGCGATAGGTCGCTTCCTCATCTCTTCGGCAACATCATCGTAAGGGACAAGTGCAGCATCCAAATCACCTTGAGCAACCATTGTCCAAAGATTTCTCGGTTCACTGAAAATTCCATCAGAAACCCTTGGGTCATCAATTATCGCATAATGCTGTGTCAATCTATCAACCCTCAGGTCAGCCGAGTTCATCAGGGATAAAACCTCTGTTTCAATTGCTCCCGCTGGCAATCCCAGTTTAATTGGGTTGAACTCAGATGGTTGTTGTGCCATTTTCGTCACCTCGTTTTTTCATGAGCCTCAATAAGGTTAGCACTGAAATGAGCCAAAGCAAAAGCCCAATGAAAGCAGCAAATCAATTGGGCAAAACCGCAAACATGTCGGTTGATGCCCAAATGTTATCCACTTTTGCGAGATTTTTGCCCCTTTGAATTTTCAGGTCTCATTCAATTTAACCCTTTCAAAAATTTTTTTCGCCATCGCTTTCAGGGGAAGGCAACCTTCAATCGGGTTCAGAGCAAGGGTTCAGTTTGGCTTCAAGTTTTTGCATTTGATAAGGACTTGGTTCAACGAGGATATCGTCACCGTCTTGAACAGAGCGGAACACTTTCGGGTCACTAACAATTTTCCCGAACAAATTGACTTTGCTTGCTGGACGAATTTCGTTTGGGTTTAGGCTTGTTGGTGTCGGACCAAAGAAAATGCAAAACGCATTTCCCGGCGCTCAATAGCCTAAATCACCAGCGTTTAGGATTTCATACTGGTTTTCTGGAGGGCATTCAATTTGTGTAGGGGCGGACGATAGTCTGCCCGAAAACATCCTTTATAAGGGGTTAAAACCGCCCTTGCGGGCGGCTTAGCAGCCGCCCCTACATCCAACTGCGTAACTCCTAATTTTATCAGCAATGCTTCATAAATTCTCCTCGCTGTTTCGGTCTCGTTCAGTTCAGCCTCAGCGACAATTGAACCTGAGCGTATGATTATTCGCTTACCCATCTCCAATCTCCAATCACCTCAACCTTTTCTTGCCTCCCTTCAATTCTGCCAACAAAGCCTTGTAAGCGGTGCGGTCAACGGGAATGGAAATGGGTGAGTTTGAAAAGTGGGATAAAACTATGGCGTTCATTAGTTCCAAAGATTTTGCGCCTTCAATAAACGGCACTGGTGGCTCTTTGTCTTCCAAAATGGCTTTTGCGAACAAGCGAATGGCTTCCCTGTGACCATGGGGCATTGAAGTGTCAATTGGGACATCCTCCCAAGTTGCCTTTGGGCTTCCCCAAACTTCTGGGCTTTCTGTTAAAAACTGGCGGAGTGGAGTGTTGTATCGCCCGATTTTGACGGTAGCACCTTCCATGATGATTATTGCGTTGTTGCCTGTGATTTCAATTCTCGTTGGGAGTGCACTGGCAGCACTTGAGATGTGAAGAACGAAATGAGCGTTGTTATCCCACTCAAGCACTGCTGTTGCCATGTCTTCAACTTCAATTCCGTCGTGCCCCCAATTTCCAATTCGCGCAGTTACTCGCTTGGGCAGATCAAGCAGGAAAGCGAAAACATCAAGGTCATGAATTGCTTGGTTGATGAGCACGCCACCACCCTCTCCCCACCAAGTCCCTCGCCATTTGCCTTGTTGGTAGTAAGTCATGGTTCGGAAGTGGTGGCATTGGTAAAGCCCTCTCACTAACTCGCCCAACTCTGGTAGCAAATTTTTGATAGCCTGAATTGGTGGGTTGAGACGATATTGGAAAACGACGCCTGCTTTGCCTTTTGCTCTTTTGGCTGCAGCAATCATTGCATCGGCTTCAGAGACAGAAATCGCCAATGGCTTTTCACATAAAACATGCTTTCCTGCCTCCAACGCAGCGATGGCTTGTTCGGAGTGCAAAAAGTGTGGCGTGCAAATTGAGACAACTTCAACATCGCTTCCGAGAAAATCTTTGTAGTCAGTGAACTTGTGCGGGATTTTGAATTGCTCGCAAAAATTATCAAGGGCTTCAGGAACAATATCGCAAGCAGCATACAAATTCACGCCCTCAAAATCTTGCAGCGCCTTAGCATGGGATGAACCCACTCCAGCCACACCTAAGATGCCCCATTTCAAAGCCATCAACTTTCGCCCCCTTTATCCACGAGGGTTTTGCCTTGCATGAAAATTATAATGCACGGCAAAAAAGCGATGTCCGAAAATTTACGAATTGGTCGTGAACAAAATTTGCACCACACCATCCGTTCAGCGAGAATAAATGCGGATGAACCTTGCTATGCTTTAAGTTGGTGATGCAGTATGAGAAGGTGGCTACTTGTTGGATTGACATGGCTGGCTCTCGTTGCCATTTTTGCCGAACTTCACAAGCATTCGGCTCAAACCAATTTCCCAAAACTCATTGCTCTTACCTTTGACGATGGACCACACCCGATTTACACGCCTCAGGTTCTGGGCATTTTAAGGCGATACAAAATCAAAGCCACTTTTTTCCTGATTGGCGAAAGGGTTGGGCGTTACCCAGAAGTTGCACGCCAAATAGTTGCTGAAGGTCACGAGGTTGGAAATCACACTTATTCGCACCCGAATGGCTTACCGAAGAAAAGTTTGGAAGCGATAAAGCAGGAGATTGAAATGTGTTCAGCAACGATTGAGCAGGTGACAGGTATCCGCCCTCAACTATTCCGACCGCCGAGAGGTTTTTTGAATTACCGAATGCTCACAATTGCCCAACTTGAGGGATACACGACTGTTTTTTGGACGGTGAGCGCTGACCAAAAAAATGCTCCTACACCTGAAGCGATGGCTGAACGAGTGCTCAGATTGGCTCATCCTGGTGCAATCATCCTCATGCATGATGGTCGCATAAACTCTCGTTGGAAAGATGTAAAGGCACTACCGCTGATCATAAAAGGCTTGAAAAAGCAAGGCTATAAATTTGTGACGGTCTCTGAATTGTTGAAACTTTCGCGCCATTAAAAGTCGCAACTACGGTTAGCATCTCTGATGCTCTCGGTTTAGACATCGTGCCAGATACTGTGGCAAAGTTTATGCAAAGAAGAATTTGAGCGGTTAGGAGAATTTTGCTGGGACAAAGGTAAACCACCTGCTCAGGTAGTTTAGCAAATGACACTGTATCAAAAGTTCAGCTCCTGCAAAGACGGAAGAAAGTTTTGAAAGGCGGGGTGAAAATAATTGAGGAAAAGGGCACTGATTTTGCTGAGCAATGACGATGGGATTCATGCATCAGGTTTGATGCACTTGAAGAGAGCGATGAAAAAAATTGGCGATGTCGTGGTGGTTGCTCCTGACCGACCGAGAAGTTCATGCAGCCATGCAATCACCTTGCACAAACCTTTGCGTGTTTTTGAGTGGCAAGATTCTGATGGCGACATAGTTTACGCTTGCAACGGAATGCCAGCAGATTGCGTTGTTTTGGGCATTCGCATCCTTTGCCCAAGAAAGCCAGACTTGGTCATCGGCGGCATCAACGATGGACCAAACATTGGCGATGACATCATATACTCAGGCACGGTAGCAGTTGCTCGCGAAGCAGCATTGGAAGGTTGCCGTGCCTTCGCAATTTCCATCGCTGGATTTGAAAAGGTCAGATACGAAAGTGCTGCTTTGGTTGCCCAATGGTTGGCAGAACAACTTTTGAAGACCGAACTTCCAAAAGGCGTTTTCCTAAATGTCAATGTGCCTAACTTGCCCCTTGACCAAATCAACGGTCTCAAAATCACTTTTCGCGGTTTCAAGCATTATGTCGGTGAACCAGAAAAGCGGATTGACCCCCAAGGCAGGATTTACTTCTGGCGAGGTTCAGAGCGACCCGTAAGTGAAATTCTGCCTGACACAGATGTCGGTGAACTGACAAAGGGTTTTGTTTCCGTTACACCCCTTAGCATTGAAAACACCTTTGGCGAACTCTTGAACAAACTTCGGAAATGGGAGCAAGCATTTCAAAAATTGGCAAAAGTGGGGAAACAAATTTGAGGTCATCCCAGCCATTGGGAGAGAGAAACTTTTTGAAGCAGGTGAAACGGAGATGAGAAGGCAGGATTTGGTCGGTTACATCGGTGTGGACATCGGAGGTCAATCAACGAGGGTCGGAACTTTTGACGAAAGGGGAAAACTGAAAGTCATCAGTTTCGCAACCGAGCCTGATTTCAAAACCGAGTGCGAAAAAATTGCTGGAGCCGCTCGGCAACTTCTGCCGAAAGGCATCAAAAAGTTGGCTGTCGGTTCACCTGGTCCTCTTGACTGGCGCAAGCGCTACCTCTACGACACGCCAAATTTGCCCTGGCAAAATGTCAGTTTTGCCCCTTTGGAGAAACTCGTTGGCTGTGAGGTTTTACTTGACAACGATGCGAATGTTGCTGGCTTAGGCGAAGCGACTTTGGGAGCGGGTAAGGGAAAAAAGTTCATCACTGGCTTCACACTCGGAACTGGGATTGGGCACTTCCAAGTTAAAGACGGTCGCATCTATCATGGGGGGTTGGATGTTGAGGCTGGGCATCAAATCCTTGACCCTAACGGTCCAGAATGCGGTTGCGGGCAAAAAGGTTGTCTTGAAGCCTTCGTTTCCGCAACGGCAATTCAAAAACGCTATGGCGTCCCACCTCACCAACTCAACGACCCGAAAGCGTGGGAAGAAATCGCCTACAGGCTTGCTCAAGGTCTGGTCAACGCCGCTGTTTTCGTTTGTCCTGATGCCATTATCTTGACTGGCGGAATGCTTTTTCGCGGCGAAATGTTATTTGCACCCCTTCGCAAGTTCTACAGCGAGATGCTCAAAATCTACCCAGAAAGGTTACGACCTCCTGTTTTGCCAGCGAAGTTGGGTGACAAAGCAGGTGTGGTCGGTGCAATCGTTCTGGCTAAAGTTGGACACTCTGAATGACGAATTCATTCCCTTTCAGCCAGTTCGTAAATTCGCATCGCCAAGTTAATGCATTTCTCAACAACATTCGTTTCGTCTCGCTGTTTGACTTTTTCCCTCCATCTTTGGGGGATGCCTTCAAGCCCGTATTGTGCACCAATTAAAGAGCCTGTAACTGCAGCGTTTGTGTCGGTGTCGCCTCCCAAATTGACCACTGTGACCAGCGCACTCTCAAAATCGTCATGATGCCACCAAGCCCAAAGGGCACACTCCAAAGTGTCAAGAACGAAGCCACTTGTCGGGACTTCTTCGGCTGACTTAACGAAGATACTTTGAACTCGCTCAAGCAATTCGTGGGGAGCATGAGCCAAAACTTCCATAGCAAAACTCAAAGCATCCTTCTTGTCCCAACCCCTAAGAGCGCGCGAAAGGATGGCATTGAAAAAAGCGCATGAAGATTTGCACAAAGGGTTGGCATGGGTCAGGAGGGAAGATTCGTGACTGTAGTCAAGCAGTTTGCCAATGTCTCGGTAGTATCTCAACCCGATGGGCGAACAACGCATCAACGAACCGTTACCTGCAGTCCAAGGGGCATATCGCCTCTCAACTTCCTCAACCGCTTTTCGCCAATCCATGCCACTATCAACAAGGGAAAGAACTCGGTAAGTGTGAACGCCTATGCCAAATGGGTCGGTGTGAAACCAATCAAGCAATCGCTTCGCTGCATCATCAAGGTCAAAATCACCCAGTTCGGCGATACTTTCAGCAAGGCAAAGGGTTTGCATCGTGTCATCGGTTATGTTGCCAGCAGGTCTTCTCCCGTCAACCATGTCTTTGAGAGTTCCGAACCGACTACGAATTTGTCCCTTACTCATTCCTTCAACGGGCATCCCTAAAGCGTCACCAACAGCAACACCAACAAGACAACCTTGAAACCGCTCCAACCTATCAATGGACATTCCTTTCACCCCTTTGTCGTGTAGATTTGCCCTTTTGATTGTAGCGACAAAAAATTTCTACGCCAACTTTGGCTGTGGCTGAAACGATTTCACATTGCGACTTGCCTGCGACAAATTGTGTTGTGCGACAAAACCTTTGAAATAGTGCAAGGGGGATACTTGCTGCGATGGCAAAAGTTGACAAGATCAAAGTCATGCCCATTTTCGGGACGAGACCTGAAGCCATCAAAATGGCGCCCGTCGTTCACACCCTTTCGGATGACGAACGCTTTGAGGTCATCATCGCTGTTACGGCTCAGCATCGGGAGATGCTTGACCAATTTTTGTCCTTCTTTGAAATGCAACCACGCTACGACCTGAACATAATGCGCAAAGGTCAAACCCTTGCTAACATCACCAGCAGAGCCGTTGAGGGCATTGACAAGGTTCTGCGAAACGAGAAACCCGATTTGGTCTTGGTTCAAGGCGACACAACAACTGCCTTTGTCGGTGCCTTAGTCGCTTACTACCACAAAATTCCCTGCGGTCACATTGAAGCGGGGCTAAGAACAGGTGACAAGTTTGCGCCTTTCCCTGAGGAAATCAACCGCAGGCTCATCGGTGCAGTCGCTGACCTGCATTTTGCTCCAACCCGAAGGGCGAAAGAAAACTTGCTTAGCGAAAATGTGGACGAGAAAACCATTTTCATCACTGGCAACACTGTCGTTGACGCTTTCCTTTGGACATTGAGCCGACTGCCTGAGCCAAGTCAGAACGAAACTCATCGGACAATCTTGGTCACTGCTCACAGGCGAGAAAATTGGGGCGAGCCGATGGAGCAAATTTGCCGAGCACTGCGACGCATCGCCGACCATTTCCCTGACACTCGCATCGTTTTCCCAATGCACAAAAATCCTATTGTGCGAGAAGTTGCATTCAGGGAGATGGGCAACTGCCAACGAATTGAACTTTGTGAGCCACCTGACTATTTTGAGTTCGTGCGGATGATGAGGGATGCCTACCTGATTGTCACTGATAGCGGCGGTGTTCAAGAGGAAGCACCTACTCTCGGTAAGCCTGTGTTAGTCTTGCGTGAGAAAACCGAACGACCAGAAGCAGTTGAAGCGGGCGTCGCAAAAGTCATCGGAACAAACGAAGAAAGAATTTTCGCAGAAGTTTCAAGGCTGCTGACCGACGAGACTTCTTACAAGGCGATGCAAAAACCTATCAACCCTTACGGTGATGGCAAGGCAGCGAAGAGGATAAAGCAGGCAATTTTGCACTATTTCGGTTTGGCGGAACGACCAGAAGATTTTGTGCCACAAGTTTGATGTGCCAACTAAGTGCTGCAATTGCGAAAATTTTGTGCCAGCAAACTGAACGGCGTTTTTCAATCCAATTGCCAACCCGTTTTCTGCAACTTCAAAATCTTCGCTCCGCAATGAGCGTCAAAAACTCGTTCCATTTCTTCAACAACATTTAGGAGTTACGCAGTTGGATGTAGGGGCGGCTGCTAAGCTGCCCGCAAGGGCAGTTTTAACCCCAAGGATGTTTTTCGGGCAGACTATCGTCCGCCCCTACACAAAATGGCATCAACTGCGTAAGTCCTAACTTTGATGTATTTAGGGGCATCAGTGCTATAATCAAAGCGTCACCGAACGAGGAAAGGAGTGAACAAAGATGTCAGGGAGCGGAAAAGGAAGGAAAGGCGTTTTGCGGCGGGAGTTTTTGAAGGTCACAGGTGTTGGCGCTGCTTTAACGGAGTTGTTAGCAGGATGCAAACCTGAAGGCGAGGCAGAGGCATCACCTGCCAAGTTGGTTCGTATCCCTCAAGCGAAAACAGTCACCGTCACACTCAAGGTCAACGGGAAAGTTTACAAACTTCAGTTGGAGCCACGCGTGACCTTGCTTGACGCACTTCGCAATCATCTCAATCTGACAGGAGCAAAAAAGGTTTGCGACCGAGGAGAATGTGGCGCTTGCACTGTTTTGCTTGATGGTAAACCCGTTTACTCGTGCATGATGCTTACCGTTGATGCGGAAGGTCATGACATAGTGACCGTTGAAGGGCTTGCGAAAGGTGGGAAACTTCATCCCATTCAAGAAGCGTTCGTTGAGCACGATGCAATGCAGTGTGGCTTCTGCATCCCCGGTTTCATCATGGCTGCAGTTGGGTTGCTCAATCAAAACAAAGCGCCAACCCTTGACGAAATTCGCAAGGCACTTTCTGGCAATATTTGCCGTTGTGGCGTTTACCCGCGAATCCTTGAAGCCGTTGCTGATGCAGCAAAGCGGATGAGAGGCGGAGCATAAAGGCAGGTGAAAAGTGATGCCACGCAATACCACACTTTCCGAAATCCGAGAGGAAAGAACCTTGTTGTTGCCGACACGCCCCTTGACCTTTGATGAGTTCGTGCGGTTGTTCGGTGAAGACGATGATGTTGAGTTGGTTGATGGAATGGTGGTGCAGAGAACGACCCCAAAGGACATACACGAAGAATTGTTCGGATGGCTCTTCTGCTTGCTGGCTGGGTTCGTGGATGCAAAGGGGATTGGCATCATCCGTGGTTCACGGACGCTAGTCAAAATATCATCGTTTCGTGGTCGTTTGCCAGACATAGTTTTCGTTCGCGCCGAGAACGCTCACATTGTTCAAGAAGACGGCATCTTCGGCACACCCGATTTGGTTATTGAGATTTGGTCGCCGGGAGACAGGCTTTCGGAAATGCTTGAGAAGGAGGCTGACTACAGAAGCATTGGGGTTTCGGAAATTTGGCTCATTGACCAGATGAGAAAGCAAGTTCAGGTTTTGAGAAAGCGAGGGCAAAGATATGATGAGCAAGTTTTGAGGCAAGGGATATTGAGGTCGGAGGTTGTTGAAGGGTTTTGGCTCAAGGTTGGTTGGTTGTTCAAAAGACCTTTGCCGAATGTTTTGGAAACGCTGCAAAAAATTTTGTGCGGTAAGTTTTAAGTTGAAGGAGGTTGATGAAGGATGGCTGCACAAAGTGGCGTGACAGGGCAACGAATTCCAAGGCTTGACGCAATTGCGAAAGTCACTGGGCAAGCAAAATACACCGCTGACATCAACTTGCCTGACATAGTTAAGCATACAGACAAGAAGGACTGGGAAGGGATGTTGTTCGGAAAAATTCTGCGTTGTCCGCTACCGCACGCTCGCGTCCGTCGCATTGACAAGAGTAAAGCGGAGAAATTGCCCGGTGTGAAGGCTGTTTTGGTAATTGCAAACGAAGGGGCTGAGTTGCGTTACGCTGGCGAAGCAGTGGTCGCTGTTGCTGCCGTTAGTGAGGAAATTGCAGAAGACGCAATTAGGCTCATTGAAGTTGAGTATGAGCCCTTGCCCTTTGAAGTTGACACAGACCGAGCACAAGAAAAAGGAATGCGAGGAACACCACGAGTTAACCGTTGGGGCAAGGGCGAAGATGGTTTCAAAGAAGCAGATGTAACTGTTGAAGTCACTGTTCGCACTCCCGTTCAAATTCACACCCCGCTGGAAGCGCATGGGAGCGTTGTCGGTTGGGAAGCGGCTGACCAAGTTATCGCTTACGATAGCACTCAAGTTCTGTTTGCCGTTCGTGACAGTTTAGCCCGCGAACTCAAATTGCCACCAGAAAGGGTTCGCGTTATTTGCGAATACATGGGTGGCGGGTTTGGAAGCAAACTTTGGATGCACCAACATGTCCCTATCGCAGCCAGATTGAGCAGGATGGCAGGTGGATTGCCTGTCAAAATCATCCTATCGCGAGAAGAAGTTTTCCTTACAACAGGCAATAACCCTGACTCTGTGCAGCACATTCGCATCGGCGCCAAAAAGGACGGAACATTCGTTGCCTTTTACCGTCGCTCTTATGGAACAGGAGGAGTTGGAGGCGGTGCCGATTTGCCAGGTCCATACTATCGTTTCCAACACGGCTACATTGAGCATGTGGATGTCTTCACCAACGCTGGTCCGAGTGCGCCTTTGAGAGCGCCAAAGCACCCACAAGCGGCTTTCGGCGTTGAAAGTGCCATTGACGAACTGGCAAAAGTTTTGGGCATTGACCCTGTTGAGTTGCGCATCAAAAATGACCCCAACGAGATTCGCCAAAAGCAATGGCTTATCGGAGCAGAACGAATTGGTTGGAAAGAGAAGTGGCGACCTTGGGGTTCGCAAACAGGAGTCAAGCGAAGAGGGCTTGGGTGCGCTGCATCGGCTTGGGGAGGAGGTGGCGGTCCCGGTTCACGAGCCGAAGTGAGAATTCACCGAGATGGGCAAGTTGAAGTTTTGCTGGGCACTCAAGACATAGGGACAGGAACGAGAACCGTTGTCGGAATTGCAGCAGCAGAGGCTTTAGGCTTGACACCTGAATTTATGCGGAGTGAGAAATTCGTCGTTTACATCGGTGACACAAGGTTAGGGCGTTCAGGTGGTAGCGGTGGCAGCACAACTGCAGCATCGGTTTACCCTGCTGTTTACGATGCAGCGGAAAAAGCCTTAAAAAGACTCCTTGACATCGTTGCCCCAAAGTTAGGTGTTTCCGCTGATCAACTTATAGCAAGGGGAGGGAGAATTTTCGTCCGCGACAAGCCGCAAAAGGGTTTGAGTTGGGAAGAGGCAACGAAATTGTTGCCGACAGAACTTATAAGCGAACGAGGTGAGTGGCGAAGGGAACTTGCAGGTTCGGGCGTCGGTGGAGTGCAGTTTGCTGAAGTTGAAGTTGACACAGAGACAGGCAAAGTTAGCGTCTTGAAAATCGTCGCCGTCCACGATTGCGGGCGAGTTGTCAACCGCTTGACAGCAGAAGGTCAAATCATAGGTGGCGTCATGCAAGGGCTAAGTTTCGCTCTCCTTGAAGGTCGCATAATGGATAGGCAGACAGGACGAATGGTCAATCCCAACATGGAAAACTACAAAATCGCTGCAATGATTGAAATGCCTGAAATTGAACCTGTTCTGCTTGACATGCCCGAGCGAGGAGTAATTGGTTTAGGCGAACCGCCCATCATCCCAACGGCAGCGGCAATCGCAAACGCCGTCGCTAACGCCTTAGGTGTCCGCATCACCAGTTTGCCCATCACACCCGATAAGGTTTTGGAGGCTTTAAGGAAATCGTAATGTCGCACGAAATTCTTCTGCTCTTGGTAAAGCAGGCTGGTTTCATCAAGTCCCTTAAGGCAACAACTTCATGCGGCGCAAAAGCCTGAGGGTGATGAATTCCAAAGGGCGTTGTATTTGCCCGAAGATGAACCTTCGCTTTGTCAAAGGTTCAACGAGAATGGCTTTCATGCCAACTCGCTTTGCAGCCAAAATGTCAGTAAAAATTTGGTCACCAATCATGACTGCTTGCTGTGGTGTCAATTCCTTCCACTTCAGATAACGGAGGAAAACGAAGCGGCGAGGCTTGCCTGCAGCAGCGATGCCAACGATGCCCAATTTTTCTGCCACATGAATAACCCGTTTGGGAAAGGCTGCATTTGAAACAATCACCACTTGAAAGCCTTTTCCTTTCGCTTCTTCAACCCAACGCTTAATTGGCTCGCTAACTTCATTGCTTCCCCAAGCAGCAATGGTGTTGTCTAAGTCAACGAAAATAACACGGATGCCGTTTTCCCAAAGTTTTGTTAAAGGGACATTAGTAATTTTGGCAAAATGCCAATCTGGGCAAACAAAACCAAGTAGCCATCTCAAAAGCGAACGAGCCATCAAATTCTCACTCCGATGAATTTAATCGTCGCAAAGAGTTTGACAACAAAAAGCGAGGGGAGCAAGGTTGAAGAATTTTTGCAAGACTGAAGGGGGCATGAGTTGAAAAAGGCTCAATTCAAAGAGATGCCCACTTCCACCAGACAAGCCATGAGAGGAAGGAAAGTAAGGCTGAGCCGACGAAAACAGCATGCCATGCCCATCTGTTGGTAACAACACGGTAAACCCCAACAGCAAACAAGTAAGCCATAATTGCGTGGGCTGGATAAAAGTATCTGGATTGGGCTTGGAAGAAGTGGAAGTTGAATTGAACGAATTCGGCGAAAACGAAAAGAAGCAAAAGAATGGGCAAGGCATAAGCGAAAGAGATTTGCCATTGTTTCTGTTTCAAAGCATCTGCAAACTGGCGATAACTTTCAATGCAGCCTAAAGCAATTGCGACCAGAGCCACAACGCCAATTAGCGTCGCAGCGAGAACCCAAACCCAATCTGGCTCATTGCCTTCAAAAAGCCGAGCCAAACCTTTAACCGCTTCGTTTGGTTCGCCGTAAATTCCAAGCCATGTGAACAGAGTGATTTGAGCAACCCAAACGATGTAATTTGTCAAAGGCATCGCACCATATTTGGCATAGCGACCACTGGGGTCAAGAAAGTCCCTTGGTTTTGGCGAATCTTTGAATCCTTCCAGAAAAGCCTGAACCGCCAACGGGTCGCCGTAAAGAACCATGTTGCGCCAAAGCCACCATCCCGCAGTGAGGACAAAAGTGAAAAGCGTAACGGCGGGGAGAAGTAAAAATGGGGGAATAGGGAACGGGGAGCGGACTTGAACGGATTGGTTGGAAACTTTTTGTTTCCTTTTCGCTGAAATGAAAGGCTTTGCAGTTTTCTTCTCCCTTTGGGTTGATGTCAAAGCGATGGCGATGAGGGCTAAAGGCAACAGGACGATGTTGCTGCTTTTCGCCAACAACGAAACCCCGCTCAAAAGACCAGCAATTGCCGCATCTCGCAATTTTTGTCGCTCCGTTCGCTCTCTAAGAAGGCAAATTTGGCAAAGCCAAAAAAGTATCATCCCTGAAGTTGCCCCTGCCGTTGCATCGTTACCTGCAGATGAACAAACGAGAAGGTGAACGGGCAAGAGTGCGGCGAAAACACCAGACAAAAAAGCGATGGGTAGGTTTGCCTGCTCGTCTCTTTTCAATTGGAACGCCAGAAAGAAAGCAGTCACAACAACGATAGCGCCCCAAAAAGTTGAAACGAAGCGGGCTAAGTAAAGGGCTGTCAAATTTTGCCCATTACTAAATGGAGCGACAAAAGGTAGTGCTGTCAGGTAGTAAAGTGGTGGCTGATGAGCCTCGTATATGCCTTTATGCTTGCCATAGAAAACTGGCAATTTCCCGTTTTGGCGAAGGTATTGTATGTAAGCGAAGTGAGCACCTTCATCGGGCGCACGCCAAGCAGGAAAGCGAAACAAATATGCGGTAGCGGCGAAAAAGTGAATTGCCAGCAAAATTGCCAATGCCAACAGTAGTTTTCGGCGCATGGCGGTAGCCTCATCAGCTAAGTGTCAATGCTGCCAAAGTCAGGGCAAAAATCATCACCATCAAAATTAAGCACAGCAACAAAACTTGCCAGACTGAAGGGAAACGATGGTCATTTAATCTTGGTTTGACTTTCGGTCTTAGAAGGTTGAACCTCGTCAGCATCCATTGTCCACTCGCTAAAAGCCAATTTGCCCCTTGCCAGTTCAGCGAATACTCAAGTTTGGAACGAAGCCAGTAACTCCAAGCCAGAGCGGTAGCCATGTTTCTGATGCCGAAAGCCAAAGCGAAAAATCCATAAACCCAAAGCACTGCTGCCAATAGCCATTTTCCTGTCCCTTTTACTGGAACTGTTGCGACAGTGGTTGAAAGTCCCAACAATCCGAAAAGGACAAGACATTCAACCAAAACGAAACCGCCTTCCATCAAACCCAAAAAGACCTTGTATCGCTTTACCCCTGAGATATTGCACCGCTTGCCAGCGAATATGCTCACGAAGGCTTTGGGAGATTTTTGGACCATTTGTTGAAGGCTCAACGCTTTGATGAAACTCAACCCAAAGCCGAGCACTATCGCTGCCAATGTTAATCTCGTTGAGACAAAAAGCCAACCGTGATCAGGAATTAAAGCAACGGCTAAACCGATAAGCCCTACAAGGCACCACAAAGTGCCGTGAACCCATTGTTCGTAAAAGCAATGCTCCAACAACTCCCAACACTGGTTCAAAATGCGCTCTTCACGCCAATTTTGCTCCTTCATTCGCTTAACCTCCTTCCCACCGACAAAATCTCTTTTGTCCCCTCTCTCCACAACTGCTCCAACAGCCCCTGCCTTTGCCCTTCCGAAATCCAGCGCCACAAGTCGCTTTCTTTCGGGATGAATTGCCAATCAATTACGACATGAGTGACGCCAAGGCGCTTCCATTCACAAATCAAGTCACGAGCACTTCTTATGCTTTCGTATCGTATCAACCTGTTGTGTCCGCTATCAGCCCAAAAGTATCTTCGGTCAAAGTAAAAGCCCAAGGGCATTCCGTATGTCGCTATGACAGAGCGCCTTGGCAGCGCTTTGTTGACGAATTCCGACACTTTGTATGTTGGCTCTGCTATCCGCAAAAATTCCTCATTTGAAACTAACCCGACAGCGACGGGCAAAGGCGTGAGCGTTGTGGCTTGCCATAGAGCGACAAAAATCGCATACACGAGACCAGCAGAAATAGTGATGCGGGTTATGACGGTTGTCAATAACCCTGACCTAAGCCATTTGGTTGCACCCCAACCGATGAAAACCGAGAGGCAACCAAGTGCTGGAAGCAAGTAGCGCAAATATTGGGCTTCCAAAAGCCACCAAGCAAACCAACCTAACATGGCGAGAATAGGGACGCTTACAGCAAAGGGCAAAGTCTCAAATGCAATTGCGAGCATTGATGTCGGCATAAGGGCAAGCGGAAGAAAACTAATGCTGAGGGTGGGCAAATCTTGGTTATCAAACTTACCACACTTCCATTGCATCTTGCATTCGCCTTTTTGCTTACAACTTCCAAGCCACTGTCTGGCGCAATTGCCAAAGCGAACCTCGTTTAGTGCCATGTTGAAAGGTATCGCAAGCAAAGTCAAAAAATCTCTCCCGCCTCCAAATTCACGGTTTGAAATGGTATAGGTTTGAGCCATTTCCTTTGTCCAATTCTTGCCATCTAAAATCCCGTAAGCGAAAGGGAAAACGGGGTTGCCTGTCCAAAGCCAGTTTTTAACATACCAAGGTGATGCGATGATAAAAGCAATTAAAGTGGCAACCGCCAAATGAAACCATCTTGGCGCACCGGCTCTTTTCATCGCCCAAATTCCCAACGGAACCAGCAAGCCAATAAGGAGCAAGCCGGTGTATTTCGTTCCTGCCGACGCTCCAGCAAATATTCCTGCAACGATCAACCATTTCTCGTTGGGTTGGGAATGGAAGCGAGAGAGAGCGAAAAGGCAAAGCAAACTGTAGGCAGTAAGCGCCAAGTCAACATAAGCGGTTGTCGCCTCAAAAAAGGTAATAGGCAACGATGCGAAGAAGACAGTAGCAACCAAACCCAATTTCAAACTCCGCCCTTTAACAGCAATTCCCCAGCAAAACAATGTCATTTGGCAAATGAGGAAAAAGAGCCAATGAAAAAGTTTTGCGATAGCAGCGCTTTTCAAACCCCTCAACCCTAAACCGAGCAGGTAAAGCATTTGAGCCGTCATGGGAAATTGAGCGTGGTGGGAAAAAGGGATGTAGTGAATTCGCCCTTCAAGCCAGTAAAGTTTTGGGATAGCGAGGTGGTAAGACAAACTGTCCCACTCCATTTCAAGCGTTGGCGGAACAAAACAAAGTAGCATCGCCAAAAAGTTCAAAACCAAAACCAGCCAAACCCAAACTTTTTCCAAGACGGGAATGTCTCGCCATCCCTCATCAAAGGGCGCAGCAAACTGACTTGCTCTTTGAAAAAGCACAAATTCGGTGAAACCGACGGCGTAGCAAAATCCGAGAAGGATGTAAAGGACAGTTTTGTGCAGCCAACCCAGCAATCCCAGAAGGAGCACTGCGTAGGCGACAAAAATTGTCCCTAAGCCCAAAGAGATTGGAAGCAACTCAAGAAGTGAAACACCAAAGGGTAAGAGCCTGTGGGTAATGGCAAGACCAAAACTCAAAATCGCTAAAAAACACAGCGAGAACAAAAACAAATCAACCAACCTTTGAACAAACTCCATCCTTTTCACCGTCCAGCCTGATGACTTCTTCTGTTGTCACAATCAAGTGAACTTTGACATCCTCGTCGGTAATCCACCTTTTTAGGTCATCAACAAATTGAAGTGGATGAACGATTGTGGCTATCTTCGTCCCGCCATGAACGAAGCCAAATTCAACAAGCCTTTGCCATTCTCGGTCGCCAAATTTTTTCCCCAGCGTAAGCCTGTTGCCTTGTCGGTCAACAACGATGCTTGATAGGACAGCAAGGTCTATTGGCTGAGAGAGCCGTTGACCATATCGCAAAAAGTTGTCAACATTGGCTGCTGCCTTGATAGCCTTCCTTTCGGCAATTTGCAAAAGTAAAGTTTTGCCTTTTCGCATCAATCGTGGGGGTAAAGTGACAGCAAGGATTTTCCCATGCTCCAAAACCAATTCTCTGACCCTTCGCAATACATGGTCAGGCGAGACGAAAATCACTTTCCCTCGTTCAAATTCAGGTTGCTGGGCCAGCAACTCTGCTGCCCTTTCTGCTCCGATGAAATTAGGGACTTCGCCGAAAGCATCAAGGGGGAAAGTCAAAACGCCTGCTGCTTCCATCAAATGCCAAACTCGTCGCTTCAACCGCTCACGGCGATTAAGAAGTCGTGGCAGGAAAATGCCACCAGACATAACACGCTCTTTCACCCGTCTCATTCAGTTACCTTCACCCTTTCTCAAATCGGCGGGAGGTTGAGTTTCAAGGAAGTGAAGGAGTTTTTGGGCTTGTTCCCTCAAATTTTTTGACCTGCTCCTCTTCAGAAACTCGCTGAGCAATTTTTTTGCTTCTTCATCTTGACCCAGAGCCAGATGAGTAACTGCAAGGTAGAACCTGCTTTCCTCTGCCTCCCTTGTGTTCGGAAATTGGCTGATGACTTTGCGAAACTCCTCAATGGCTCGGTGAGCCTGCTTCGTTCGGTGAGTAGCAAAGTAAAGACCAAGATGAAGTCTCATGGGCGCATGGAAACCTTTCCTGTTTTCAGGGTCAATATGAAAAAGTTTTTCAGCCAAAGGCAATCCCTGTTGACCGTCGCCACGCTCAAGAAACCAAACTGCTGCTTCGTAAACTGTGGCTGGGTCATTTGGGTTCGCTTTCAACTTGCGTTCAACCGCATCAGTTCTTTTCCCGCTGAGGAAGGCTTTCAGGAAAGCAGCGAAGGCATCAGCATTCAAGTGTCCGACAATTAGGTCGGCTACTTTCCCTTTGCTGTCGGCTATGACTGTGACTGGCAGCAAAAACGGTTCATTTTGCCGAGGCAATAACTCACGCAATTTCTGCCTCTCTTTTTCGGAGTTAAACTTCACGACCACAAACTTTCGCAAAAGACTTGCCAGTTGAGGGTTATCAACAGTCTGGGAAGCGTATCGTTGGCAAACGAAGCATTCAGGGTCGTAAAAGTAAGCGAGGACATATTTCCGCTCCGCTTTTGCTCTCTTAATTGCGTTTTCCCAATCCCTTTGGGCGAAAAGTTCAACGGCAAACAGCGAGATAAAGATGATGCCACAAATAGCCCTCATTTCTTTCTCCCCCTTCGGATTGAGTTGCGCCCAAATCATTGTGTCATGGATTGAACGAATGCGCATTGCGAGCAAAGTTGAGTTCAAAGCCTATGCACACCAAATTCATCAATGACACCTGTGATGAGTTCCCAATCTGTCAGGTCGTAAAGGGTTCTGTCTTGGGAAATTGCATCACGAACCAGCAAAGGTGCTTCTCCCTTCATCCTCTCACTCCAACGAACAGGCAAGCGCTTTTCTGAAGTCCCAATGCTCCAAACGGGCAGACCCCACTGACGAGAGAAAAGGGCTAAAATACGAGTTCCCACTTTGTGCACTACACCATCCTCGCACCAAGCATCAGCGCCAATCAACATGGCTTGACATTGCGTCAGCCAAACAAAAGATTGCAAGTCCGAAACGAGATTGACCTTGATACCTGCTTTAACAAGTTCTCTCGCCAGCAAAATACCTTCACCGCCTGGAAAAGAAGCGGTGCAAATAACCTCAAACCTTTTTTCCTTTTGGCTTGCACAAATAAGCGATTGAAACACAAGGGAACTGAACGAATGAGTTAAGATTTTGCCTTCAGGAAGCCAATCGGAGGCGTGAGAAATTGAGGCTTTGGCATGCGCTTCCATGTCTGCAAGGAACTGTTCAAGGGCTGAGATTAAGTTTTTCGGGCTTCCCGCAAGTTTGTGGGTTATTTGGGCAATATGCCAAACAGAAGCCATCGCTGGGTGAGCGTTGAAAATTTTCTCCGCCACTTTAACCAACTTTGTCGCTCCAATTCCGCTTTTCGCCATCCGCGCCAACAACCGCACTGATTTCTTCGTCAGAACAAAAGCGCTACTTTTTCTGTCAGAACAAATTCGCCTTAATGCTTTTTGCCACTCCATCACCGCTCACCTGAACAAATTTTTTGCCATAATAACACCTAACGCTCTTTACTCAAGAGTTTGTTGGTGGGCTTTGTAGGGCATGGGCTCTGTCCCATGCTGACGAAATTTTGGAAAGTCGGCGGGGCATAGAAGCCCCTTTGTAGTGCATGGGCTCTGTCCCATGCCGACGAAATTTGGAAAGTCGGCGGGGCATAGAAGCCCCTTTGTAGGGGATGGGCTCTGTCCCATGCTGACGAAATTTGGAAAGTCGGCGGGGCATAGAAGCCCCTTTGTAGTGCATGGGCTCTGTCCCATGCCGACGAAATTTTGGAAAGTCGGCGGGGCATAGAAGCCCCTTTGTAGGGCATGGGCTCTGTCCCATGCTGACAAAATTTGGAAAGTCGGCGGGGCATAGAAGCCCCTTTGTAGGGCATGGGCTCTGTCCCATGCCGACGAAATTTTGGAAAGTCGGCGGGGCATAGAAGCCCCTTTGTAGGGCATGGGCTCTGTCCCATGCTGACGAAATTTTGGAAAGTCGGCGGGGCATGGAAGCCCCGCCCTACATAAGTCACCAACAAATGGGAAGGTGTGTTGAAAATGGCAAAATTGAGAGGCTATAATTGAAGTCGTGAATTTCGTGTTGTATTTTGCGAGTTAGACCTTTGGTGCAGTGCTTCCAATGCGCTGCCCTTTATCGTCTGTGCAGGGGTGAGAATAATGTCCGAGTTTCAAGTAGACATTGGGCTTGAGACTCATGTTGAACTGTCCACTCTCAAGTCAAAATTGTTTTGCCGTTGTCCTATCACCTACGGTGCACCACCCAACACAGCGACCTGCCCTGTATGTTTAGGCTTTCCTGGGGTTTTGCCTATCGTAAATGAGAAAGCAGTTGAAGCCGTATTGAAAGTTGTATTGGCTCTCAATTGCGAAATCAATCCACTGACGAAGTTTGACCGCAAAAACTACTACTATCCAGACTTACCGAAAGGTTACCAGATCAGCCAAAAATACTTGCCCATCGGTTACGATGGTTGGTTGGAGATTGATGTCAACGGTAGGACGAAGCGAGTTCGTATTGCTGATGTCCACCTTGAGGAAGACACGGCAAAGTCCATTCACGGCGAAGAAGCAGGGGACCCAACGGCGACGCTGATTGACTTCAACCGAAGCGGAGTTCCGCTTTGTGAAATCATCACCTACCCTGACATGAACTCCCTTGAGGAACTTGAAGCCTTCATGGTTTCGCTACGGCAATTGCTGCTTTACTTGGGTGTGTCTGAGTGCCGAATGGAGCGAGGACATTTGCGATTTGAGGCTTCGGTCTCGCTTCGTCCCAAAGGCAGCAAACAATTGGGCACGAGGGTTGAAATCAAGAACTTGAACAGTTTCCGTGCAGTGCTCGGCGCGGTTGAAGCGGAGATTAAACGGCAAAGGGAAATTTTGCTCAGTGGTGGGAAAGTCGTTCAGCAGACAATGCTTTGGAACGAGGCGCTGAAAATTACCGAGCCAATGCGAACCAAAGAAACTGCTCACGACTATCGCTATTTCCCTGAACCCGACCTTGTGCCAATAGTCGTTGATGAGTCATGGTTCAAGAGTTTGAAAAGTAAAATGCCCGAACTGCCCAAGCAAAAATTTGAAAGGTTCATGGGTGAATACAGTTTGGACGACTACGAAGCGAAATTGTTAACAGCAACGCCAGTGATTGCCCATTACTTTGAAGAAGCGACGAAAATCTGCAATGACTCAAAAGCCATTGCCAACTGGATGTTAAGCGATTTGCAAGGGTTGCTTAACGATGCCAACAAAGGCTGGGATGAGTGTCCAATCTCGCCACAAAACTTGGGAGAGTTGGTAAAGTTAATGCGAGACGGGACAATCAGTGTCCGCATCGCCAAAGAGGTGCTCAAGGAGATGTTTGTGACTGGCAAATCGCCAAAACAAATTGTTGATGAACGAGGTTTAGTGCAAATCACGGATGAAAGCGAATTGCGAAAAATCGTTGAAGAAATCGTCGCAGCAAACCCTAAAGCGGTTCAAGAGTTCCTTTCGGGCAATGAAAAAGTTTTGGGATTCTTCGTTGGGCAAGTGATGAAAGCGACTAAAGGGAAAGCAAATCCTCAATTAGCAAACAAGTTAGTGAAGGAAGTGCTTGAGCAAGCGAAGGTCAGTTTAACATAAGGAGGGATCAATCATGACTTGGCTTGATGTCCTTTGCATTTTGCTTATCATCCTAATTGCATCGGTTGCCAGTTGGCAAGGAACAGTGAGGTCGGCAGTGGCACTTGTCGGCTTCTATATCGGTGGGAAATTAAGCCAATTTTTGGCTGAGCGGTTAGCATCTTCGGTTCAGTGGTTTGCAACTGTTGATGCCAACAAAGCAATTTTGTTCGTAATAGCCTTTACCATTTTGGGTATAGTTACATTCGTCGCTGCATACTTCATTGACCAAGCCCTTCAACTTTCATTGGAGGAAGTTGACCACTTGATTGCCTTTCCGATTGGGCTTTTTGTCGGCATCGTTTTGACCCATTGGTTTGTCCAGATGCTTGATTGGATTTACGGAGCAAAACCAAGTTTTGCAACTTTGCTTGATGGTTCACCTGTTGCCAAAGAGATGCTGACTTTCAAGGGAGTTAAGAAGGCAATTGGATTGCTTTTCCAATGGAAAGAAAGCCCTTAACTTTCTGGTTCATCTTCCCTGCCCTTTCTTTTCTTCCTTCTCTTCGTTTCGGTTGAAGTCAACCCGAAAAGGCTTCTCAATTTGGCTATGGCTTGCTGGCGCAGGTAACTGACATAAGTCACTGAAACTCCTAACATGCGAGCAATTTCAGTCAATGTCAAGTCTTCCCAGAATAGCAACTCTATGACCTTGCGATGAAGTTCAGGCAATTTTTCAACGGCTCTTCGGATGAGGTAAGTTCGCTCTATGTCCAATCCTTCCTCAACAGCGAGCCTATCCAAATCTGTAGCCGTTTCGTCTTCTTCATCTGAAGTCTTATCAATGTGAGCAGTGTAAAAGATTTGCTCCGTTTCAAGAACCCGTCGGACGATTTCAGGTTTCAATTTTGCTTCTCTCGTTATTTCTTCAACCGTTGGCTCTCGTTTAAGTTTCTGCGTTAGGAAATTTCTTGCCCGCTCAACTTTTATTCTTGCCTCTTGAAGCCATGCAGGTTCAGCAATGAGTTTCCCTTGATCGCGAAGGTAGTGACTTATTTCGCCCCGAATTTGATACCAAGCGTATGTGGTGAATTCAGTTCCCCTCTCAGGGTCGTAACCTTCAATTGCTTTGATCAAACCAATAAGGGCATACTGGACCAAATCCTCAAGTGGCTCGCCCGAATCAATGAACATTCTGGCTATGTGTTCCGCCAGTGGGCGATAGTTGTTTATGAGTTCTTCACGCAGTTTTTCATCTTTTGTCTGGCGGTAAAGCCTAAATTTTTCTCGCTCCCCTTCACGGTCTTTGTCTTGAGCAGTCAATTTTGAACTCCTCCCTATAGCCTAAAAAGGTTCAATATCAATTTGCCATTTTCTTTAGCCAACTTCTATACTTCAACGGGTAGCAAAATCCATAGCGTTTCCCATGAGCAGGGCAGGATAAGTTTTCTGTTTAGGAGGTGAATTCATTTGCCCAAGGTTTCTCGGAAAGGCGAATGGGAGCACTACTTTGTTGAAAAGCCAAAAGCATCAAGTGAAATCAAACGCATCAGGGCTATTTTACGGGGGAAGGAGTTCGTTTTTGAAACCGACAAAAGTATTTTCGCTAAAAACCATGTTGACACGGGTACTAAAAGGCTCATTCAAAAGTTGCAGTTGCCTGAAGAGGGCGAAGTGCTTGATTGGGGTTGTGGATATGGTGCTATCGGAATTGCAATAGCAGCGACACACACTAAGTTGAGAGTCTGGATGATTGACATCAACGAAAGGGCTGTCGCCTTAACGAAACGCAACGCAAAACTCAACAAGGTCAATAATGTCGTGGTGGTGAAAAGCGACGGGTTTCGTGCCTTGCCTGAAGACTTGAAATTTGATGCCATCATCACTAACCCGCCTATTCATGCTGGCAAGCAAGTTTTAATACGACTAATTCACGAAGCCTTTGAATGGCTCAAATTTGGTGGCACCTTCTGGTTCGTAGCGCGAACTCAACATGGTGCAAAAACCTTGCAACGCATAGCCAAAGAAGTCTTCGGCAATGCTGAGTGTGTGGACATACATGGCGGTTACAGAGTAATCGCAGCAGTTAAGGAAAGCATCGCAGAAGGCACTGGCAGTCAAACCGAACTAAAATAACCACTCTCTTCTTAGCCTTCCCTTAATTGCTGTCGCCTCTCACAGAAAAATTTGTGCCGAAACATTGGTGGTCATTGCAAGCAACAGTCTGGTATCGCCCATCTGCTGTTGATTTTTCTCTTGCCTCCCAATCGGTTTGATGACACCATTAATGAACACAACAGGTGAAGAGGATTTCGTGATTTCAGCCACAAAAACCACGCAAAGGAGGTTGATGAGTGATGACGAGGCGTGAGTTTGTTCAAGTTGTTGCTGGTATCGGCGCTGCGGCAGGGTTGATGAAGGTCAATGAGCAAAATGCGTCTAAAGAAGCATCAGCAAGTTCGCCTAATGCCTTCCTCAGCCACAAAGGCTCACAACTATTGTTGAACGGTCAGCCGTTTCGCTCACTCGGCGTCAACAAGCACGAACTTTTCTCCGCCTACTACCTTGCTGACTTTTTCGGCGGCGATTTGAAAGCAACTCTTCCCGCTGCCCATCGTTCTTTAGACG
>Ga0209289_100145_pt1 | contig 43174 bp, 39 predicted proteins | sample GXS110809BmetaG_FD_184121 | JGI IMG/M metagenome (GOLD analysis project Ga0209289, IMG submission 184121) | Hot spring microbial communities from Gongxiaoshe hot spring, China to study Microbial Dark Matter (Phase II) - GXS 110809B (SPAdes)... ... | reverse complement strand
GAGAGATGGTTTTAAAAGGAGAAATAAAGATGGATGAGGTTGGAGGGAAGAGGAAGCGGAATAGAGGTAAGAGGAGCAAGTCAAAGGACACCTGTTTTTGGAATATTTTTTTGGAATATTAGAGAGGAATAAAAGATTGAGTGTAGAGGTAGTAGAAGATGTATCAGCAGATATTCAGAGAGATGATAAAGAAAGTAAAGAGGGGAAGTTTGATTTATACGGATAAGCTTAGAAGTTATGATGGGATAGTATGGATTTAAGCATAAGAGGATAGATAAAAGTCAGAGATTTACGAATGGAAGGTTATATGGGATAGAGGGATTTTGGTCATATGCGAAGGAGGGGTTATTAAGATATCATGGAGTAGGTGAAGGAAATTTTGTATATTACATAAAGGAATTAGAATTTAGATACAATGAAAGAGGTAATTTAGAAAATGCAATAATAAAGGTATTAGGTGGAACATAATTACTAATCACCTAATTTTTTTATACAAGCAAAAAAGGTGATAAAATTATGAACACCATTGAGTTAGGAGTATTTGCTTTGCAAACATTACCTAAATAGAAGGAAGATGTAAATTTCAAGAACTGAGGTTAAAATCATTAAATTGATTGAAAATTATGAAACAACTCTCATTTAATTATGGAATTATTTAAGCAAGACTTTCTAATAGAGCTTGATGAGAAAGATGATCTAAAAGAAGCTTTTTTACTATGTGCAGAAAATAAGCTTGTATTACCATTCATACCAATATTTCAATCTGATTGTAAGAATTTCTTCACATTCTCTTTCTTTACAGAAGAAATATTTGATCTGCCAAGCTCACACTATATAGCAGGCTTTGAAATTCTTCTCAAGGGCAAAAAGATAAAATATGGGGGGAAAGTGCATATAACAAACACAGGACTAAACTTGAAATCTATATTCTTTTCGTTCGGATTGAGAAAAATACTTGGAAAACAAAACCCTATAGATATATCTGAAAATGACTTCACAATAAAAAAGATCTTTATAAAGCTCATATCAAAATCGTATATAATCTATGGAGAATCAAAGCCAGAGAAATTAAGAGAGATAGAAGAGAAGATAAAGGTATATCCGAAATATATTTTCAAAACACGAGATGATTTATTCTTTATCATACCATCAAGATATAAAATATATGAAAAATATCTGACTTTACCAGAAGATTTTTTGATCATCTTAGAAAAAATACCTTATAAAAGCATACATTCATTAGGAGAAAAAAAATACAAATCTATTGAAGATTTCTTAAACGAATCAAAACAAACCAAAAACTTTATCTTGGTAAAACAGAAGAATTACCTGATATCTCTATACCCAAATGATTGAAGAACTGATCAAAATAATTGCGCTATCAGCTGCATCTCTTACGAGAGTATTGTTAGCTTGCTTAATAAGCTTGGTTATAGCAGTTACTATCTCTTACATAGCAATATCTAGCAAAAAAAATGAGAAGCTGTTTATTGGGATAATAGATATCCTACAGTCAATACCAGTCCTGAGCTTTGTGCCTGGAGTTATGCTAATTTTTTCAAAGTTAGGGAAAATTGGTATTGAAGTCTCCGCAATAATACTGATTCTAACGGGGACAGTGTGGAATATAATATTTTCATATTATTCGTCTTTGAAGTCAATACCAAATAGTATGAATGAGTTATCAAAGGCTTTGAAGTTAGGACCAATCAGAAAATTTTTTTTTATTGATTTCCCTTATTCTACTCCCCAGCTTATTTGGAACACTATACTCTCTTTCGGTGGCGGTTGGTATTTCATAACATACTGTGAGATATTCTCAGTAGGTGAACTTGAACATTCTGTATTTGGTATAGGTTCATATATGATGAGCAAGTTAGAAAATGGAGAAAAACTATATGTCATACTGAGCCTAATCTCAATAATGTTTGTGATAACACTAACTTTCATTCTTTTGTGGCTACCTCTCTTGCTTTTCTCTGAAAGATTCAAATTTGAAGTAAGATCAAGCATAGAAATAAAAGGATTGCCTGAAATTTTAGAAAAGAAAATATCCGATACCTTTGATGGATTATATGAAAAGTTCATCCCATTTTCTGAAAAAATTGAATCAAAGCTAAAAGGATTTTTTCTCCCTGCAGGCAAACTTATCTCTAACACTTCCTTCTTTATTCCTATCTCCTTGATAATTCTGATATCAATCTACTTTTCATCTGAGCTAAAGAGTTTATCAATAGATGATATAAAAATAACCATTTTTTCAGCAATATTATCAACAATAAGGGTTATTATAGGCATAACTCTATCTGGAGTTATAGCTATTCCATTTGGGATATTTGTTGGATTAAACAGACAAATTTATACAAGACTTCAACCATTAATTCTGCTTCTTTCATCAATTCCAGTACCAGTATTCGTTCCTCTGGTGTATTTAGAAATCACAGAAAACCCAATAGGGAAGTTAGCAGGTCCAATAATATTTATCTCTCTTTCATCTTTCTGGTATTTATTTTACAACACCGTAGCTGGAGTTTTGTCCATACCTTCGGACATCTTTGAGGTTGCAAAAGTTTTACGAATGAACACCCAAAGCAGGCTAAAAAACGTAATACTTCCGGGAGCTTCAAAAGACATATTCGTAGGATTCCTCACAGCATGGGGAGGAGCGTGGAATGGAAGTTTTGTCGCCGAATACCTCCATGTAGGAGAGAAGAAACTTCAAATACTTGGTATAGGAAGCCAAATATCAAGGTCAGCATCAGAGGGGAATATTCCACTTCTGATATTTTCAACAATGTTCATGAGCTTACTTGTCTTCACAACAAACATACTGATATGGCAGAGATTAATAAAAAAATCTGCTAAAAGAATAAAGGATTAAAAGCTCAATGTTTAATCCAATCTGCAAAATACTTTTGAGCATCAAACATTATTCTATCTATATTGGTAATCTGACTTGCCCTCTGTGGAACTTTCGCACCACTCATCGTAAGTAGAACTTCCCTGACACTTGCTGTCAGTCCCTCTATACTATAACCTCCTTCAAGAATAAACACAAAACCTTTGCAACCTGGGGAAGATTTAAGTATAACATCGGTTATATAGGAGAAACCTTCCTCTGTTAATCTCATATCTCCCAAAGGGTCTTTATAATGCGCATCAAAGCCAGCAGATACTATCACTATATCTGGGGAAAACCTCTGGGCTACAGGAGTATATATCTCCTCGTAGATTTTTGCATACTCCCCGTCACCAAGTCCTGCTGGCAGAGGAACATTTACAGTATAGCCCTTACCCTTTCCTTCACCAACTTCATCAAATTTTCCTGTTCCCGGATAAAAAGGATACCTGTGAGTTGAAAAATAAAGGACATCATCTCTTTTGTAGAATATATCTTGTGTTCCGTTTCCGTGATGTATATCATAATCAACGATAAGAACCCTATCAAGTCCCATCCTTTTAGCCTTCTCCGCAGCGACAGCAGCATTATTGTATAGACAAAACCCCATAGCTTCAGAAAATGTAGCATGATGTCCCGGAGGTCTTGCCAAAACAAAAACACTTCTGAAATGTCCATTTACAACAGAATAAACAGCCTTAATAGACGCAGATGCCGCATACAAAGCTACAGAATAACTTTCAGGTGAATAATAAGTATCTGAATCTAAATTTCCATAACTCCCAGCAGTCCCTTCAATCGTCTCAATATGATGTTCAGAATGAACAGAATGCAAAATATCTAACGTCTCATCTTTATCAATATCTATAATAATTTTTTTAAACCTCCGCCAAAGAGAATCAATCTCAAGAGAATTCACTATCGAAGATAATCTATCTGGATTTTCAGGATGTGAATAGAATGGCTTATGCTCCAAAAAATAATCATCATATATTATCCCAACATCTTTGAATTCCTTTAAACTCTCATCCATGAAATAAAAAATAGTCCATTAGAACCTTTAAACAGAAATTTTCTGATTGTCTAAAAACAGAAACCAACTCACCAGACACAATATAGAGTATTTCCAAAATAAAAAAGACATTGATAAAGCAAAGGAAAGAATAGATATAAAAAACAATGCAAACACACTTATAGAGGTAGGCTCGTACTAAAAAGTAGTAGTCAAGAAAACAGCTCAATCATTCTGGTATAGGATAAAATCAAATTTCATAGAGATCCTGAGACCAAAGAAAAAGAACTGAAAATCAAAAATCTTTTAATGGTATTGTTGCAAAGTTATAATATCACTCCTCAATATGATCTGACAATCAAGAAAAGCCAAAATATAACAAACAATTATTCCCGATTAAGTCAAGAAGGCAAACTTCAATAATCTCTACATTTTCCCTTTTTCAAATCTCATCAACAGTAAAATCATCTTATGGGAAAGTATGATATTTCCTTGAAAGAGTTATTGGAAGGTTCGGAAAGGGAAATCTTATCTCTACTTGGGATAAAATTCAAATCTATAAAGGTTCAGAATGTTGAACTCTTTGAAGTAAGAGAAAGAAGAGTTGATAAAATATACATTGGTTTTATAAAACAGAAAAAAGTTGTATTTCATTTTGAGATACAGTTGCAGTATCAAAGAGAATTCCCGTTGAGGATGCTTGAATATTTTGTCCTTCTGAAAAAGAGGTATAAGGATTATGAGATTTGGCAGATAGTTTTGTGTGTTGGAAATAAAGTTCCTTCAAGATTTGTTCAAAAGACACCATTCAGCGGAGTTGAGTATCATTTCAAAGTTATAGACATAACAAAGATACCTTTTAGGAAGTTTCAAGGGAGTAATAATCCGCATGTAAATGCTCTTGGGATTTTGAGTAGGGATGTGGATGTGAGAAAGATTTTTGAGAAGATAATGAATTATAGATTTTTGTCAAGACAGAAGTTAATGGAGTTAGTGAATAAGATATATATACTATCAGTTTTGGTAGGGAGAGATAGGGAGGTGGAGAGGGAGATGGAAGAGGTAGCAAAGATAGATTTGACAAAAACAAGACTTTTCAGGAAAGGTTTAAGGAAAGGTATAGAGAGAGGACTTAAGGAGGGGATAAAGAAAGGGCTTAAGGAAGGTATAGAGAAGGGGCTTAAGGAAGGGATTCAGATAGATATAGAGGAAAGGTTTGGGGATGAGGGGAGATATTTGATAGAGATACTGAAAGACATAAAGGATATAGAGAAGCTGAAGGAAATAAAGAGAGCTATAAACAAAGCGGAGGGTATTCAAGACATTGAAAAAATACTTCGGAACCCAAAATAAATTTGTAAAGCTCAATTTTTGTCAAAAGCTTTTTCTGAATTTTAATCCTAAAATTCCATAAATTCTCAACAGAGCATTTTTAATTATAAATTTTCAGATTTATGGCGATACATAAAATAAAAATAGAAGATGAACTTGTATCTTCTTACCTGAGTTATTCCTTAAGCGTCATAATAGGTAGAGCAATACCAGATATAAGAGACGGACTGAAACCTGTTCAAAGGAGAATAATATGGACGATGTGGGAGGAGAATGTAAAATCAAATTCACAGCACAGGAAAAGTGCAAAAATCGTCGGAAGCTGTATAGGGAAGTATCACCCACATGGAGACAAACCCGTTTATGATGCTCTTGTGAGAATGGCACAACCTTTTGTAATGAGGTATCCGTTAATAGATGGTCAGGGTAATTTTGGTTCAATAGATGGAGATGAGCCAGCAGCAATGAGATACACAGAAGCAAGGCTCACAAAAATCGCAGAAGAGCTGCTTGTAGATATAAATGAAGGGACAACAGATTTTTCTCCAAACTACGATGAAACACTTGAAGAACCTAAATATCTACCAACAAGGTTTCCAAACCTCCTTGTTAATGGGTGTTCAGGAATAGCTGTTGGAATGAGTACAAGTATCCCACCTCATAATATAGCCGAAGTCTCGGATGCTCTGATACACCTTGTAGATAACCCAACGGCATCATTAGATGAAATTCTAAAGATACTGAAAGGTCCCGATTTTCCTACTGGCGGAATAGTGGTAGGGGACCTCAAACAAATATACGAAGAAGGAAAAGGACAACTCACAATATACTCAAGATACAAGATTGAAAAAGGCGAAAAGGGGAGAAAAAACATTGTATTTTATGAAGTTCCATATCAAGAAAACAAATCAAAAATAGTAGAAAAGATAGCCCAACTTTCAAAAGATAAAATCATAGATGGAATAGCAAGAGTAGCAGACGAATCTGACAGGAGAGGTATAAGAGTAGTTGTTGAAGTAAAAGAAGGCTTTGAGATAGAACCAATAATAGCACAGCTCTATGAGAAAACAGGATTGAAATCAAACTTCCTTGTAAATATGCTTGTCGTTGATGGAATTCAGCCGATATCAGTGGACCTCAAAACCCTACTTGAAAAATTCATTGATTTCAGAAAAGACATAGTCCTAAAGAGAACAAAATTCAGACTTGAGAAAGCAGAAAGGCACCTTCATATACTTGAAGGATATATCAAAGCACTTGGCTCAATAGATGAAATAATATCCATAATCAGAAAGTCTCAAAATCAACAGGAAGCAAAAGAAAATTTGAAAAAGAGATTCGGATTTTCAGACATTCAAGCCCAAGCGATACTTGACTTGAAACTCGGAAGACTCTCAAAACTTGATGCAGAAGAAATCAAAAAAGAACATGAAAAAACATCAAAAGAGGTTCAAGAACTAAAAGAAATATTGAAAAGCGAAAAGAAACTGAAAGAAATAATAAAACAGGAGTTTCTTGAGATCAAGAAAGAATACGGTGATCAAAGAAGAACAGAAATATCAGATAAACCACCCGTTAGGGAAGAGATATCACAAGAGTATAAGATAATAATAACACATGATTTTTATATAAACACTTTTGCAAAAACAGAAAGAACTCCTCGTCTTCCTGTAAAAAGTAGTTTTATATCTTCAGGGGACCTTGCCTGCGTTACGAATCTTGGGAAAGTATATAGAGTCAGACTTGAGAAAATAAAGACTTGGACAGAAAAGGGAATGCCAGTAAAATCGCTTGTCAGAACGTCAAAAGAAGAAGAAATAATATATGTATGTCCAGCATATGAGGATAGGTATCTTGTATTCATAACGAAAATGGGTTTCACTAAAAAATTCAGGTTGAGTGAAGTTTATGATCTGACCGCAAGAGGAGAAGTAATATTTGAACTCGAACAAGGAGATGAAATTCGTGATGCAGTTGAGTGTTCAGAAGATGATCAGATATTCTTTATGACTAAAGGAGGAATGATTCTTGGAATAAATGCATCAGACATCACAGCAAGAGTTTCAAAGGCAATAGAACTCTCAAGAGGAGATACTACAGATGAAGTCTTACTTGTTATAAATAAAACAAAAGAAGATAATTTTCTTGTCTGTTCAACGGAAAATTATGTAAAAAGAATAAGAGCATCCGAACTCAAAGTTCAAGCAAAAGGCGGAGTCGGAATCACAGTCATACCAGAAAAAGCCCTACCAGCAGTTGATGCTATATTCATATCATCTGAAGATGATACCGTAGCTATAACATATATTTCTAATGAAAAGGAAAACTATAAATATTTTCCTGCAAAGAAAATCCCACTCCTTACAAGACATGCCATAGGTAAACAGCTGGTAGAAGGAAAAATTATATCCATTGGTAGGGTGATGTAAAACACAATTACAATCCACGCTTCAACCAAAGAAAAACTAAAGTGAATCTTCAAATCATCTAAAAATAAAGGGACATAAAATTACTTTAATGCTATTAAAAACAAGATTTTTCAAAAAGGAGTGATTATATTCAATTATGACGGGGTGAATGTGTCATGACGAGGGTAAACAAAAAAGGATTAAACACAGTAATAAAATCAGGGATAATAGTAACATTAGGGTTAGTAGTTGCTCTAATCTTCTTTAAACCTGTAAATTCCTCACCAGGAGAGGTGTATGTAATTGTAAATTCATCACTATCTAATATCTCTCTTGAAGATATAAAGAAAGCTTACAAAGGCGAAATATCAAAAATACAGGGGAAGGATATAAAGCTTTATGAACCACCACTTGATAGTCCTGCAAAAAAGATGTTTATAGAAAAGTTCCTGGGATTAGACCTTGAGTCATACAGAAAGATATGGCTTGTTAAACTCATGGGAGGGCATCCCATTCCCAAAGTGGCTAAAGAAGATGAAATAATTAAAAATGTGTCATCTCAGGAAGGAGCAATAGGATATGTGCCTATACCAGCTCAAGAAGATTCAGTAAAAGTCATAGCTATAAAATAAAATTTCCTTTTTTGTTCGCAAGGATTTGGAGATTAGGATTGTTGAAAAATTGAACTTTACAATATTCACCTTTGCTTTATTTTAAGTGATGATGTTCCAAGTGTAGCCTCCACAAGGTCATCAAAACTTATACCTCTCCAGAGAGCTATTTTTGGAAGCAATGATCTGTCAGTCATACCAGGAACGGTGTTGAGCTCAAGGAAAAAAACTTTTTGCCCTTTCATTTTAAAATCTACTCTAACAGCACCATCCACTAAAAACTCTTCGCATATCTTTTGAGATATTGATAAAGCATAATTGCAAGCCTCCTGAGAAACATTACGTGGAGGAATGATATATTCTGTCTCAGATCTATATTTTGCATCAAAGGAAAAAATTATATCACTTTTAGGAACTATTTCCATAACCCCAATTGATTTCCTTTGAAAAACACCAACGGTTATTTCAGGTCCATCTAAAAACTCCTCAACGATAACTCTGGAAGAATACTTCAAAGCCTCATCAATAGCTTCCTTTAAATCTCCTATGTTTTTGAGCAGAGAAATTCCAAAAGATGACCCAGAAAAAGATGGTTTTATTATAACAGGCAGCTCAAATTCTTCTAACTTCCGGACTACCTGATTTATTGAATAATCTTTATTTATGACAAAAAAACGAGGATGATTGAGGAAACCGATGAGTTTGGTCATAATCTTATCCATAAAAAAAGCAGAGACAACTGGATCTGGTGATGAATAAGGGATCTTCAGGATTTCAAGTAATCCCTGAACAGTTCCATCTTCACCGAACTTTCCGTGTAGTGCTATAAAGACCGCATCAAAACGAGATATCTTATCAAAAAAATTCGGTGATGGAAAATCAATTTCTTCAACTTCATAGCCTTTTTTCAAGAGAGCTTGTGACACACATTTTCCCGTTTTCAAGGAGATTTCCCTTTCTTCTGATTCTCCACCAACCAGAACAGCAACCCTTTTAAAATTCTCTTTTGCTCTATTCTGAAAATAGTTTATCAATTCTAAGATTTCATCGTTATGCATTATAAAGATAATGCTACAAAAATCAAGTGAGAAAACACAAATATTCTTAACAAAAAAATAGAAAAATTTTTATAATTTTTCGTATGAATAAAATAATAGGCTTTCTGATTTTTACTTTGGTAGCAATTCTCGAGGCTTATGCTGACCCTTTTGATTTCTATTGCTCTGGACCAAAAGCGAGATCTATTGGTTGCACAGGAGTTGCTATATCAGAAGGATACGAATCAGCATATCTTAACCCTGCACTTATATCCGCAGCTAAAAAAGTTGGGATAGGGTATCTTTTCTCTTCACAAAACTTAGATGTATCAATACAGGGACAAAAAAAGCCCGGGAATCCATTAGAAGATGTCTCACTTGTATATGCTGGGTTATCAATCGCTCTTTCTGACCTTTCTTTTATATTTGAAAAGTCAAAAATTTTAGACAACATTCATCTTGGATTATCTGCTGCACTTCCACCATCTGGAAGGCTTGTTAGAGTTTCAACCTCTCAAACCAAAATACCATCTACCATACTATACGGAAACAGGAACACAAGATTCTCAGCATATATAGGATTATCCGGGAACATCCCGATAGAAAAGGTAAAAATATATTTAGGAGGTGGTGTTCATTCTCTTGCAAAACTTCCAATATATGTGGATGCAAATTTTGCCCCGGACAGAGATTTATTGGGTATAGACGGGTGGCTTGAGTTACTTGAAGGTTTTGTCGGAGGGATAGCCATTGAAGCAAACTTTGAGTCTGCGTTTTTCCGTGTAGGTGGTGTTATAAGAACACCAGTTCAAACCGAGATTCCAACATCTGTAAATGTCAAATTAGCTGGAGATGAATCTGTTTTATTGTTGAACGCTCTACTTATTGAACACTACACAGCACCTTACTTTGGTGGAGGTATTGGAGGAGGGATAAAAACTTCCTCACTCAAATTGAGTTTAGGTGCCGATGTACTTCAGTATAAGTTTTCAAAATTGAAACTACCACTTCTTGAAATAACAGGGGCTTCACCAGAGCAGGTAAAATCACTAATTCCAACTCACAAACTACCTGAAGTTGAGGATATACTTGTCATAAAGGGTGGAGCATCTGCAGATATATATGATGTTATAGGAGAAGCAGACATAATAATCGGAGCAGGAGCAAGTTTATTCCCATCTCCCTTAAAATCTCAAAATGGAAGTCTCTTCGTTGATTCAGATAGGCTTTCAATCTCCGGAGGGCTTGGAACAAGGTTCAAATCTCCCGGGGTAGTAAAAGGAGAAATTGAGTTCATACTTTCAGGCGGAGTTCAAATTATTCAGAAGAAAGAATTTACAGAAACTAACACATCAATTGGTGGAACTCTTCCAACAATTTCCGGAACTCTAAACCTCACTTTCTAATATACCGTCTTATATTTTCTGTAATATGCTAAAATCAAAAAAGAATCTTCTGTGTATCGTATTTATTCTATTTTGTGATAAGGCTTTCTCATCCCAATCACCTATTCTTTTCTTGACTATAGATAGCTTAAGGCCTGATAAGATTTCTTGCTATGGTTTCGAGAAAAAAACAACCCCAAATATAGATAAACTGTGTGATCAGGCATTTGTCTTTCTTAACGCCTACGCTTCAGCAGGATGGACATCACCCTCACTAGTATCTATTTTTTCCTCCCTTTATCCTACAACACATGGAATTGAAGTTAGAGGATTAGTTCTAAACTCCAAAATAAAAACTCCTATAAAAATTCTCAACGAGAAAGGATGGAAAACATATGGAGAACACTCTGAAGGAGATACAATAGGGAACATCGGCTTTTATCCAACCAAAGGAACAATTACCAAATTTCTTGAGGAAATAAAAGATGAGAACTTTTTTGTATGGTATCACATTAGGACCCCACATCTTCCATACGATCCACCTGAAGAATACATAAGAGAATTTTTAAATGGTCTTACAGCTGATCAAGAAAAAATAAGAATTATCAGAGAGAAAAAAATGATAGTGAAAGGAAAAGATAATATTGAATTCACAGATACAGAGAAGAAGTTCGTAGAGGTTTTATATGAAGCCGATGTAAAGTATCTGGATAGTCAGATAGGCGAGGTAATAGAGAAACTCAAGGAACTCGGTATCTTTGACAAAACCATAGTTGTTCTAACAGCAGATCATGGAGAAGAACTCTTTGAACATGGATGGATAGGGCATGCATCAACATCTCTTGACGGTCATCTCTACAATGAAATCATTAAAATACCATTGATTATAAGAACTCCGGATATTAAGAAGAGAACATATATACAAACTCCTGTTTCACATGTTGATATTATGCCGATATTATTTTCAATGCTTGGAATAAAAGAAAAGTTTCTAACAGATTCAGGAGTTATTAAAGTCAGCAAAAGTAATATATCTAAAAAAGACAATGTTATATTCTCGTCAACTTCACCATGCGGTTGGCAGTGCAAAGAAGATGAGAAATGGAAAAGGATATATGTCATACAAGAAAAAAACTGGAAACTCATCTACTACAACTATGATGGAAACAAACCAAAGGAAAGATTTGAATTATTTAAACTTCCAGATGAAAAAAATGACTTGTCTCAAGAAAATCCTGAAAAGCTTTCATATATGGTAAAAAAATTATTTGAGACTATTGGTGAACACAAAGCAAAACAAGCATTATTTCAGCCGGAAGTATATATAGAGAAAAAGTAAAAAGGGCAAATTATTAGGAGTGAGAAGACGATATATATTATAAATGATGAGAAGATTAATAGTTATATTATTTGTTGTTATTACTTATAATCTTTTTCTTAAAAAAAGTTATACACAGGTTTTAAATGTTCCAACAGGTTCATTTGCTACAGGGACAATTCTAACAGGAATATCAGTAGCTCTCCCCGGGGAGGTCATAGATCCATCACCCGTTGTTTTCAGAATAGATGAAGGATTTTTCACACCTTCTGATTCCCTTGTAGATATGTCGGGGTGTTATGCTCACGGAACAGCGTATTGGGCAGACCACATAAGCAGAGTTATAGTAGAAATAAAGGATATAACCTGCCCGCAAGGTGAAAAATTATATCACATAGAAGCTTTAGGTTATCTCTATGATGAAGAAGGAGGATTCGGATTCGATGGAGAAATAACAAGATACGAAAAAGAGATATGGGGTATAAGAATAAGGACGGGATATGCTACTGTTCCAGCATTTTCAAGAGGAATATTGTTTTTACGCCAGGGGTTTACCTTTGAGAGGAAGGATTTAAAACATCCTCAGTGGAGAAGACCTATGACATTCCCAGACAAATTTAAAGACTTCCCTCCATAATATACCAGATCAAAATCAAACAAAACCGATTGACAAGGCTATGAAATAAACGGAAATTATGAATTGATACATTGAATTTCGATTTCACACGATATGGATATAATTTACATAGGTTAAAAATATGGGACACGAAAGAAGATGATTTTTTATGTCTGATTTTTTATGTTTAAACAGCATAAAAATACCGCAAGCAATTAAGAAAACAATTCACTTGAGAACACAATGATGTAAAGACTAAACTGAAATCAAGTAATGTTTCATTTAATTTTTCAATTGTAATCTGGGTTATTTTATGAGAACCTCTGTATTTGGGTTCTGGATATATAAGTAAGAATATACCGTTTTATCGGAAACCTAAAACAAAAACAGCTCTTACCAACATATGAACACTGTGAAAAATAATTTTAGGCAAGTAATTATTTATTTTATTCCACCAATGTTTTAATTGAGAATATGAAATTTCTCCCTGATACTCTAATAGATGTTCAGCTCTCTTTTACACACCCCATCACAGAATAATTGTGAAGATCTTGATTATTTCCTGCAGTTCCGTCCTTTAAATCACATCTCATCATAAATTCAAGTCTTTTCACCATAATCAAGGTGGAGCAAAACTAATAATTACCTAATTTTAAACGCAAGACGAAATATCACATTTCATCACTTGGAAGTTCGAATAGCTTTCTTGCTATTATTATTCTTTGGATTTGTCCCGTTCCCTCAACGATATCAAGGGCTTTGACATCTCTATAGAGTTTTTCAACATAGTTATCATTCTGAATCCCTGCATCTTGCATGATATCGAGACAAAGAGAAACTGATTTTTGAGCAACCATCGGGCAGAAAGCCTTTGCTTGAGAAGCTTCTACAATATTTTCAATACCTTTATCAGCCATCCAAGCAGCTTTCCAGCATAACAATCTACCAACTTCTATATATCTTCTGACTCTAGCTATATTCTCTCTTATCTTTTGATATCTTGGTATTGGTCGTGAAAGGCTATAGTTTTCTTTTACAAAATTAAGGGTCCAATCGTATGCAGCACGAGCTATACCAATAGCCATAGCAGCAATAGTGGGACGAGTCGCGTTGAATGACTTCATGGCAGACTTAAAACCTTGTCTTCCTTCATAAGATTTTTCTCCTCCAAGGAGGTTTTCTTCAGGGACTTCGCATTCTTCAAGACTCAAGGAACAAGAGGAGTAAGCAGAGAGTCCCATTTTTTTCTCTATCTTAACAATTGATAATCCTTTTGTTCCCTTTTCTACGATAAAGGCTCTATGCCCTGCTCTTGCAAGCTTTGGGTCAACAGTTGCCCAGACAATAATAAAATCTGCCCTATCTGCGTTAGAGCAGAAAGCCTTCTGCCCATTCAGAACCCATCTTCCATCTTTCTTGACACACCGTGTTCGTATGCGAGCGACATCAGAACCGGCACCAGGCTCTGTCATAGCAAAGGCTCCCCAATGAGGATTTTCTCTATCCTTAAATATAGAAAGGTATTTTTCCTTTTGTTCAGGTGTCCCCAAAATAGCGAGCGGTGGCCCAGCAAGACCAGGACCTGGGAGAGAAACAGCAACTCCCCTATCCCAATATGAAGTTTCCTCCCCAATCAAAACAGCTCTTCTCGCAGAAAATCTTTCTACTTTACTTGTATCTTCAATCTCTCTCCCCATACCAGCTACTCTTTCCTGATAACCAATCTGAGCAAGGAACTTGAAAAACTCGTGATCAGGTGGAATAGGTTCACCCTTTCTATCGTATTCAATACCAAGCGGTCTCATGTATTTTTCTCCCAAAAACCTGACCATCTCCAAAAGCTTTTTGTCTTCCTTTGTAAGAGTCAAATCAAACATTTCTTTATACCTCCTTTCCCTCCTTTTTTCTCAATTCCTGATAAATAACCTTCGCCTTTTCCTTAAGTTCATACTTCAAGACTTTACCTGTAGCATTTCTTGGAAGAGCATCTATAAAGGTATAATATCTGGGGATTTCATTATCTGCGAGCTTATCTTTGAGAAAATTCATAATATCATTTTTTGAAAGCTCTGACTTTGCGACTACGAAAGCGAAGAGATCCTCTCCGAGCATATGATGCGGCACCGAGACAACAGCAGCTTCAATAACATCAGGATGCGACATAATTGCTCCCTCAACTTTTGCTGAGGAAATGTTAAAGCCACCCCTTATTATTATATCTTTTTTTCTATCAACTATATATATATATCCTTCTTCGTCCATATATCCAAGATCTCCTGTCTTTGTCCAACCATCTTGAGTCCATACTTTTTGTGTTGATTCGTCATCTTTAAAATATCTTCTGGGCTTCGAAGATGGGATTCTCATCCATATCTCACCTATTTGTCCACGCGGAAGTTCATTTCCTTCGTCATCACATATTTTTACTTCCGTTGGAGGTAGAGGTATTCCAACAGAATCAGGTTTTAAAGAGGCCATACCTGGGGGAAGGAAGCAACCGGCCATTCCGGCTTCGGTAGCTCCGTAAAGGTTCATAATCCAGGTTTGCTTGAGTTTGTCAGCAAGTTTTTTGATTGCCCAGGATGGCATAGGCGCAGTGCCAAACATAATAAGTTTTATGTGATCATAATTTTCCTTCCAAAAATCTTCTATCTTCATGACTGATATTAGATGGAAAGGAACAGCATAGAGCATAACTAAATCTTTTCTCTTCATCAATTGAAGGAAGTCCTGAGTGTTGAATGCCGGTAATATGACGGCGTTTAGGGCATATCTTAAAGGTATAAGCATCATAGCGTGGGAACCAGCAAAAGTAAAAAGAGGAACTGAATGCATAAATGTTTTACCAGCATATAAATTTTCATACAAAGAGTCATCTCTGACAAAAAGGCTACTATGCACTGATAATACTCCTTTCGGGAAACCAGTGGTTCCTGAAGTATATATTATATCAAGATAATCATCACTTCTTATATCAACTTGAGGAAGTTCATGAGGCATAGATTTCATTTGCTCCTCACATTCAGTGCGAGACATCATAAAGCTTAACTCAAAATTTTTCAAAAGGTCTCTGAATTCCTCTCCATATATAATCCCCTTCGCTTCAGAATTTTTGAGAATGTACTCTACACCTTCTTTCGGTAGTCTAACATTTATTGGCACGGGTAAAGCTCCTGCCTTTGATACGGCAAAATATGATATCTTGTAGAAAATTCCATCCTTGTTTGAGAACATTATAGCAACTCTATCTCCTTTTCTCACACCTTTCTTTATCAGAAGATGTGAAAGTTGAGATGATTTTTTACTCCACTCAGAAAAAGTCATTGATTCCACTTTATATATCTCAATAGTATTGTTCGGGTAGAGCTTTGCCTTATCTTCAAGTAATTCAACAACAGTATTTGGCATATATGAATTTTATTGTTTTACTGGAAAGGAAACCGAAAAAACAAAAAGTGTAGATTTACACTATATACTTAATTCAAATGAGCAAGAGAAATATGGAAGAAGAAAAGAAAAAGAAAGTCAGAGAACTGAAAGAAAAAGGTTACCTACCTATAAGGGAGGTAAGCAGATTAGCCGGTGTAGAAAAATCCCTCATACATTTCTATCTGAATCAAAAACTTATTCCAAAACCTATAAAGGTATCAAAGCAAATGGCATACTATCATCGCGATGTTGTTGATAGGATAAAGCTCATAAAACAACTACAAAAAAGGTATCTGCCAATAAAGGAGATAAAAAGAATAATTAAAACAACAAGAAATATAGAAGATATAAAAAAAACACTCATAAAGATAGATTCGCAAATCATAGAAGAATATTATAATGAGCGGAAAGAAAAAGAAACTGTGAAACTTGATGAAAAAACAATAAGAGAATTGGAGAAATTAAAAATAATAGACAAAAAAAATTCTCTCTTCAGAAATGAGATAATCGAGATAATATCAAAACTACGAGATATAGGTTTGAATGAGAAAAATGGTTTTTCTGTTAAATTTCTAAAGAATTATATGGACATATGCAGAAAACTTATTGAAATTGAGTTCAGGGAATTTAATTCGAAAATAATTGGGAATCTTGAACCAGAGGATGTAATTAAGATAGCCAAAATATCAATAGATGAAGTTTCCGAGCTTATAAAGATTCTTCATAAAAAACTTTTGCTTGAAAAACTCAAGGAGATACAGGACCAAATAATCACAATCAAAAAATAGAAAATCTCACGGTGATACCTTAACTAACTTCTATCTATTCAGATAGATTCAATATCATTCCTAAAAATAGACTTAAAAAGATAGAATGAGCCTTAGAGATAGATTTTTAAATCAGAATAAATGCAAAGCGATCTTACAATCTTTCTTCCCTCGTATTGAGCTAATATGCCAAGCACAATTCTTACAAGTTTTGATGAAACCTTAACTGTTGTGTCAAAAAATTTTTATCCTCCACTTACAATGCAAATTGACAATTTTTGGTACATATTTAGTTGACACAGCACTCAACACAAAATTCAGTATAAAAACAAAATTTTAGCTTTTCACAATAAAATCAGAATATGAGGAGCTTCTCTCTCATAGAGTTATTGATTGTCCTTGCAATTCTAGCAGTATTAGCCTCACTCGGGATACCACAATACAGAAAGTTCATTTATAAATCAAAAGTAGCTGAGGTAAGAACTATATTACCAGCAATAATGCAGCTCCAAGAGATGAGAAGTTCTGAAAATGGGAAATATATAACATGCGGATTTTATCCCCCAAATTCTGGTAGTTCAAAGCTAAACTGGGATGAAGAAAACTGCCTTTCAAGAAGGCTAAACTTTAATGTCAAGGGAGGAACATTCTGTCAATACGCTGTGGCAAGCGGTGATTACTCCCTCAACCCTGCATCCGCTTCACCTTCAGACGGAACAGAAGTAGAACAGACTCCAGGGGTAGATATAACTGCAATAGCAAAGTGCGACATTGATGGGGATAACAAACCATCATTCTACACACTAACAGATGAATCAACAGATATAAAAGGTCCATTCAACGATGATTTCTAATCAAAGAAATTTTCAATCAATCTAATTTACCGGTTGTATATCTTTGATCGCCTGAATTATAGAAGTAATATCACTTGGGAAAAGATAGACCGACTTTTTATCCATAAGCCCACCGACGATACCAGAGACTCCCCCGTCTGAACTTTTCTCTCCGAGTAATAGATAATAAGGTTCAGCCCTACCCTCCACATTAATCCTTACCCTGAAAATAGGATTCTTTACAAATTCAGCAACATCTACATTGTCCCCCAAAAACTTCAGAACGGAAATATCAGAAAGTTTGCTCAAAGATTCCTTAACCTTTGAGGTTTCAAGATTTTTCTTTTCTCCACCACTCAAAACAAGATACCATTTTTCGGTATCAACTGGATCCCTCTGGATTATTCTTGATTCTGTAGGAGTTTCTATTGATATCTCCTTTACACGCCACACATAAAACTTGATAACTTGCCTATTTCTAAAATTTTCGGATAAAATCGGTTCTTGAATAGATTTATCAACTTCAACACTGAATATATTCGGTTTATCTGGCTTTTTAGCATAAACTTGGCCATCTGCGAACTTCAAATGGATAGAAAATTCCTCCAGTTCCTGATCCTTTGATGAAACATATACATTTAAAGTCATATCTGGGATATCAAGTCCATATTTAGGTTCAGTGACATCTGAGATAAATTCTTTGACTTTAATACCAGAGATTTTATATAGTAGGTCTCTGATTTTTGAATCATCTGCTTCAGCAAAAGTAGTAAGATCAGGAAAGAGAATCACCCAATCATTTGTTTCTTGTCTTTCAAAAAGGAATTTTTTATCACCACGCGAAATAATCAACTTTTTAACATCTGTTGTTATAAAATCCATAGGTCTTCTCTCTCTAAAATCGGAAAAAGGTTTGTCTATTGAAGCTTCAATAGCAGCACTAACGAGAAAAACTCTATTATCCCCTTCTTTTTGAACATACACACTATAACCAACTTGAGATTTATTTCCGATACGAATAGAAAAACTTTGTTCATCTGTTTTCAATTCAACAATAAATCTAGGTTTGTCAAGTCCATAAGGAGCAAAATCACCGGCTTCATTTATAAGTCGCTCTATCTCAATTGAAGAATATCTTGACGCTATCGGATTAACAGAGAATCTATCTGCATCTGCAAGGAAAGGATAAATAATACTCCATCTATTTTTGCTCTCTTTCCTAAAACCAATCTTTTCACCGTCTTGTTTTGTTATCCATATCTCCCGAATCTTCTCTTGGTCAATATTTATAAGTTTTTTTTCATCTTCTTGTATTTTTTTCTTTTTTTCCTCATGTGGTTTGAGGTATAGGAAGTAGAATCCAGCAATTGCCGCAAAGACCAAAAGCAATATAATTGTTTGTTTAAAGACCCTCATTGCTTTCAAAGTTTTCTTTTTCTTATGTAAGTGATTAAAGCTAGTATCAAAAACAAAGAAGGCATTCCAAAAAGAAAGATATTTCTAATAGTTCCTATTTGCCTTGGTGTTAGGACAAGAGATCTTCTTTTTCTTTCCTTTGGTCTCATAGCTACAAGTTCTCCCCTTTCAGCAACCCAATTGACAGCATTGAGTATAAGGTTTTTATTTCCCAAAAGACCTATAAATCCATTTGAGACAAAATCAGAATCCCCAAAAACAACGATTCTTGCTTGAGCTGTTGTAGGATTTTGCATAGTACCATATACAACCTCACCTCCTTGTGTTCCTGGAATTCCGGAAGCAGCGACAGCTACAGGAACAGGTCCTCTTATATCTTTCCCCTGCTCAAAAGAAACAGTTCCAGAAGCCCAATCATATTCTGCCCATGAGGATTCAGAAGTTTTTGCTATCTCCGAAATCTCAATACCTGAGATTCTACTTTTTATAAATACCCTGCGTGTTAGCCTCGTTATAACTCCAAGATTGAAATCACGAGTTATGCCATGAGAGTTATCATAGTGAATCAAGATGGGCATGGCAGGAGAAGCTCCAAGGGCGCGAGAGCTTGGATCTACAACAACAGAGTTATCAATACCTATACCCCACCCTTCAACGATACTTTGAACATTATCCTTTGAATCCGGATCAGATAGAAAAACCGCTCTTCCACCTGTAAGAATGTAGTCTGATATGGATCTTACCTCCTCTTGAGAAAAGGCAACAACAGGTCCGGCAAAGAAAAGCACATCACATTGAGTTAGTGCCCCCTGTTCCCATGTTCTTATTTTTATCGTTCTAAAACCTTCATTCTTTAAAGCGTTCGCAAGTTCGGAAAGACCTTGAGGACCCGAATCATTTGGATCTTTCTCACCATGCCCTTCAACAAAACATACCTGAGGTTCATCAACCCTCACAAGCTTTAAAAGTGTATTTGTTATTTCAGATTCTATAGTTTTCGTCGGATCATCAAAAGCAAGATTTACCTTCAATCTTCTCTCTCCAAGCTGAAAGACCACAGTGCCAAGCTCTCTAATGTCATAGCTTGCGGCAATCTGAGGCTTTTTCTCGGGATCAATAATCTCCCATTTGAAAACACCCGATTCATAGCTATAAACCTGCATTACATCTTGAAATTTCTTGGACTCTGGATTATCCTCTCTCATAAAAGCAATAACCTTGAATTCTTTTCCTCCTTCTTTAACCTTTTTCTCTAGTTCTTTCAGTATATTTTTTGTTTGCTCAGAAAGTGAATGAATCCGCTCTTCTGTCAAATCTTTCAGGTAATAATATTTGTAGGATATAAGATTCAAAATCACTATTATTCCAATTAGGAAGGAAGTAGAAATGAAAAAGTTAGTCCAGAATGAAAAAGTTCTACCTGTTATTCTCATAATTTTATACTTTAATAATAAAACAAAATAGCATTACACATTTTTCACTTTATTTAAAATTTTGGATTATTCAATAGAAGCTTAATAACTATTATAATGCGTTCTTGAACCTTTACAGTGCTATAATAGAGATTCAAGTTTCCTTTCAAGTAGATGCACTATAATTAATAAACCAATACACTTTTTTCTTCTTCTTTTTAGACTTGTCAAGCTTGTCTCCAATATATCAAATCACATATCTGAATTTCGTCTGTACATTGATAGACAACATATCCCATATCTACATAAACAAGAAGTTTAAATGGTGAGGGATTTTGAATTATACCAAGACATTCATTATAAAACCATATATCGATTGTTTCCAATTTATAGGGAAATCCAAAAAGAAAATAGATTACTTGTGGTTCTACATAGATCCTACAATCTTATACATTAATTAAAGTTCTTATGTTAATCTGAAAAGTCTTGTGAATCAATGATTAATACAAGAGTTTTTTCTGCCATACAAAAACTTTAAATTATCTTTTATTCATCTTATAAGAAAATCTCTTATATATAGGTACTTGGACCCCATAGACTTCTATTTTTTTGATTAGATCTTCCTTAAGGATATCTTTATTTATTTTCTGGATTATTTTTTGCTCGTTTATAGTTATGTAATTTCTCAGTGCTGAGTCATAAAAGCTCATTTTTAGAACTCCTCCTTTGAGAGATATGTTTTTAGGTTTTGTTTTACCTCCGACTGACTTCCAGTTCTTAACTATTTCAACACAAGCCCAAATCTCTCTATCATAATCTTTCAAAACAGAAGAGATAGAGGATGAAATATCTTCTATTTTCACTCCTGTTGGCATACTCCTTACCTTAATTTTAAAAAGACAAGCAAAGCAAATCTACAAAAATTTACAACTGTAAGTCCTTATCTTTATCTCTATGATTTATCACACAGGTCAGACCAAGTTCCTTTTCTATAAAATCTTTTATTTTCTCCGCAAAGGCTATTGACCTATGCCTTCCCCCCGTGCAACCTATAGCTATCGTGGCAGTATATCTCCCATCTTCTATGAACCTGTCTTTCATAAAAATTATCATATCTTTTATCATATCAAGATATTTGACAGCATTGGTATCAGAAAAAACATATTCCTGAACTTCCGGATATGTTCCATCTAACTTTCTCAAATCTGGATGAAAATTTGGATTTTTAACAAATCTAACATCAAAAACAAGATCTGTCTCGGGAGGTATACCGTATTTGAAACCAAATGATATGACATGAAATACTATAGAACCTTTTTCCAAACCAGCTACCTCTCTTATCCTTTGCCTCAGCTGATGAATATTTATGTCAGATGTATCTATTCTTACATCTGAAAAATCTAATATCTTCAGAAGCAAATCCCTCTCTATCTTTATTGCTCTGTCTATGGTATTGCCCGCTTCAAAAGGATGTTTTCTCCTTGTTTCCTTATACCTTCTCACAATAACCTCGTCCTTTGCATCAAGAAAAACCAAAATAACTTCGTAATCTTTTTCTTTTCTCAAGTCCTGTAATGTATCTATAAATTTCTTAACCATTTCAGGGTCTCTTGGAGAAACACCAAAAGTTATAAGGTCGATACCAGCCCTTTTTGTTAGAGATAAAACCTCGTGTATCAGATCAACTGGAATATTATCAACTGTATAGTAACCAAGATCCTCGAGGGTTTTTAAAGCAGTGGTTTTTCCAGAACCTGATATACCTGTTATAAAGATAATCTTCACAACATAGATTATATATCATAAGAAGCAAACAATTTGTTTTTTGGGAATACTTTACTGAATTCGTATTTATATCATTATAAAATGAATATCCCTCAATCCCCTTCCACTATTCGCTGCACTTCAAAACCATTATAACGAAAAATCCATAGTGAAAACACATAAAATATCAAAATATCTATATATTAATTTTTCAATATGATCACGGTCTTCATACTCATGTTAGCCTTTGATGAGAATTGTTATAATGGAGTCATTACAGATTGCTTGAACGCTGCAAAACTATATGAAAAAGAGAAGAACTACGCAAAAAGTATTGAATTTTTAGACGCAGCTTGCATACTCGGAGATGGATATTCATGTCTAAAGTTATCACACATATATTTAAAAAACCTCTGGGAAAACGTAAGAACGATAGATGATAAAACAAGACACAAAGTTAGTTATGCCTACTCTTTAAGAGCGTACGAGATTTTAGGTATCGAAAAAGTATATTATGCGTTTTGCAAAGATTTTGAATTATCAAGTGGATGTTTATACCTTAGCAACATATACGGGGAACAAGGAAAAACAGAGGAGAGAAACAAACTTCTACAGAAGGCTCATGAAATAGCGTCAAAAGGTTGCACAGCAGGGAAAGGAGAGGATTGCTTTACACTTGGTATTATGTATTATTACGGCGTGCTTTTGAATAAAGATGAGAAAAAAGCAATAGAGATTTTGCAAAAATCATGCGATCTTAAAATTGCTGGAGCATGCTTTTATCTTAAAGATATATATGAATCCGGGAACATCATCCCTAAAGATGAAAAAAAGTCGTTTGAATACCTCAAAAAAGCCTGCGAATATTTTGAACCAAATGCTTGTTATGAACTCTGGAAGAAGAAAAAAAATAAAGAGTATCTCCTAACAGCATGTGATCTTGGACATAAACAATCATGTTCTGAACTGAACACAAAGAAATGAAAAAGTCCTTACGCCTATTTAGCAGTATGAAAAAATAGATGTATCAAAGTATGAAGCCTCAAAAATCCGGATTCCAAAATTATAAAGAAGGCTTACCAGATGTTGCTTCAATTATAGAATAAATGTTTTAAGTTCCAATGATCCAATCAAATAGTCAAAGTGAATCCAGAAAGTTGAGTTGGAAATATGATTAGATGTGAGAGATTTAATTTTTACAGATTTTAACCGTAATATGATCTTTGGTCTTCAATGAGGATTTCCTTACATTTTGATTGATTTGAAATAGAGAAAGAAGATTCTATTTCTCCGAGGATATTACCATATACGCTTGATTTTTAAAAAGGATATTCATATCAATTCCTTCATATCTTGCAGATTCTTTGAACATATCTTCAAACCTTGCATCTATCAGGACATACTTAGTTTTCCGCAGAAGGAATCTTATTATTTTTAACTTATCTTCTTTTTCACCTCTATGGTATGCAAGTAGGACAAGCGGAGGATTTGCTTTAGCGCCACTATAGTACCAAAAAGCTATAGGCATAGAGAAGACATAAATTTCATTTTCCAATTTGTTTTGCAAAACGAAATTAACCACATCTTTTGTTTCTTTTTCCTTAAAGTATGGCAGATAGTAATCACTTATCTTATACACATCTGAGATACGAAGCAACATAGCTAAAACAAGGATAACCCACAAGTCTTTTGCAAAATTTTCTATCTTAAAAAGCACTTTTACAAAGAGGCAGGAGAAAACCGGAAGTATAGTATAGAGCATCTTTGGTACAGCAGGTATTATTACATCCAATAAAAGGAACAAGAATAAGCTAACGATTATAAAGATGACCTCAAAACTTTTTGTAAAAAAAATTATTCCGAATATCAAAGTTATAGCGAGAACAATTGTATTAGCTGTATCAGAGATAAAGTGCAGGTCTGATTTCTGAGATATAAAGCCATAACCTAAGTATATATCTGACAAAGAAAAAGAGCTTTTTAATTTTACGAATGCTTCTTTGACGAAACAACAACTGGACAAAGTCTGTGATAATCCTTGAAATATTTTTGGGATGATTTTATCTAATGAGAAACCTTCAACTTTTTGACCGAAGAAATTATATAATTCAGTATAAGCGTTGTAAAATATGCAATCCTTACAAACCTTTTGATAGTGATCTGCCATTTTTTCAGCTAGTTTTATGTGTATGATGTAAGGGATCAGAAAGGATAAACTTATGATCGATGATAAAAGAACAGCTTTAAGATTTTTTGTTCTGATAATCTGAGTTATGTAAGCACCAAGAACAAGGTGTATTGAAGGAGCATAAGAGTAAAGAGCAAGTCCACCAAAAATAGAGGAGATCTTATATCTCCCTTCAAGAAGGAATGCGATGAACAAATTTAGAAATATAGCAGATTGAAGGTGATGGAACTGAAGAATCAAGGAATAAAATGAAGGAGAAAAGATGATAAATAACAAAAAAAATAGTTTAGTTATCTCCTTCCTTATAAAGTTTTGAAAAAGAACGGAAGCCAACTTCAGAGAAGAAAAGAAGTATAAAATAACCATGGAGATAAAGGTTAAAGCTATAGACTCTGGAATTAATTTGAACCTTCTTAAAGGTTCGGAAATATAATACGTTAGAAAAGGAGTGTAATAGAAAACCCAAGAGATCATTATTTCTTTTCCGAAAATGGTGAGTGTAAGATAAGGGAAAAAAGATTTCAGTTTGATTTTAATAAATCCAATATTGAAGACCAACTCTTCCATCTCTTGAGAGTATATAAATTCATCTTTCTGGAAATCAATACCAAATATCACCGGTGGCCAGACCGAAACAATTCCAACTCCTTCTGAATGCACTGACTGACGCAAATAGATGGAAACAATGATAGAAAAGGAAAAGCAAATAAAAGCAAATAGAATGTAATGCACCTTTTTCATGAAAACTTATTAATATCTTATGGTAATGTTCATCGACTTCGTAATGAGCAGGTTTGGCATCTCAAAAATAACTAGAGACATTCAAAAGATAAATTTCATAATAAAAAAGATATTACCGAAAGACAATCCGGAAATATCTATAAAAAGGTTAAAAAATCTTTTTCTATCTTTCATAGCATGGAGATACGGCTTTTTTTTAGGTGATATAAAACCGATCATTCTGCAAGTCGAGACGGTAAGCGGATGTAATTTCAACTGCATAATGTGCAGGGCTGGGAGTCTCAAAAAAGAGTTCATGACCTATGATGAATTTGAGAAAATATTATACAAAATCCCGGAAGCTTTCGTGATAATAATGAATCTTGCTGGAGAACCATTTCTGTCTAAAGATACATTGAAATTGATAAGATACGCAAGCCTTGAAAGAAAAGCAATAGTTAATATATTTTCTAATTTCTCCGTTTTACCAGATCCGTATGAAGTTTTAAATTCAGGACTTTACGAGATACACGCTTCAATAGATACATTTGATCCAATAAAGTTCTCAAAGATAAGAGAAGGAGGTAAGCTTGAAAAGGTAATTTCAAATCTTGAAACACTCATCGAAACAAGGAAGAAAATTAAGAAATCACTCCCGATAATAAGCATAAACGCTGTTTGTTCTGAAGAAACCATAGAGGATACAGAGGATATAATTTTGAATGCTATAAAAATAGGAGTAGATAGAGTAAAGTTTCAAAGATTATTGTTCGATATTCCCGAACTGCATCGTCCTTCTCAGAAATCTCAGCAATATCTTCTTTATCTGAAAAAGAAATACAAGGATAAAATAGATGTCATCCTGAACAACTTTGAAAATATTGGTGATAAATCAGATGGTTATTGTTACCTTGCATACTTTATGTTAGCGATAAAAGTAAACGGGGATGTTTATCCTTGCTGTATGCCTTATCCGAATTTCTTTCCTTTTGAGTCAATTATGGGCAATATATTTGCTTCAAACAACTCATGGAATAAAAAAAGAATGGAATTTGTGAGCAATTTCCGAGATTCTCCACCAAACTTTTGCCAAATATGTCCGCTATACTATAGAAAATGAAATTAAATCTAGCTTCAGCTTTTTTCATACTTTGCTCACTCCTCATCTTGTATCCGAAAAATCTGGAAGAACTTTTCTACTATGATGATAACCCAGTAAGATATGCGATAGCAAAAAAGTGGGTCGAAAACAAGTTAAGCTATGATGAAAAAATTCTCTTCCTTGCTTATGGATCTTCTGAGATCTACATACCATTCTTTTACATTGCGAAATTTTTGAACATAAGCTATGAACTCACATACAATCTAGTATCTCTGGTACTATTTATCTCCACACTTTTATATGTTATGTCTCTTACAAGAAGAGAAGAGAAAAATTTTTATTTCATAACAGGATTATTTACTCTATTTGGAATAGTATGTGTCGCGAAAGGTTCTCTACACTGGTTTATAGCATCGAGCATAATTTTTGGCGTGTTATATTCTAAATCTGTAAAAATTTTACACTATGTTATGGTCGGATTTTCTTACATAATCTCTCCACCGTCAATAGTACCATCAGTTCTCATATCATTGGCTCTGTTGTTCAATGGAGAAAGAAAAAAATCTATGGTTTTTATCCTATCACTACCAATGCTTTTGGTGAAAATAGTGTTGGTTCATCCTATAGTTATACTCGATGCGAAAAGATCTTTAGATAGGAATTTTGGAAAAGACATCATAGATTGGTCACTTAATTCTTTCTGTCCTCCGGATTTGCGTGTATTCATCAGACCGATATTATTAGATTATTTCAAAGCACCCGTTCTCCCAGCGTTAGTTCTGTACACGATATCAATGAGGGCTATTTTAACGAAAGATAGATTTGCAATTTTATTATTCTCATTTTTCTATGTAACCGCTTTCTTCTCAGTTTTTATCATCAAATTACAGTTAAAAGGATATGAAATATCAAAGTATTTAGTTTCAATCTTCTCCTTTATTTTCGCGTCGAACCCGTTTAGGCATGTTCCACTGCTTATGAGCTATCTCATTATTAAATCTGACCAGAATAAATACGACAAAATATTAACGAAATTTATTCTTGTATCACTATTTTTTTATTCAATATCATCTTTGATCAAAGATGAGGGTGAACTACCAACGGGTTTTCCAAAAGAAATAAAAAGTATTATAGAATTCCTTAGGAATTCTGATTCAAAAAACATCCTTTTTGAAGGAGATATACACACCATACAAAACAATAAATTAATCCATCCGCTTTACAACTCTCACATAATACCATACATATCAGAAGAAGTAGAAGGTAAAAAATTTTACGGTGGAATAATTCCGTTGTATTCTAGCAAATACAATTTTTTCGCCGGAAGGTTTAACCTGAAACCCCTTGAAAATTCTGATATACTGGATTTCATTGAAGATAAAAAAATAGACATGGTTATCTGCTGGACAGATATCTGTTCAGAATTTTTCAGCTCGAGCTATGAAAAAGAGGAAATAGGGAAATTCAAAATCATAAGGTTAAAGTAGATATTAAATCAATATAGAAACATCAAGCAAAAACCAAATTCATACCCAAAATACATTGAGTGAATTAATTATATATAACTAATGATACTGAAAAGCAAACTCGGAATTTCATTTATTGGAAAAGCAAATATAGAAAGGTTGATTTATATAACTTGCAAGATTTTCCCTCAAGATTCAAAAACATTAAAAAGGCTTAAAAATCTATTGCTTTCTCTGATAGCTTGGAGATACGGTATAATTTTAGAAAGTATAAAGCCTGTCATCTTACAGGTTGAAGTTGTAAGAGGATGCAATTTCAATTGCATAATGTGCAGAGCTGGGGAGCTTGAAAAGGAATTCATGGAATTTGAACAATTCAAAAAAATTTTAGATAAATTTGAAGAATCTATAGCATTAATACTCAACCTTGAAGGAGAACCATTTCTGTCAAAAGATATATTGAGGATGATAAACTATGCAAGTGAAAGAAAAAAAATGATAGTAAGCTTGTTTTCGAATTTTTCAGTAATACCAAAACCAGAAGAGATAATAAGTTCTGGCTTATACGAGATAAATGCATCTATTGATACCTTTGATGCCAAGAAATTCTCACAATTAAGACAGAATGGAAACCTAAAAATAGTTCTTAAGAATTTATCAGCAGTCATTGAGACGAGAAAGAAAATGGGGAAAAGTATACCTATAATAAGCTTGAATGCAACATACTCTAAAGAGAACGCTGAAGATGCAGAAAACATAATTCAAAACTCAATAAATTTAGGTGTAGATAGAGTTAAATTTCAGAAACTTCTCAAAAACCTCCCCAGAACTCATGTCAAATTAAATATTCCCGGTAAATCAGAAATTGAGCATCTTATAAAGCTGAAGGATAAATATAGAAAAAAGATAGATGTCATATTGAACAATTTTGAATTCAGCGACCCCAAAGGTTACTGCTATCTTGCGTATCTAATGCAGGTAATAAGAGTGAACGGAGAAACATATCCTTGCTGTATGCCGCATCCGTTTTTAGAAAATGGTTCTTTTGGATATCTTCTGAAAGATGAGAACAGAAGAGAAAGATTTATCAGAGATTTTAGAAAGTCGCCTAAAAAATTTTGTCAGCAATGTGAAATGTATTACAGGAAGTGAAATTTATGGTTAAAAATAAACTGAAAAGGTTTCTAAATAAAATCAAGATGAATTGTCTTATCTTTTTAAAAGCATTCCCCCCACAAAAACCAATATTAGCTTCCAAGAGGCTAGAAAACTTTATCAAAACATATATGTCTTGGAAATATGGAGCCAAGTTTGAAGATTTACAACCGTGTATGATTCAGATAGAGAATGTAAGAGGATGTAATATAAACTGCACCATGTGCAATGCCGGAAACTTTCCCAAAATGTTCATTTCCTTTGATCAGTTCAAGAAAACTTTGAACATGTTTCCGAAAACCTTTCTTCTCGCACTTTACTACTGGGGAGAACCATTCTTATCAAGGGAAACTCTTAAAATTTCAAAATATGCTAGCTTCGAAAAAAATATGCTAGTCAAAACATCCTCAAACTTCACAGTTATACCAGACCCGAAAGAAATCATCGAATCGGGAATATATCATATAAAAGCATCAATAGATACATTTGATGAGAAGAAATTTGCTGAAATCAGAAAAAATGGGAATCTAAAAAAGATAACCTCAAACCTGGAAAATCTGATAAAAACAAAAAATAAAATGAAGAAATTTTTCCCCATAATAAGCATAAATTCCGTAGTCATGGATGAAAACTTGGAAGATCTTGAAGACATCGTAAAAAAATCAATAGATCTTGGAGTAGATAGTGTTGAATTTTTGAGATTTCTCGGAATCCCGGGAAAGTCAAATTATGAATACAAAGATAAGAGAAAGGTTTTCAGTACTCTGAAAAAAATTCAGGAGAAGTATTCTGGTGAGATAGACATACTCATTCATAATTTTGAGAATTTTGGGACATATCAGAATAGATTTTGCCACTATGCATATTTTTCAAGTGTTATTGATATATATGGGAACATGTTTTGTCAGTTCTTTATTCTTGATCCTAATTTTCAACCAGAATTATCAGGATTTGGCAATATATTCAAATCAGAAGTGAGAGATGTTTTAAGAAGAAGAAATTTTTTCATTTCAGATTTCAGGAAAGGCTCACCCGAACGCTGCAGATATTGTCCCCTTGATCTCAGAAGACAACAATGAAAAGATATGCTATAAACTTTATTTTTCTGATTCTCTGCTCCGCGGCTATTTTGTACCCTAAAAACATTAAAGAACTTTTCTACTACGATGATAACCCGATAAGGTACATGGTAGCAAAAATGTTTGTGGATGGTAGGTTATCCCGAGAAGATAAGATGTTTTTCATATCTTATGGTTCTTCTGAAATATACCTTCCATTTTTCTTTATAGCCAAGCACATAAAAGCAGAATACCAGATCACATATAATATAGTATCTTTAATTTTTTTCGTGCTCTGCATATCATATATTTCTTTCATTTTTCGAAAAGATGAGGGAAACTTGAAACTTGTCACATATATTATGACATTACTCGGAATAATATGTGTGAAAAAAGGTTCAATACACTGGCTTATCTCATCGACAATTTTCCTTTCAACTCTTTTATCAACCAAGCTCTCGATAACTCGGTTCTTACTTATGGGTTTAGCATATTTGATATCCCCTACACTAATAATTACCTCAATTATATTTTCCATAATATTTCTGGTTCGAGGAGAAAAGAAAAGAGCTATATTTCTAATCAGCCCATTCTTGATAATTCTTCCAAAAACAATAATCATATCTGAAATGACGCTCAATGAAATAAGAGAACTGATATCTCTGGATTCTATAACGAGCAGAAAGATATCAGAGACGATAAAACCAACTATACCTGCAAGCTTTTATGCTTTTTTAAGATTCTTTTCAGTTGATTATGTTGATAACAAAATTTCTGCCATCCTTATAACATACATAATATCCGCAAGGGCTATTTTTCTCACAAAACATAAAAAAGCTTTATTTATCTTTGCGCTGTTCTATATACTGGTTGGATTTTCAATTGCGGCTTTCAAAATATGGGGGAGTGGATTGAGAACATGGGAAAGTATTATAATCAGTATATTTGGAGTTCTATTTGTCTCAAATCCTTTCAGACATGCTCCTATTATCGTCTCATATCTAATCGCCACCTCAGATGTCAATAGATATGATAAAATCATCAACAAAGCAGTCATATTCATACTTGTATTTTGGTCTATAACGAATCTGATCAAAGGCAAAGGTGAGCTACCAGAAAAGGTTCCACATGATGTCAAGAACCTCATAGAATTTCTAAATAATTCAGAAATAAAGAACATACTCATAGAAGGAGATACCCATATTTTGGAAAAATGGAAACTTATCCATCCAATCTATAATTCCCACATTGTATCATACATAGTAGCCGAAACAGAAAACAAGAAATTCTATGGTGGTATTATACCTTGGGATTCTTTCAAATTCAATTTTATTGCTGGAAAGTTCAAATCAAAACCCATCCATGAATCAGATATAAAAGACTTCATAAAAGAAAAAAATATAGATATGGTTGTATGCTGGACAAATAAGTGTAAAAATTTCTTTAGAAATTCAGGAGAGATTGATGAATTTGGATTTTTCTTAGTGGTAACGCTTGAAAGACAGAAATAATGAGAGAGATTCAAGAACTAGAGCTGTTGTGAGAGCTTCCGAACCATAGGATACACGAAAAAGACTATACAGACCCTCTGTGAAAAAATCAAAAGAATCCCAACCCTGCTGCTTATTCTGGGTTTCAAGAAGGAAAGAAATCATCTGGTGAAAGTTATTTTTCACTCCAAGAAGAACTGACGAAGAAAGAATCAAAGCACAATCAAGAGGATTATTCCAATTAACCTCTTGTAAGTATTTTATCAAAGATTTATGAGGAGAAATTTTAAGCTCAAAATAGACCCTAGATAAGAAATAAACAAAAGCCAAAGGAGTTTCATAATACAAACTTCTTATCTTAAAAAGCCCACTATCTATTATTTTTGAAATAAATCTTTCCGTATCAGGTAGCCTTACACCAAAGAGAGAGAAGAAAAAAAGAATATTTGCATTCACACACCAATCTATATCATTTATCCTTTTCAGATATGGGGCTCCTCTATCTTCAATCCAAGTGAAAAAAGAACCATCTTTTCTTTTGTATCTCAGAATATGACATGCTACATCGTAATAGTCAAAATTCACACCAAATCTTCTCAGCGCAGAAAGACAACACGATGTTGTATCAAGGTCAAAGTGAATATTTGAACCTTTTCCAAAGAATCTAAAGAAACCATCTTCACTTTGAGAATGAATGAAACATATCAACCTATTTATCATGTTAGAAAGAGTAATTTCATCTCCAAGAACGATTCTCACAGCCTTCATAGAATTCAGAATAACAGCATTCGCAAAAACATCTCTAACATATTCTTTTTGCCAGATTCTTGACTTTATACATCTTGTGCTTAAAAACTCTCCAGAATTAGTCTGGAGAGATGACAAGAAGCCCAAACCCTTTTTCAATGCAGATATAATATTTTCATAAGATGATATGAAATCAAAAGAATACATGATCTCTCATCTTGAAATAAGTATTAGAATACAGGCATTAGAAAAAATTAACCTGTAAAACATCCTATAAAAATTAATATAAGCTCTATTTGCAAATACAATCAAAGATGATATAAGATGAAATATAAAAAGCATTGAGAAAAGTAAATTTAGAAAACCTTTATCCATTATATAATACGCAATAATGATATAAGCAACAGAGAAGAAAATAGACGAGATAATAAAAACAAGTTTATCTCCCAAAAATATAGTGATGTTTTTCTGCTTGAGTATTTTATCTTCCTCAACATCTTGTATAAGGTCTATCATATACCCAGCTGTAAAGGCAAAAGAAATAGCAGAAGCAAGCATAAAAACTTTTAGGGAAAAAATTCCCGGATAACCAGAAAAAAGAGCGCCAAAATAAAATTGCAAAATACCCCCAAGAAAATGAAGGAAAATATCTGCTATGATTAAAAATCTTCTTGAAAGATAATAAAGAAACCAGTTCAAAAATATAAATGTTGGAAATAGTTTGATATATATATTCTCTCCAAGGAGAATGAAAGAACTTACAAGTAAAAAACAAAGTGATAACAGAAACCACTTAACTGAGATAAAAAACTCTCCTAGGCTAAAGACTGAAAGTGCGCAGAACAAACTTGATGTATAGAGAGAAATAACTTCGATAGGATTTGAGACATCAGAATATATAAAATAAGCAAACAAAGGTATACCGGATAAAAAAGATGCTTCAAAGAAGCGCAATCTTACCAGAAAATCTACAAAATTTTTTAAAACAAACACTTATTTTTATAATAATAATTTTAGTCAACCAAATGTATCTAGAGCTCCTACATTTTTAACCAATACACAAGAAGATTAATAAAAGATATAAAAGAATTTTAAAATATGAATCTTTGGATTTTCAAAAAATAACTCATATCCGAAAAATTGGATAACTTGATAACTCCACAGATAATAAACTTTAATATCTGAATGTAAATGTATTGATGTAAAAGATTACAACTTTTTAAGTAAATAAAATTACACAGAAGCTTCAAATACTATGGTATCAGTAGTTAGAAATAGTGGAACCAATTAGAAAAGTAATTAAGCGAGCAAGAAATCGTTCTCAAAGAGAAAAAGGATCAACAAAGTTATTAAAATATCTGGATATGCTCAAGAAACAAATAGTTTTGGTGATTCTGTTTTGGTTTTTGGCATACTGTGCAAACGAGCCTGGGGAACAACAGCAAACCAGACAACAACAAATTACTCAACAGCAGACTCAAAACATACAACAATCTCCTACTGTCCCAACATACAATCAAGATATAAAACCTATATTTGACCAAAATTGTGTATCTTGCCATAGAGCTGGCGGACAAGCTTCATCCTACCCTCTTGACTCATACCAGAATATAATGAACGGAAGAACAAACTGTACCTCTACAACTGAAAAAAGATACATCGTTCCTTCAAATTCAAACTCAAGCTATCTTTATAAGAAAATAATAGGCACACAAGATATTTGTGGTGGTAAAATGCCCCCTTCAGGAAACCTTCCCCAAGACAAAATAGAACTTATCAAAAAATGGATAGATGCTGGAGCACCCGAGTCAACCACAACCAGCGGAGGAACATCTGGTGAATCAGGTAGTGGATCAACGTCAGGTGGAAACTCAGGAAGTAGTTCGGATACAACATCTGGAGGCTCAAGTGGCAGTTCTGATGGTATTTCTGATGGAACATCTGGTGGAACTTCTGGAGGAAGCTCGGGAGGAACATCTGGGAGTTCAAGTGGTGGATCTGGTGGTGGTGGAGGGAAAACACCTCCAGCTGTATTTGGAAAATACATATACACTGTTTCGGAGGAAGGTAAGATAATAAGGTGGGATGGTAGCAGAAAAGAAATATTCTTTGATATAGGAAGCAATACAAGAATAGTCTCTCCATCAATAGATGAATACGGAAACCTTTATTTTTCTGCATGGGATGGACATACATACTCCATTGATAATAATGGAAACTTAAGATGGAAGATACACTTTGGAAAATGCGACGGAGTATCAATACATGATAACATATTTTTCGGATGTGAAAATGGAGTATTCTATGAATTAACAAAGGATGGTTATATAATTCATTCAATCTTTCTTGGTGGTCCAATTGTTTCAGCTCCCCTAATACTACAAGACGGGAAAGCTGTCATAGGATCGGACAACGGGAAGATATATGAGATCAAAGATGGAAAAGTTCTGAAATCTTTTGAAACAAATGGTAAAATAAGAGAAACCCCAGCAATAGACAAGAACAGCAATATATACTTTGGATCATACGACACTTATATCTATTCAATCTCACCTGATTTCAAAATCAGATGGAAATTCAAAACAGGTGGAGGTATATATTCTGGTTGCTCGCTATGGGAAAAATCAGGTAAAACGGTATGCACGATAGGATCAAAAGATGGTTATACATACACAGTAGATGAGAACGGGAATCTTGTTTGGAAAGTTCAAACAGGAGATGTTTCCACTGTCCCACTCATAGGAATCAAGAACATATATGTCTTATCTGATGATAATGAAATCTTCGCAATATCTAAGGAAGGAATTATAATATCTCGGTATAAAACAGAACCAACATACTATTCATCACCTGCTATTGCTTTCGGAGAGGTTGTAGTGAGCACAGAACTTGGAGAAATTCTGAAATTCGGTTTTCAAGATGAGCTACTCCCTGGCTGGACAACAGCTCGTGGAAATTTACAAAGAACAGGAGGATTAAAATAGTGGGATTTATCAAATCATTTTATCTTTTCTTGGTTTTTCCAATATTCTACCCTAACACGGTTGCTTCAAGCGAGCCGAATCCGAAAGAAATATATATAAACTACAGATGTGTAAAGTGCCATTCTATGAAAGTTGAAAACATCGAGCCTCTTGAAGAAGAAATTATTAAAGGTAAAAAGATAGTAGATCATTCTGGAGTTGGTTTAAAATATTCAAACGAATGGATAAAAAGATGGCTACTGAAACAAGAGGAAAAAGATGGCAAAAAACATAAGATAAAATTCAAAGGAACAGAAGAAGAATTAGAAACACTTTCAAAATGGTTAGCTGAGAAGAAAGCAGAAATATCGGAACAAGAACTTAAAGACTGGTATAGCGAGATAATTAACAGAATAAGAAACAGTAAGTAAGGAACAAAATTATTCGTTATATTAATTCTATAACCTATTATAATCCAGATAGCGAACTGCACACTCCTTTGCTATGTTTCTTATTCGCGATATAAATTCTGCTCTCTTCTCTGGACCTATAACTCCACGAGCGTCAAGTATATTAAATATATGGGAACATTTAACACAAAAATCATAAGCTGGAATATAAAGATTTTCAGAAAGAAGCCTTTTGGACTCTTTCTCACAAGCGTCAAACATATTAAACAACATATCCGTATCTGCCTTCTCAAAGTTGTAAATACTCCATTGTCTCTCCCTTTCCCTATAGAAATCCCCGTAAGAGATTTCTCCCCACTTTATATCAAAGACATTTGTTTTTCCTGTTATGAAAAGAGAAATTCTTTCAAGACCGTATGTTATCTCAAAAGATGGTGGATCAAGTTCAATTGATCCCATCTGTTGGAAAAAAGTAAGTTGTGTTATTTCCATTCCGTCAAGCCTTGCTTCCCATCCAAGTCCCCAGGCTCCCAAAGTTGGAGATTCCCAGTTGTCTTCAATAAGGCGAAAATCTCTTGAGCTTACATCAATTCCTATACTTTTAAGACTCTCTATGTAAATCTCCACAGGATCCTGAGGTATCGGCTTGAGTATAACTTGAAGTTGAAAATAATGCTGAAGCCTTTGCGGGTTTTTGCCATATCTTCCATCCTGTGGTCTTCTTGATGGCTGGACATACGCAACCTTCCAAGGAGAGCTTCCAAGAACCCCGAAAAAAGTTGCCGGATGGAAAGTTCCAGCTCCAACCTCAACGTCATAAGGCTGCATTATTGTGCAACCCTTTGAATTCCAGAAATCAAGTATCTTGGATGTTATGTTCCAAAAATCCATCTCTCACTCAAACCAATATACTGCAATAATCTCAAAAAATTCAAGAACCAAAAAAATTATTTTAAGTCCAGATTTGTCCCAAAATGCTATAAAATTCACAATCAGGATCGATAAAACTTTTATCTATCTCTGAAAATCCTGAATAATACAATGGAGCAAAAAATTTTTCCAATTTTTTCCTTACCTCTCTGGAGAATAATGAAAACCTTAAAAAGCAAAAAAATTAATCTTCTGAAGATCGGATAATGGTATCTGATAAAAGTTTAATTACTACAAATCAAGGATTACATAGATTTCTGCATTATTTTTAACTTTAAGAGTAATTGTAAAAATAATCATCGGATAAAGGAAAGAGTTTATAATTTATGAAGTTTCTCAAAGATGGATATGGTAGAAGATTTGATTATATCAGAATTTCATTGACGGATAGGTGTAATCTTGGGTGTTTTTATTGCAAAAAGAGTCTTTTCAAACCTCTTCCAAGAAGTGAAATATTAACGCTTGAGGAAATAACTTTTCTTGTTTCAGTATTCAGAGAACAATTTGGAATTCAGAAAGTTCGCTTGACGGGCGGAGAACCTCTATTGAGAAAAGAAATAAATAAACTTATAGAAAACATCTCTGGAATGAATGTAAAAATAAAGATCACAACAAACGGAGTCTTTCTTGATAATTTTATAGAATTCTTCAAAGAGAAGAAAGTGTCCGTTAATGTAAGCTTAGATACATTAAATGAAGAAAAATTCTTCAAAATAAGTGGTGATAGAAACTTGAAAAAGGTGATTGATAACATACAGAGGTGTGCTTCTTCTGGAATAAATCTAAAGATAAACACTGTAGCACTCAGAGGAATAAACGATGATGAAATTCTAAACCTTATAAATTTTTCAAACTCAATAGGAACAGAAATTAGATTCATAGAATTCATGCCTTTTGTAGATCCTGAAACTTGGAGAACTTACTTTATACCTGAGGAAGAAATAAAGAGAAAAATTCTTGAAAAATTTTCAATGAGATTTTTAGAAGACAGCGGCACAGCCTATGTTTATAAACTTGATAACGGTGGAAGAGTTGGATTTATATCAACGGTTTCAAGGCCATTTTGTGATTCCTGTTCAAGATTGAGGATAACAGCTGATGGTAAGATTGTTCTTTGCATGTTTGATAAGGTTTCATACCCACTGATGGATTTCTTGAGACCAAATATAAGAGAATCAGACCTTATTGATTTCATAACAAAAGTAGTAAAGAATAAACCACGAGGTTTTATAGAACTCAAGGGAGAGCCAGCTTTCGAGATGACAAGACTTGGGGGGTAATAAATGAGAGTTTTACTTTTTGGAAAGCTAAAAGATATAATAGGTACAAATTCCATAGAAGTCAGAGGTCTAAAGAGAATCTCCGATCTCAAAGAATTTTTATTTCAGAAATTTCCAGAGCTTAAAAACCAAACTTTTTCTATTTCGGTAAATTTTGAAATAGTTTTAGAAGAAGATTTGGAGATCAAAGAAAATGATGAGATAGCTCTGCTTCCACCAATTTCAGGAGGGTAAAATGAAAGGTAAGAAATTTAGGGAGTATCTTGTTTACGGAAAGATAAAAAATTCCGTAAGAAAACACTGTCTGAACTGTGGAGCGATTATAACATTTGAAGGTGTAGTAAGGGGAGATAAAGTAGGGAACTCACGTGTTAAAAAGATAAAGTATGAATCATATGAACAGATGGCAGAAAAAGAGATAGACAAAATAAGAAGGGAGGCAATAGAAAAGTTCAAATTGCACGATGCAGTGATAAAACACAGGATTGGTGAGGTGAAGGTTGGTGAAACGGCTTTGTTTGTAGCAGTCTTATCGGAACACAGAAAAGAAGGATTCAAAGCAATAGATTACATTGTTGATGAAGTTAAGAAAAAAGTCCCTATATGGAAAAAAGAGATTCTTGAAAACAAACAATCAAGATGGAAGGAAAACGATTAGCTTGAACACAAAATTCTTGAGTTTCTATAAATTTATCCGTAAATAAGCACAAAAATTACGAGAGTAAATTTATATGATTTAACAAGTAAAAAAATCAATTGCTTATCTTTTCAGATCTATAGGATGATATTCCAAGCATTTCTACTTTCTTCTCAGATGGAGTTTTGACAAAAGCAATAGGGACTGGTGTAAGATTTATATCACTCAAGAAGGGCAATCCAGCAGCTATTGCGGATAGGTCAAAGATTTCTGTTTCCATCTTATATTTCTCAGGATAATCTATAGGAGGTATTTCTGCATTGTATTTTGCTTGCAAATATCCTCTCATCCTAGCATCATACAGTATAAAGATGGCCTGGGAAATCTCGTCTATATTTTTTGAGAATTTTATATTTCCGATATTTAGTCCAACTATAGCAACAAGGGTAGTTCCAATTATCCATACTGAGACAAGAACTTCCATAAGTGTAAATCCTTTTTTACTCATCTAAATAATCTTTAAATAATTCTATTACTCATTTTCATTTTTTTTGAAAATCAAATCTTTAGCGATATGCTGATAATTTTATAAAAGCATTATGCCAATTGAATTGAGGTTCAAGGACGATTACTACAAGTTCTTAGATCAGATAGAATTTACTCCTGGTATAACCATAAAGGATATACTTGAAAATGGAATACACTTTGGGCACAATGCGGAAAAGTGGAACCCAAAGATGAAACCATACATTTTTGGAGAAAGAAATGGGATACATATAATAGATGTCCAAAAAACCCAAGACCTCCTGACAAAAGCTTGCAAGTATGCATTTTACCTCGCATCAGAAGGAGGAACAATACTTTTTGTCGGAACGAAAAACATAGGGAAGGAACTCGTTAAAAACTATGCCATAGAGTGTGGGATGCCTTATATTATAGAAAGATGGCTTGGTGGAACCCTGACGAATTTTCAAGCTATACTAAACGGAATAGCAAGATACAACAGATATGTTGAAATGATTGAAAGTGGAGAAATCTATAAACTCTACACAAAAAAAGAAGCAAACAGCATAAAAAGAGTAACAGAAAAGATGGGAAAATATTACGAAGGTATAAAAAATCTGAAAAAACTTCCTGATGCTGTTTTTGTAGTAGGGGTGATTGAAGAGAAAACTTGTATAGCTGAAGCTATAAATATGAAGATACCAATAATAGCTCCGGTTGATACAAACTGTGATCCAGATATGATAACATTCCCATTTCCCGGGAATGATGACGGTATAAGAGCAATAAAATTCTATTGTTCCCATATATCAAGAGCAATAAAGTCTGGAAGGAAGAAATTTGAAGAACGACAGGCAATGGCTAAAGAATCGGGAGAAGCAACTGTGTGATAAAAGAAATACGAGCCTTCCTTTTGGTCTTTTCTTTTTTTTCAAGATTTCCAATAAAAGCACCTGAAGATTTTGAAAAAATTCTTCCAAGATCCATAAAGTATATTCCACTATTTGCTTTGATTTCTGGAATTTTTCTGTTTCTGCTGATAAAAATCCTTTCTTTTTTCCTAAAAGATGAAATAACTGCAATAATTGTCTTCATTATCCAATATTTAATTTTTAACTACTTTCATTTTGACGGATTTCTAGACACATCAGATGCATTCCTTTCAGGTAAAACAAAAAAAGAAGAAATCTTGAGCATCATGGAAGATACCCACGTTGGTGCTTTCGCTGTTCTCCTTGGTTCAACATACATTGCAACAAAGCTATACATATATACGATTTTCTTGATCCCCAATAATCCAGAACTGATAATTTTCTCTTTTTCTGTAGGAAGGATATTCATCGTGCTCTTTTCATATGTATTTGGATCAAGCGCTAAAGATTACGGACTTGGTTATATTTTCGTCTCAAATGCTAAAAAAGGGTTTATCTCATCATCTATCGCATTCCTAATAATATCGGCTATATATTTTTATGAAACTATAATAACCTTTTTTATATGTTTGATATTCTGTATATACTTTGTGAGAAAAGTCGGAGGACTTACCGGTGATATACTTGGGTGGATATGTGAATTTTCCGAACTTGTTTGGCTTCTCGTATCCTGGCAGATGTCATGATTGACAGAAAAGAAAGAATTGAAGAAGAAAAAGAAGAGGAACAGATAATCAAGGCAGCAGAAATAATAAAAGGTGGGGGAATTGTAGCATTTCCAACTGAAACCGTCTATGGTCTTGGAGCAAACGCATTTGACGAGAAAGCTGTCAGAAAAATATTTGAACTGAAAGGGAGACCACAAGATAACCCGCTTATAGTACATATATGCTCGCTAGATGATCTGAATATTGTAGCTTCAAATATACCAGATAAGGCATATAAACTAATTGAGAGGTTTTGGCCCGGACCACTTACTTTAGTGCTTACAAGGAATCCGTCAGTTCCAGACATAGTTAGTTCCGGCCTCACAACAGTCGCAGTCCGAATGCCATCTCATCCAGTAGCTCTAAAACTCATCAGGTATGCAGGAACACCTATTGCGGCTCCCAGTGCCAATCCATCTGGAAAACCAAGTGCAACAAAACCAGAACACATTAAACACTACTTTGGAGAAAAAGTATTCATAGTAGAAGGACAAACAGAAATAGGAATAGAATCTACAGTATTAGATATGACATCCGACCAAATAGTTATTCTAAGACCCGGAGGACTTGAACTGGAAAAAATAAGAGAAGTTCTAAAAGAAGATATCTTTATTAAAACCTCTGATCTCCCAAAAAGTCCGGGAATGAAATATCCACACTACAAACCACAGTTATATTTTATCGTTATTGGAGAGAGAAGAAATATAAGCGAACTCAAAAAACTTCTGAAACCTAAGGCTAAAATACTCTATGTTGCAACATACGATATTCCCGAAGACATCAAATCAGAGCTAAAGAAAGTTTATAATATAGACTTCATTCTTGCAGGATCAGATGAGAAAGAGATCGCGAGAAACTTCTTTGATATACTCATAACAAAAAGTAAAGGATATGACATCATGGTATTTGAGAGTGTTCAAGAAAAAGGAGTGGGTCTTGGAATAATGAACAGACTAAAAAAAGCAGCAGATATTATAATTTGAACTGATTAATTCCACAATCTAAAAAACAAACATACAAGGATGATACAAAATTTATAAAAATGTTATATACAAATTTTCGGAAGCTTATCTTACCGTCGTTGCCAAAATTTCAAAATTCTTTTAAGTGAAAGATCATTGAGAAATTTATAAAAGAAAAACTTTTTAGTCCTTTTCAATAATGGCTGATACCCTTTCAATTTACAGAACGCTCTAAAAGAAATCAAATTCTGATAGTCAAATATTATCTTCTTCGGCTTAAACAATCTGAAAACTTGCTTACACTTTTTAAGGAAAAAATTCTTCCTAAAACGGGAATATGTTCAAAATTTTTTTGAAATATATCACTTACTACAATTTAATGTCTGATATACCACAAGAGCTTTTATATTTATATTGGAATTAGCTTTATTACATTTATCAGATACTTTTCTAAATAAGAAAATGCTTTTTAAATAAGAATAGGATTTGAGAAGTAGAAAACATAGATCAATATTTTGATTATGATTACAACAGAGCAATTCGCAATAAATTATTTAAACTTTATCCTTATTATATCTCTATCCTTGACTTTATAATCTCTTCCGACTGTTCTGAAAAGACCCTTCTTATAAGCCTCCTGATCATTCTGGCATTTGATATATTCCATAGCACTTGTAACCTCAGCAGAGATAAATCCTTTTTGTATATCAGAATGTATAAAACCTGCAGCTTCATAGACTGTTATATCTTTCCCCCCAATCCATCCTCTCAATTCTTTCCCTTCAAAACCTGTGTAATATATGATTATATCAGCCACATCAAATATAGCTTCTGTCATTTTAATTCTTAAAGGAGTTATTCCTTCATTAATAAGATCTTTTTCCTCAAATTCAAGTTCCATCTGAGCATCGCAGACAATAACTTTTTTGGAATCAAAACCAGAGAACAATTTATCCCACTTATCACGAGCCACATCTGTATTTATTATAACAAAATAAGGCTTAGAACAGATCAGTTCTATCTCTGATTTCATTGGGAATTTCAAGGATACTACGAATTCATTAACAGCTTCTTTCAATTTTTGCACTTCAGCGAGTTTAGATTTTGCATCTTTATCTCCGCTCATCGCTGGTTTTCTGAGTTTATCCTCATATCTGGAAAGGATCTCAAGATCTTTCATAGCAACCTCATAACGAAGTATATCAAAGTCCCTTTTTATGTCGTCATAACCTTCAATATGGGGAACAGACTTAAGATATCTCAGAACATACACTATTATATCGAGGGGCCTTATATATGATAAAAATTCATTACCTAGCCCTTCACCCGTATGAGCTCCCTTGACCAGTCCCGCTACATCAACTATTTCTAAAGCAGGATACTTTACCTGAGATGATTTCATAACATCAGATATCCTATCTATTAACTCATCATGAAGTATCATAATCCCATGATTTTTATCTTTTGTCGTAAAAGGATAAGGAGCAACCTCAGCAGATGATTTAGTGAGAAGATTGAAAATCGTTGTCTTACCGCTTGAAGGTATACCCACAAGCCCAGCTCTTATCCTCTCTCCGTATATCATCTCATTACACCATTCCCTAATATCCTAATAAATATATCTTTTTATAAAATCCTGAAACATCTCAAATCCCAGAACTCACAACTCCTAAATATCCAGTAA
>Ga0209289_100144_pt1 | contig 43364 bp, 37 predicted proteins | sample GXS110809BmetaG_FD_184121 | JGI IMG/M metagenome (GOLD analysis project Ga0209289, IMG submission 184121) | Hot spring microbial communities from Gongxiaoshe hot spring, China to study Microbial Dark Matter (Phase II) - GXS 110809B (SPAdes)... ... | reverse complement strand
CAGGTGCATAAACTGCTGAGCCGAAAAGGACGATGACAACGATGTTCGGGTCAACGGTTCGCAACGCCACCACAATCCTTTGCAGCAACTCATCCGTTATTGGCGGCAAAGTCTTGGCATCGCTCACAGCAAGTCACCTTTTCCGTTCCCAAATGTAGTGCGCAAATTGCGAACGCTTCTTGGTATTGTGAGGCTCGTGGCGAACTCTAAATGCAGTATAGAGCATGTCAGCGTGCTTGGTTTCATTGCTTTCTGGCGAGACCTATGCGCTCTCAATCACCGCATAAAAAGTGCAACATCCCAGTTTGACTCAAATTGGTCAAACAACCTCAAATTTTCACAGCAAAGATGAGGCTATAATTCAGTGTGGCAATGCTCAACTTTGATGAGGTGAGCAATGATGTGGCGCTGCCCTCGCTGTAGTGAATTGCTTTGGCAAAGAAAGTTTGACGGCTTGATTTTGGACGGATGTAGGAGTTGTGGTGGAACTTGGTTTGACCCCCGCGAATTTGACCAACTCCTTCAACATCCCGAACTTCTGGTTACGGTTGAAAATTCTTTCCGCAAAGGTGAACAACCTCCGATTAGACCACAAGCGACGAACCTTTGTCCGAATTGCCGAAAGCCCTTGACACCTTTCCGTCATCCAAAAATTCCCTCAGTTGCTCTTGACAGTTGCCCGCAATGTCGTGGTGTTTGGGCTGACGAAGGTGAACTTGCAGAAATTCACCGCCTGCTTCAACCTGCTCAAAAACCCCCTCAGCCCCCTCTGCCCAACGAAGACCCAACTATCACGAAAGACTTGCCCATCGTTCGCGGTTACCATTTGCCTGAAGTTCGCCACGCAAGTGACTGGTTTGACCAAATTTTGCGAGGCTTGACCTTTATTTCAAGTGCCCTTTGGTTGCTCCGTGAAAACCCAAGATTTCTTGCTCCAATTTTGCTCAACATGGCTGTGAATTTCGTTTTGCTCATCCTTTTGGCTTTGGGCATTTGGGTGATTTCTGGTTTCGCAACTGGCACTGAATTGAACCGATGGCTTGAAAGCAGGCAAATTTTACTCGTAGTTGCGATTGGGATTTGGTATCTCGCAACGATTGTGCTGAGATTTTTCTTCACAGGCGCAGTTGTCAGCATGGTTGATGCCTATTTGAAAGGTCGCTTAGTCAATTTGTCCGTCGCTTTTAAAGATGCCTTCAAAAACGCTGATGGGCTTTTGGCTCTCGCTTTCATCAACATTCTTGTCGGTTGGTTCGCATCAATGACGCGGAGCCGAGAAGGACTTTCATGGCTTGGTAGGACAATTCAAACAATCGTTGAAGTCATCACTTACTTGGTGCTGCCGATCATCATCATTGAGGACACTGGCTTGGTCCCTGCCATTAAGCGCGGAATTGAACTTTACCGCCGACACCTTTTGCCAATCGCTGCAGGTGAAATTGGAGTTAGGTTCATCAGCGGGGTCATCAATTTTGTTGGGTTTGCTGTCATTGTAGTTACCACATTGCTTATCCCCTTTGGGATTTTGCCCTTTGTAGTTGGTGCTCTGGTTGCGACGGTTTTCGCTGTTATCATTTGGGCAATCAACGCTTATGTCACAACCGCCTATCACACTTGCCTTTACCTTTGGGCTGTTGAATACGAAAGGTCGGTTGCTCCTGAACAAGTCACCGTCCCAGCACCGTTGGCTGTTTCTTTAATTTAACCCTCGCCTCAACCTTTTTATTCCTTCGTCTTGCGCTATGGTTACTTGTGCAAAAGAGCAGTTTGATTTGGGGAGGCGATGGCTATGTCGTATCGCGTAATCGCTCAACAGCGACCTGACCGATATAAGGTCAGCGTTGACGAGTATAGGGCTTATTGGAGTAATGGCTTCTTGATTGTCAAGGGTCTTGTGCCGTTGGGCGAAGTTGAGGAACTCAAGGCTCATGCGATGGATTTGCTTTACGGTCGGATTCAAATCCCCGGCATTGACCCACCAACTCCTGATGCCACCGAGGAACAACTTACCTCTCGCTTCACCAGAGTTCACATGCTTCACCGAGTTGACCCTTTTGCTGAGAGGTTTTTGCTTCATCCTCGCATTTTGGATGTCTTGGAAGCCCTCATAGGACCTGATGTTTTGGCGCTTCAAACTATGCTGTTTTTCAATCCGCCAGGCAGAGGAGGTCAAGGTTGGCACCAAGACGCCTATTACATCACCACTTACCCTGACACATTGATTGGCTCTTGGCTTGCCATTGACCCAGCCGATGAAGAGAACGGTTGCTTGTGGATGGCTGTCGGCTCTCATGTTGAGCCAATTTATCCACCGCCTTCGCCTGAACATGGCTTTGTTCATTCCGATGGCGCTTTCGCCGATTTAGAAGTTGCCGAAAATGTCAGCCACCTTGACGATGAAGTAAACACGCTGAGCAGGGTTGCGAGGAAGTATGAGTGGGTGCCCGTGATTTTAGAACCTGGAGATGTCGCTTTCTTTCATGGTCACATTTTGCACAGGTCTTATCCCAACAGAAGCAAAGACAAGTGGCGGAGGGCTTTTGTCAGTCACTACTGCAATGCTCGTTCTTGGGTGCCTTGGAATCACGGAATTCCTTATGATGGCGAATGCGCCAACGACCAACACATACTCGCTCGCGGGACAACCCATCTCCCCTTCGCCAAACCTCGCTTCGGAACTCCATGTGCTGCTTTAGAACCACCCGAAGTCAGGTTACAAAAATCTGGGGCGAGAATGATGGGAATGGGAGAAAGGATGGAGGCTGTCAAGGAAGTTTTCGCTTGGGACCCAGAAAAGTCAAAGGTTTGGGGAACAGGGAAATCGTGAGAGTGCTCTCGTTGACAATTTGGTCTTTGTGTGGCATCATTGCGCCGACAAGGGTCGCGCAGTCAATTGCGCAACCCTGACAACATAGCAATGGGGGTGTTTTGTGATGAAGTTTGTGACGGATGAGCAAAAGCGTTTCTTTCAAGATAACGGCTTCGTGAAGTTAGAGCAAGTCTTCACCCCGCAAGAAGTTCAGCAACTCAGCGATGAGTTGGACTACATCATTTACAACTTCGCCAACTGGGATTCAGCGTGGAGAGGTCCTTGGCGGAAAGATTATGTGGACGACCCAACGCTTCGTGAGCAAATCAAGTTGGTTGCTATCCATGAGTTGCAGCATTACTCTTCAGCATGGGCAAGGGCAATTTTGAAGCCAGAACTCACAGAAGCCGTTGCTGAGTTGCTTGATGTAGACGCTTTGGAGTTTCATCATTGCACCCTTCACGCCAAGCCACCTAAGGAAGGTGCTCCTTTCCCCCTTCATCAAGACTTACCTTTCTACCCCCACGAGGATGGACTACTTTACGCCGACTGCCTTTTGCACTTGGATGATGCTGATGAGGAGACGGGTTGCATCCACTTTTTGCCAGGAAGCCATAAGTTGGGAGCGTTAGAACACATCTGCGGTCCCGATACTGCCCCTCATTTGCCGACTGACCAATTTCGTTTTGAAGACACCGTTGGCGTTCCTGCTAAAGCAGGCGATGTTGTCGTGTTTTACCTGTGGACAATTCACGGGTCAGCGGTGAACAAGAGCAACCGATGGCGGAGAATTGTCCGCATCGGTTACCGCCATCCAGCCAATAGGCAGACGGGCGGGCAAGCGATGGGGAGACCAGGCATCATTGTCAAGGGTGTTCGCCCGAAGGTTGAAGGTATAGAAGTCAATGTTTACGGCAACTGGACACCTCAACCGGCAAAGGTTTAGTTTCGGAAGAAAAAGAGACTTGAGGTTCGTTATCGCTTAAAGCACCTTTACACCGACCGTGAAGTTGTTGTCAAGGTAAAAGAGGTCACAACACCGAGAGGCGAAGTGAGGGTGGATGTTACATGGCAGTGAATTGGCGAACCAAAACTTCTTTACCGACTTACGGCACGGACTTGCGGGGAAGCCTCTCCAAACTTGGCAATGGTGGCTTCACCTTGATTGAGTTGCTCGTGGTGATAGCCATCATTGCCATCCTGGCGGCGATTCTGTTTCCCGTGTTCAGCACCGCTCGCGAGAAGGCGCGACAGACTCAGTGCCTTAACAACATGAAGAACTGGGGCACTGCCGTGTTGCAGTATCTCAACCGACTACGACGAACGGTTCCCCGGAGTGACCTGTTCGGACAGTTTCTTCCCAACCCCTTGGTGCGAAGGTGATTACACGCATTTGCCCCCTTAGATGCTCTCAGCCCAACCCTACATTCGCAATTTCCAAGGTGGTTAGCGGGAAGACGACATCTTGATGGAAGAATTTGGAACTTCGCCGATGGGCATGCTAAGTGGTTGAAAGATTTAGAAGGCAGCAGCGCAGCGGAAATTCAAGCAGCATACCGAAATCGGGGCGTTGAGTGGGAACCGGGGCGTCCGTAGTTGGCTTTTAGAGTTTTAGGAAGCCTACCCTCAGGAAGGTCACGAGCAACTATTTAGCCCGTGACCTAAACTTTTATGCGGAGGTGAATTGATGTGAGACGGCGTTTCTTTTTGATATTTGCGGTTTTGTGGGCAGCAGCGGCCCTTTGGGCGCAATCTAACCAAACAGTAGTCATCATTAGTTGGGATGGCGGGAAGCCTTCAGTGATAAGGCAACTTGTCAAAGAAGACAAATTGCCGAACATAAAAGCGCTCATCGCCGAAGGAAGTTACTCGTGGACGGCTCAAACCATCGTGCCGAGTTCAACGCTACCATCGCACACATCAATGGTCACAGGGGTGACAATGCAAAAGCACGGCGTCACATGGAACGACAAATTCCGTGCGGAAGAAGGCTTCGTAAAAGTTCCGACAATTTTTGAACTGGCGAAAAAGGCTGGTTTGAAAACGGCGATAGTGGTCAGTAAAAGCAAACTCAAGCAATTCGCAAAGCCTGGCACTCTTGACGCTGAAGAATATGTGCGAGGCGATGCCCTTGAAGTCGCAAAAGTCGCTGTCAAGGTAATTGAGCAAGTTAAGCCAAACTTGATGCTCGTCCACTTCTCCGATCCAGACAGCGCAGGGCACCGCTATGGCTGGGGCAACGAAAAAGAAGGTATCGCGCCATCGCAAGAATTTTTAGAAGCGCTTCAAAGGTGCGACAGAGCGATAGGAGAAATCATCAACGCACTTAAACGAAACGGGCAATGGCAAAGGTCACTTGTAATTGTCACAGCCGATCACGGCGGTCACAACAAAATTCACGGCAGTTCTGATCCTGAGGATGTCAACATCCCTTGGATAGCAGCAGGTGGTTTGGCAGCGCAAAACGGCGAATTGAAGTGCCAAATCAAAACAATGGACACAGCAGCGACAGCATTGGCTGCATTGGGACTCAAACCCCCAGAGGATTGGGACGGTAAGCCTGTTTCGGAAGCATTGAAGGACAGAGGCGAAGTTTCAATGAACGGTAAGCGTTTGCCTATCGTAACTGAATGGAAAGGCAATCATTGTGGCATCTCTGACCCAAAGCACATCGTTATCACCAACCCCAAAGATTGGGCTGAATTGTGGAAGCAAGTTCATCGGGGCAAAATTCCTGTTCCTGAAGTTCCGACCGTTGATTTCAGCAAAAACATGGTGATTGCCGTTTTCATGGGGCAAAAACCAACAAGCGGTTACTCAATCCAAATCGCCGAAGTTGCCCAAACCGATGGTAAAGTTGTTGTCAAAGTGATGGAAACAGTGCCTCCGAAAGGAGCAATTGTCTTACAGGTTCTAACTCAGCCCTTTCACATCGCCGTCGTGCCAAAAGTTGAAGCAAAGGTTCGGTTTGTTAAGTGACTGGATCGCGGAGGGTCGGAACGAAACAATCCTATGCTGAGGTGAGAATTTTCAAATGATTGGCATCGTTCTGCCTTACGAAGGCAAAGACCCGCTTGTCCGTTTGGAATGGGCAAAGTGAAAAGCAAATTTGAAAGAGGGCGAACCATTTGAAATGTGGCTACTTGAAGGTTTGAGGTGGCAAATTCTCTTTTCCCGTTGATGCAAAACTAAGGTCCGCTCTTTTACCTGTTGGATGACCACATGCAGGGCGAGGACTTTGCCTTTGCCGATTAGGGGAGTTAACTCCCATCCTCTTGAAAAACGAGCCTTCGCAGGTTACCATTATGCTGACAGGAAATTGTAATTAACGCGTAACTCCCATGTTTGGAGTGACGAACTATGCGAATTGCGGCAGTGGTTACGGCTCTGGTTGTTATGGTCTTGCAAAGTCTCTTTTCAACGCAGGCATCTAAACTCAGTGACAGGTTCGTTTGGATTTTCGGTTGGGGTTTGGGGCGCGATGAAGATGTTCCGCAGATTGTCTCTGTGTTGGAAACGGCTGCAAAACATGGCTACAACGGTGCAGTTCTGTCTGCTGGGCTTGACAGCCTTTGCAAACGCGACGAAGCGTATTTTCGAAGGCTTGAAGAAGTCAAGCGCGCTTGCGAACGATTGGGACTTGAACTCATCCCCGTTGTTTTCTCCATCGGCTACGGTGGTGGCATTTTGACACATAGCCGAAACTTGGCTGAAGGTTTGCCCGTTAAGGATGCGTTGTTCGTTGTCAAGGGCAACGAAGCAATCCTTGTTCCCGACCCGCCAGTGCAAATTGTCAACGGAGGCTTTGAAGAGTTTGAAGGCAACAGATTGAAAGGTTTCGCCTTCCACGACCAGCCGGGCGAAGTCAGTTTCGTTGACACTCAAATCAAGCGCAGCGGAAACGCCTCGGTCAGGTTTGAAAACTTCACCGCCAACCCACACGGGCATGGGCGAATCATGCAGGAAATTTCTGTCAAGCCCTTCAGGTGTTATCGGATGAGCGTGTGGGTCAAAACCGAAAATTTGCAACCACGAGGTTGTTTTAGACTTTTGGTGCTTGTTGGCAACCGGGATTTGGCTCCACGAACATTCAATATCCCGCCGAAGAGTGATTGGCTTAAAGTCACGATGATTTTCAACTGCCTCAACAACGAACGGGTCCGCGTTTACGCTGGAGTTTGGGGCGCTCGCTCAGGCAAGTTTTGGCTTGATGACTGGACGATTGAAGAACTCGGTCCGCTCAATGTCCTGCGTCGTCCTGGCACCCCAGTTGTTGTCAAGAGCGAGGATGGGAGCGTTGTTTACGAGGAAGGCAAAGACTATGCCCCACTCGTTGACCCGAACTTTCACCTTTGGACGAACTTTGACCGACCGGCACCGACTATTAAGATTTTGCCGGGAAGCCGCATTAAGGATGGGCAACGGTTGCGCGTCAGTTGGTATCACCCGATGCTGATTCACGAAAGTCAAGTGACCGTTTGCATGGGCGAGCCTGAGGTTTACGAGATTTTTGAGCATGAAGCGAAGTTGCTTTGGGAGCGTTTGAGATACCGAAAAGTTTTTCTGAGCATGGATGAGGTTCGCATGGGCGGAACTTGCAAGGCTTGTGAAGGCAAAAACATGGCTCAACTTTTGGGTGAGTGCATCACTCGTCAAGTTCAAGCGCTGAGGCGGCATAACCCGAAGGCTGAAGTTTATGTTTGGTCGGACATGCTTGACCCCAACCACAACGCTCGCCCGAACTACTACCTCGTTGATGGCGATTTCACTGGTTCGTGGAATTTCGTGCCGAAAGACTTGATCATCGCCGTTTGGGGAGGAGCACCGCGAGAGAAAAGTTTGAGGTTCTTTGTTGAACAGGGGTTCCGAGTTTTGATCGCTTGTTATTACGACGCACCTAACCTTGACGAAGTCAAGGGTTGGCTTGAACTCGCCCAAACTATATCTCGTCCCTCGCCCCGCGTCCCTCGTCCCGATCAAATGCTTGGCTTCATGTATACGACTTGGCAGCGAAAGTATGATTTGGTTGGCGAATTTGGCGAGTTGGTTTGGGGCAAGTGAAGAAGTAGGTTTCGTGGGAGGGTGAGTCTCCTGCCGAACCTCGGCTCATTGGTAGGTTCGCCCTCCCAATTCGTTACTGCTTCGCAAGGAGGTGCAAGTTCGTTGAAGCCGATGACTTACCAAGAAGCGGGTGTGAATGTTCGTGGTGAGCCGGAAGCGTTGAGGCGACTGGCTGCACTCTTGAAGCCGACAGCAGACTTTTTGCCTGTTGGAAAGTTATCGCTTGGCATTGGCTACTTCGCTGCAGTAGTTCAAATTACCGACGAACTCGCCGTTGCCATTTCAACCGATGGGGTAGGCACAAAACTTTTAGTCGCCGAGATGCTTGACAAATATGACACTGTCGGGATTGACTGCGTGGCGATGAATGTCAACGATGTTTTATGCGTTGGCGCCACACCAGCAATTTTCGTTGACTACCTTGCGGTTGAAAAACTCAACCCAGATGTCGTTGGGCAACTCGCTCGCGGGCTTGCGGAAGGCGCAAAGCAAGCGAGTGTCGCAATTGTCGGTGGCGAGTTGGCTCAAATTCGCGAGATGATAAGGGGCGTTGAGGAAGGGAAGGGGTTTGATTTGGTTGGCACCTGTGTCGGATTCGTTCATCCGCAGCGAATTGTGGTCGGGCAAAGTTTGCAAAAAGGCGATGTCATCATCGGACTCTCAAGCAATGGAATCCACAGCAACGGTTTAACACTTGCCCGGCGAATTTTCTTTGACATCGCAAAATGGTCACCAACCCAATTCGTGCCGGAATTCGGCTGCACCGTTGGTGAAGAATTGCTCAAGCCAACGAGAATTTATGTCAAGCCCGTTCTTGAGTTGATGGAACAAGTTTCCGTCAAGGCTTTGGTGCACATAACGGGCGGAGGTTTTTTGAACCTCTTGCGAGTTCAAACTCCGTGCGAGGTCGTGATTGATTCGCTGCCAGAAACTCCGCCGATTTTTGCGTTGATTCAAAAATTGGGGCAAGTGCCCGATGCCGAAATGTTCGCAACATTCAACATGGGCATCGGGTTCTGTGTTGTTGTCGCCCCTGAAGATGCTGACAAAGCGGTTAACATTTTGCAATCAAAAGGCGAAGGGGCGCGGGTCATCGGGTATATCGGAGAAATTGGGGAGCGAAAGGTAAGGATACTGGGGCGCAACTTGACTTTAATGCCATCGGGGTGAAAAGTAAAACGGGGACGAAGGCTTGACAATTTTTCACCTTCGTCCCCGCTTCTCTGCCAACCGTCATGAACCGTATTCGGCATACCAGTTAGGCGATTTGCCTTTAAGTTCAACATTGCACTTGCCGCCGAACTTTGGATGCTCATACCAAGGTCGTGCTTTTTCGGCGTAGGCATTAGCCCGAATGAAGTTGTATGCTCCGACCGTTGACAGCCATTCTTCCATCTTGGCTTCGTCTGGGAAGTAATCAAGGACGCCTTTCCAGATTGCGCGACCGCAGAGGAAACCGCTGGCACCAGCCTCACATGCCATTTCAACTTGAATGAGGAACTCTTCAATGTCAACGCCAGCGCTCAAAATGACCCAAGGTGCACCTGCAGCGTCGTTAAGTTCCTTGCAGAACTGCTCAACTTCCTTGAGGGTGTAAACTGCGGGACGCTCTTGCCCGTCAAAAGCACCGTTAGCGAACTCCTTGGCGAACTTCAAGTCTGCAGGGAACTCAACCTTGAGGATGTCAACGCCATATTCGGGCTTGCTGAATTCCTTGACACTTTCAATGACGACCCAAGGCTTCTTCTTGGCGTATTCGGGCATTTTAGTTTCGCCAGAGACCAAATCGTAGCCGGTAAACTCCAGCAAGAAGGGCACATCATGCTTGGCACACTCTTCGCCGACCTTGCGAACGATTTCTTGCTGGTGGCGACAAGTCTCTTTAGAAGCGTCGGGACGATAGTGGATGAGCAACTTTACGGCATCTGCTCCAGCCTTGATCGCTTTTTCAACAGACCAACCTTCAATCAATGTCGCCCTTCGCTCCCGCCTTCCGTTAACCTCAACTCTTTGAGGTGGCGACTCTTCGTATGCGAGCAACAGACCGACACGAGGGGGCAAGTGTTGGATTGAGTAGGGGTAACCGTAAACTGGGTCAGTCAAAGTTGCAGTTGAGTAACGGGCGAGGTGCTTGGTGACTAATTCTTTCACCCTCGCCACATGCTTGAACATTTCATCGCTTGGAATGTCGCCCAATTTTTTGCGAATTGCCTCCCTCATTGAATCCCGCTGGTCAATTGCCATCATCTTAAAGCACCCTTTTTCGTCCGTCAGCGAACGAAGCCGTTGCCATTTGCCAGCCGATAAATGCATTTCGTTTTTCACCTCCGTTTCGGTTAATCCAGCAATCAGGTTAAATCTTGCAATGCAAGAATTGTGAAATCAATAGGGAATTGCCCGACAAAGGCGAAGCGAAAATCGCTCTGCACAATTGTAGTGGCGAAAGTCTTTACTGCCACCAAAAATCTGCCCTTGAGCAACGGGCATCGGGAACTTCGTCACAAATCATGAACCGAAGAGAGCCATTGAGTGGTCCGACGGGAGAGATTGGTCTTGCCATTCGTATTTGTCGCCATGGATACCATTTAGCGTGGTTGTCAGCAAAGCCCAAAATTGAGCCGCCACTGTGTCGGGCAGCAAATTCATCTGCGCGAGGGTCTTGGTCAAGAGGCGGTGGATAGATTTCAGGGAAAGCGAGCCTTCTAACGATACCTGCAGGCGAAATTCCCCAAGGTTGGTCAAAACCCCAAGGCGTAAAGAAGGCAGCCTCACTGTCACCCCAAATGACAAATTCACCTGGTCGCTTCATTGTAGCGAGTTTACCATATCCTTCTCCGTCGTTTTGGATGAACTCGTTATAGCCATAATGAACCACGTAAACCCAATCAAACCTGCGGATGGAAGGATGAGTTCCGTAACCTGTGCCGCAAGCCCAACCCCAACCTGTCCTGCCACCGCCTAAAGGCCAACTCCAATCGCGAGCAGTTGAGGGGCATTCGTAAATTTGTCGGTTGCGAATGTAAGTTTCTAATTTTGCTGGTATTGGCGCATCGTAAATGAACTGAGGTCCGCCAACCCAACAAGGTGTTCGCCAAAAGGGAAACCTTTCGTCAAAGTCCTGTAAGTATTGAGAAGTCGCTGTTAAGATATTGCGCATGTTGCTTGTGCATTGAGACTGTCGCGCCTTTTCCCGAGCGCGAGCAAACACAGGGAACAGAACTGCTGCCAATATTGCGATGATGGTAATGACCACAAGCAATTCAATCAAAGTGAAGCCTGCTCTCTGCTTACCACAATTAAAGCGACGCATCGGAAATCCCCTCCTTGTTAAGTTTTTAATTACAACTGCGACACTATTATAGCACGCCGTAATAGACTGTCAACTCAAACAATTCCTGCCTGTAACAAGTCTTGCACATCAAGCATCCCAATTGGGCGACCGCTGTCATCAACAACGGGAAGGTCATCAATCTGGTGAGTTTGCATTAAGTGGAGGGCTTCAGTTGCCAGGGCTTCAGGTTGGATGACTTTGGGCGATTTAGTCATGACCTTGGTTACCGGTTCGTGGAAAAGTTTCACATCTTTAAGTAGTGCTCGTCGCAAATCGCCGTCAGTAACTATCCCGCACAATTTGCCAATGTCATCAACGACAACACATGCTCCTGCTCTCGCTTTCGTTATAGCAGCAAATGCTGCCTTCGTTGGCTCAGAGCAATGGACGATTGCGAGACGCTCTCCTGTCCTCATTAAGTCTTTGACCTTCAACAGCAGTTTTCGCCCCAACGAACCTGCTGGATGCAATCTGGCAAAATCTTCTGGCGTGAACTTTCTCGCTTTCATAGCAGCCAAAGCCAAAGCATCACCCATAGCCAACATGGCAGCAGCACTTGCCGTTGGTGCTAAATTCAGTGGGCAAGCCTCGCGCTCAACTGAGACATCCAAAACGACATTGGCTGCTTTCGCCAAAGTTGAGTTAGGGTTGCCCGTTATGACAATGAGAGGGACACCCAACCTTTTTATTGCTGGCAAAATCGCTAAAAGTTCGTCTGTCTCACCGCTGTAACTCAGGGCAATCACGACATCGTTAGGTGTAATTGCGCCTAAATCACCGTGAACTCCCTCAGCGGGATGGAGGAACAAAGACGGTGTTCCAGTGCTTGAAAGGGTGGCAGCGATTTTTCTACCGATTGAACCTGACTTGCCCATTCCAGTGACGACCACATGCCCTTTGCAAGTTAAAAGTATGTTGACTGCCCTTTCAAAGTCAGAACCAACTCGGTCAGCGAGTTTCCTTATTGCTTCCGCCTCAATTTGAAAAACTTCCCTTGCAAAGTTGCATAGCCCATCAGTGTCAAAAATTTCTTTGACCTTTTCGCTCCAATCAATCACTGTCAACACCCCTTCAGCAAACTATGGGCGAACCCCTTCACTGCTCAAAGAGGCTGCCAAAATATTTGACAGCCCAAAACCTTTGAAGAGGGGTTGATAAAATGCGGTTCGGCATCGTCGTTTTTCCGGGAACAAATTGTGATAGAGATTGCTGGCATGTGGTCACCAGGGTTTTGAATTGCCAAGGGGAGTATATTTGGCATGAGGAAAGAGATGTCTCAAAATTTGATTGCATCATTTTGCCCGGCGGTTTCTCCTACGGCGATTATTTGAGGGTCGGAGCAATTGCTCGCTTCTCACCCGTGATGGAAGCCGTTTGCGATTTTGCGGAAAAGGGCGGTTTGGTCATCGGAATTTGCAACGGCTTTCAAATCCTCGTGGAAGCGGGTTTACTTCCGGGCGCTTTGGTTCGCAACAAAACAATTCATTTCATCTGCAAGTTCGTCAACCTGAGAGTGGAGAAAGACGATACTCCTTTCACCAACTGTTGCAAGGTTGGGCAGGTTTTGAGAATTCCCATTGCCCACAACGATGGACGATACTACTGCGATGAGGAAACTTTGAGGAAATTGGAAGTTAACGGACAGGTGGTTTTGCGATATTGCACCTTTGATGGGCAAGTCAATGAAGATGCGAACCCAAATGGCTCCATCAGCAACATAGCGGGAATAGTTAACGAGGGGGGAAATGTCTTTGGGATGATGCCTCATCCAGAAAGGTCATCTGAACCTTTGCTGGGTTCCTCTGACGGTTTGCTGATTTGGAAGTCAATTTTGGCTGCTGTTAAGGTAAGCGTCCCTTGAAATTTTCAACTGACCACCACAGGCAAAGAAGGTATGCGTGGAAACCAGGCAGCACCACTGTGGATGCCGTGAGGAAGAATTTTCACCCAAGAGGCAGTGTTAACCAAAATAGCAGCGGTTGCCTCGTCACCTGCAATGCCACCTGGAACAACCAATTGCAAAGGTGGGTCAGCGTCAATTTCAATTTCGTCACGAGGGTTAGGTTCGTCCATAGTCATTCTGAGTTCAAGCCTTATGCGCTCATATTCGCCCTCCCAACCAGAAGCCACTTGCTCAGTTCCAACAACTTTGCCTTCGTCGTTGACAATCGGTTCAAATTTTTCTGTCAGGTGTGAAATCTCCATGCCCAAATATGCTGCAAGGAAGGCAAGGGATTGAGGCAAGCCGACATGACCCAATTTGCCCTCAAGCAAACCTCTCTCGTATTCGCTTATCGTCAAACCTACACCCATTTTGTCTTGAAGTTGAGGGCGGCGAGTTTTGAGGTCAACGAAGCGGCGGATGGTTATCCGCCGCAAATTGATGCAGACTTGGGCAAAAAATGCTGGCAACCTGTCCATGACAAATCCTGGATTTACACCAACACTGACGACAGCAACTTTTCTGTCTTTCGCCAACTCGTGGAGCATCCAAATCTCTTCTCCACCAGAAAGCCAAGGGAAAAACAGTTCCTCAGCCGAAGAGACTACATGGACGCCAGCATCAACCAGTTGCTTCAAGGTTGGAAGGACTTCCGAAAGCCGAGAGGATGTGGCTAAAATTGCAACATCGGGATTGGAATTAGTCAATGCCTCTTCAATGGAACTTGTCACCAAGATGTGGGTTCGTCCCCACCCCGTCAAGAAACCTAAGTCTTGACCAACTTTTTGTGGTTCAATGTCAACTGCGGAAACGACTTGAATACCCTTACGCTGCAATGCAATTCTTGCTGCCAGCAACCCAATAGTCCCCAATCCCACGATCATCAATCTCGGAGCAGTTTCCTCGGTAGTTTGCCATTGCAGTTCCCATCGGTGTAACAAAGCCTGCAGCCTCCTTATATGGGCAAAACCGCAATCACTTTGTCGCCATCTTCCAGTCGGATAACTTTTCCGCCTCTACCCATTCGCGACAGGATGGCAATTTCGTTAACTGGAGTTCTCAAAATCCTGCCCCGCTCAGTGATGATAAGGACTTCATCGTTGTCCCCGACGATGGTAGCACCACCCAGTAAAAATCCCTCTTTGACGGCGTTTGAACCTTTAGAGCCGCGACCGCGAGTTTTGAATTCGCTGATTGGAGTTCTTTTGGCATGTCCATCCTGAGTTACCAAAAGTAAGTATCTCGCTGGCATCAGAAACCCACCTCCAAAGCAGGGGGTAAGTTAATCACCCAACTTTTTCCTCTTCCCCTTCACCCAAAAGGTTTTTGATCTCTCGCACCAAATGTCTGGTGCTGAAAGGCTTAGTGAAATACCGAACGGCTCCGGCTTGATAACCAGCCTTCTCATCGCTTTCTTGACCGCGAGCAGTCAGCATGATAATTGGGATTTTTGAAGTCTCAGGATTTTCGCGAATTAATCTGGCAGCAGTTAATCCATTCATGTTTGGCATAGTGATGTCCATGATAATGAGGTCTGGAATTTCCTTCTGAGCAATTTCAACACCTTGCGCTCCATCATAGGCTGTCAAAACTTCGTATCCCTCAATCTCAAGCCTGTCTTTCAAAACCTTGACGATAGCAATTTCATCGTCCACGACCAAGATTTTCCGCTTCATTGACCTTGCGCCTCCGCCTCTGCAAGTAACTCTTTCACTTTTTGTTTTAACTCTTTCGGACTGAAAGGTTTGGTCAAGTATACATCAGCCCCTGCTTCCTTTCCGAGCCTTTCGCCTAAGCGTGTATCAATGGCAGTAATCATGATTATCGGTGTTTTGTTTAATGGCTCAGGCAAATGGCGGATGGATTGGCAAACCTCAAGCCCATCCATGCCTGGTATGATGATGTCCAAAATTACCAAGTCAGGTGGATCAGCCAAGAACATTTCCATCGCTTCTTCACCGTTGCGAGCCTCTTTGACCTCAAAATTTTCTAACCTCATGGCTTCAACTATAACTGAACGGACAGCGTCTTCGTCTTCAACGACCAAAATTTGTTTTGCCATCACCCTCGCCCCCTGTTAGGGAGTTTAGCGATATGCAAAGGCAAACCTTCAACTAACCAAAGGGCTTCCTTTATGCCTTCGCTTAAACTGGGATGTTGGCGAATCGCTTTCAATGCTTCCTCTACGGTCATATTCCTCATAACCGTCAAAACAGCCTCGCCATTCAAGTTTGTCGCATCTGGACCGAGAATGTGAATGCCAAGAACCCTTTTAGTTTTTTTGTCTGCAATCACTTTGACGAAACCTTCCGTCTCTCCTATGGCGATAGCAGCGCTTACTGCCCTCAAAGGGAAACGAGCAACTTCAATTTCAAGTCCTAATTCATTCGCTTTCTGTTCTGTCAAACCGACGCTTAAAGCCTGTGGCTCAGTGTATGTGCAAACTGGAATGACAAATTCATCTGCATCAGCAGGCAAAGGTTTACCTGACAATTTTCTTGCAATGGCTGTTGCTGCCTTTTCTGCCTCAAACATTCCTCCATGTGCTGTCCCGCTGCCGTGAACAATGTCGCCAACTGCAAACACGGATGGCAAAGAGGTTTGTTGCCATTCGTCCACAATGACTGAGCCATTACGGTTAAGTTCAATGCCAAGTTCACTCAAACCTTTGCTGTTTGGCTTTCTTCCGATGGCGCAAATGACTAATTCGGTTTCAAGTTGCCCCTTCTCTGTTTCCACTATTGCCTTACCCTTTTGGGCAGAAATTTTGTTCACTTTCGTTTCTGTTTTGACCTCAATCCCTTGTCGCTCCAAAGAGATTCTCAAGCCTTCAGCGACTTCTTTGTCCATTGTCGGCAGAATTTGCGGCAACATTTCAACCAAAGTGACCTTTACGCCTAAAGTGTTGAAAAGCCAAGCCAGTTCAACTCCCGATGCACCTCCGCCTACGATTACGATGCTATTTGGTAGGGAGGGCAAGAAAAGTGCTTGCTCTTCCGTTGTTACTACTGAGAGCCCTTCAGGTTCACAAGGGAGTTTAACCGAAGACGAACCTATTGCCAAAACCATAGCCTTTGCATTAACCTTGAATTCATCTTTGCTTGTCTCAATTTTGATTTCGTTAGTTCCGACCAACTTAGCCTCTCCCTTGACGACAGTTACACCGTGATGTCGCAAAAGGGATTGCAAACCTCTCCTCAAGGTTTGAACAACTTGTTGCGACCATTTTTGCATCATGTCCCAGTTGAATTGAGGCTCAGATACAACGATGCCAAATCTATGAGCCGTTTTCACAGTTTTCCAAACTTTGGCGCAATGGATGAGTGCTTTTGAGGGGATGCAACCTCTGTTCAAGCAAGTTCCGCCCAATTCGTCCTTTTCAACCAGTAACACATTGAGACCTTTTTGTTTCGTTCGGATAGCAGCGGTGTAGCCTGCAGGACCACCGCCAACAACTATCACATCCCAACTCCTTTCCAAACTTTTCGCCTCCTCATTTCATTCCTTTGATTTCAAAAGTTCCCTCAACCGCTCACTGTGCCGTTTTGCGATTGGGTCATTAGGGTATCGCTTCAACTTATTCTCCCAAACCTCTAAAGCATCTTTCAACCTATTGGCTCGTTCGTAGGCATGGGCAAGGGTGTGCTCAATTATCGGCGGATGAGGGAACTTAAGTGCTTTCTCAAGCCAAGGTATTGCCTTCTCTGGTTGTTTTTGCCAGTGAAAGTAAAACCAACCCAACTCGTAATAAGGCTCATATCGGTTAGGGTTGTTTTGCAAGTATCGCTGCAAAATTTGAAGGGCTTCTTCTTTTCGGTCGTAACTGATTAAAAGCCAAGAAGCGTTTTCGTAGGCTTCGCCAAATTTCGGATCCAACTCTACGCTTGCCTTCAAAATGCGGATGAGTTGGAAGTGAAAACCTTCATGCCAACAATAGTCGCCGATGCCCATCAAAATTCCAATAGCCTTTTCAACCACTTCTTCGTCGGAGTGGACATTGTGCCTTTCAAAAAACGATGAAGTTAAACCCCAGACGAAATGAGGGTGCGTCTGATATGGCGACTGAACAAATTGTGAACTGGCGATGATAGCCAATAAAAACAACAATGTGACCGCAAAATATAACCTCATGGTTGATCCCTCCAGCCATAATTATGGCAAAGGCAGTAAGTTTTTGGGGCGTATCAAAGTCTGTGCCAACCATAAGCCACCAATCGCCCTTTGAATTGAGGAGTGCAAGAAAATTTTTGATGACTATGATGGCGTTTCAGTTGGCTTTCCTTCTTGAAATCGTGCTTGTATTGCTTGAACCAATTGCCTTGAGTTCGCAAAGAGTTGCAACGCTTCTGTTTCTTTCGGGTCATAGCGGGCGAATTTGATTAGGTCGCTCAGCATCAGCGTCCTTTGCAAAACCCCTTGCTGTTCCCTTGACAATTGGTTTCTTAAAGCCAGCGTCAAATGCCAACTGGGCAATTCAAGGGCAGGGACTTGGAAGCGGTCGCGCAAGTATCGGCGCAAACCGAAGGAGAGCAAGATGAAGGCTCTTTCAACTTCGCCTTGCCGATACAACTGTTCGGCACGCTCAATGGTTTGAAGGGCGAGCAAGTGTGGTGGTAGTGGCGGTTTGCTTGTTGCCTTTTGCCATGAACTCCAAGCAGTTTGAATTCCCCAAAGAGTTACTCTTCCAATAATCCAAACAACAGCCAAAGCAAACAAAATCCCAAGCAAAAGCAGAGCAAGTGAAAGTGGGCTAAGGGGGTAAGGCATTGGTGCTTTCGCTGGTCTCGGTTCTTTCGCATCCTGCGGTGCAAGTGGAATTACCTCAATGTCAACAGAATTAGTTTTGACGAGATTTTTCCTCCCTTCCATTTCGTAGGTGATAATCATCGGCGGGATGGTGAGTTTACCCAGTTGGTAAACGGCGATGTCCCACTGAGCGCTGAAGGAAGTTATGCCTGGAAGTTCACTTGGCTGTTTTTGCATGGGATAACGCTGCAAAACTTCAAAAGCGCCAAAGCGTGAACTTGCCGGAAACTTGATGCTCACTGTTTCTGGGGCGAAAACAGTCACTTGGTAGCGAATTGGGTCGCCGATAAGACAAGTGCGTGGATACGCTTCCGCTCTCGCTCTTATCTCTTGAGCAATTGTTTTCCCGTTTGCCAAAAGCAAAGGGAATATCAAAGCCAAACCAAGTTTCCATCTCCTCATTGCCCGACACCTTCTGGCAAAATCAACGGTGAAACATCTAAGATGTGTTGCCTATAACTTGTAAACGCCGTAAGGACTGCAGGTGTTTCAAACCCTTCAGTCAGTCTCGCCGTAAGCGTCTTTTCGCTTTTAAGCAATTCCGCTCCCATCACCAGTTGACTACCCTTAGGTTGCCAAATTCTGATGCCGTAGCGAAACCGAGAATCCACCTTTCCCCGAAGTTGAACTTTGACACACCTTTGCCGTGAACTTTCCGATGCTTGCAAAAACTCTCCCTGAGGCAAAGATACGCTGATTTGAGTTATGTCAAGCCCTGCGATTATTGATCGGGGTTCGCCCTTTCGGTCAGATTGAGTTGTCATGAAAATCGGCTCGGCGAAGATTTCATTGGCTCGGACAAAACTTTTCAAAAAGCGCCAAGACAACGGTAACTGCTGAGTGCGATACGCTTTTAAGGCTTCCCACTTTCGTTGTCTCATTTCCGTTGACAAAGGTATTTGATACCAGTAAGCAGTCAAGAGAAGCCATTTGGGTGGGACCAAACTCAAAGAGGGATGAAAACCTTGCGGTCGCGGGAATTCGCCACAGTGAATCAAAACTTCAAGCACCATCGGCATTCGTTTCATTTTACCTTCGGCGTGAATTTTGAAAATTGCAGACCAACCCAAACTACAAGTCAACGCATGAATTGGATGGTCGTCGTAACGGCTTGGCAAGATGACCGATGTGGGACTGAACTTCGCCATTTTCTGGGCTAACACTTTGACAAATTTTTCTTCACCTTCAAGCAAATACTCGTTGGCAAAGTCTCTTTCCGAAAAACCCAAAAACTCAATTTGGCTTTCTGGCAAGCCCAAAATTTTCATTGCTGCTACCGTCTCCTGCTTTCTCATTCTGGCATAAATTTTTCGGTCTTCGGGTTTGATTTGAACTTCGTGAAGTTTAAGGTGTATTGAGGCATCAAAGTTATCGCCATTTGTGACCACTATCAGAAATGGGGTAATGCCCGCTTCTAAAAGCCACTGAATTAAGCCTGCACAGCCAAGGGTTTCGTCATCTGGATGAGGCGAGACAATTATCACTTGGTCACCAAGTTTCGCCAGCGGGAGTGGGCTTAGGAAAGGTTTTGCAATTTGTAACTGCTTGTGGTAAATCATTCGGTTAGCCCAATATAGGTTGGGCAGAGTTACTACACTCAAAAGTGAGAGCCAGAAAATACCCCGCCAAACTTTTTGCTTTCGCATTAAATGCTTGCTGAGGAAAATAGGTTCACGAGTTTTTCGCTTATGCCTTTTTCTGGCTATTGGCATCGTCTTGCTCACCTGCCATCCACTTGAGAATCAACTCGCGAAAGCAATTGATGTTGGCTTTGAGTTCCGTTAAAGTGTCGCCACCAAATTTTTCAAGAATTGCGTCAGTCAGCACTAAAGCGACCATTGCTTCTGCCACTACGGCAGCAGCAGGCACAGCACAAACATCGGAGCGCTCAACATGGGCACGAGCAGGTTGTAAGTTCCTCAAGTCAACAGAGGGCAAAGGGTTTCGTAGGGTTGATAAAGGTTTCATTGCACCTCGCACAACTATCCTTTCACCATTGGTGATGCCACCTTCAAGTCCACCTGCATTGTTGGATGCACGAGGGAAAAATCGCCAATCAGTAGCCCTGGGGTTTGGAGGAAGAAAGGGGTCGTGAACTTGAGAGCCAAATTTTTGAGCCATTTCAAATGCACGACCAATTTCAACACCTTTGATGGCATGTATGCTCATCACCGCTTGAGCCAACCTCCCACTAAGTCTTCTGTCCCAATGGATGTGACATCCTAAACCGATAGGAGCACCTTCCACTATGACTTCAAAAACTCCGCCCAGCGTCTCGCCCTTGTTCATTGCTTCGTCAATTAGTTGCTTCATCGCATCTTCGGCTTCAGGGTCAAGGCAACGCAAATTTGAAGCCTCAGACTTTTCCCTTATCTCCCTCAATGCCATTTGAGACGAATCAACTTTTGATGTCACACCGCCAATGGCAACGACATGGGAAGCAATTTGGATGTTCAACTCGGCGAGAAGTTTTTTTGCGACAGCACCTGCAGCAACCCTTGCAGCCGTCTCACGGGCACTTGCCCTTTCCAGAATTGGTCTTATGTCTTTGGTCAAAAATTTGACTGCACCTGCTAAGTCGGCATGCCCAGGTCTAGGAACAAAGAAGAGACGAAGTTTTTCTTCAGGAATAGGCACTTCAATTGGTTCAGGTGACATAGCCCATCTCCAGTTCTCAAAATCCAAGTTTTCAATCAGCATCGCAATAGGGCTACCGATGGTGAAACCATGCCTAACTCCTCCGAGAAACTTGACAGCGTCCCTCTCAATTTTACGCATCCTCAAACCGCGCCCATAACCTTTTTGTCTTCGCCTCAATTCATCGTTAACATCTTCTGGCGTCAACGGCAGCCCAGCAGGTATTCCTTCAAGGATGACAGTTAAAGCAGGACCATGTGACTCACCAGCAGTGAGCATCCTTAGTTTCAAAAACATAGGCAACCCTCCAGCGACAGCAATTTTGCCACTGCTGTCGTTGAAGGGCTAACCCCCAAGTTCAACGGGAGTGATTTCTTCAGCACGAAGAATTCTCGGGGTAACGAATATGACGAGGTTCTTTTCGTCAACATCTTGAGTTTTGGTTTTGAACAGCGAACCAATGAAAGGCAAGCGAGCCAATAGAGGGACTTCCCTTCGGGCTTGGGAGTTGCGAGTTCTCAAGACGCCACCAATAGCAAAACTCTCACCATCCCGAACACGAACAAGGGCTTGAGTAAAGGTAGTGCTTATGACGGGGATTGTGCCTCCGATGGGATTGGGCACAAATTCAGGAATGTCTTGAACTATCGGAATGATGAAAACGGTCACCGTGTTGTCCGCATTGATGAAAGGCACAGCAGTGAGGGATATTTGAACTGGGAAGATATCAATCTCCGTGACCGTTTGTGGAATAAGAGTGCCGCCAGGACCGGGCACATAGATCACATCTTGAATGATGACTGGACGCTCAATAACGGAAATGAAGAAGACAGGCAAACCATTAATGGTGAAGGCTCTTGGTGCTTGGATAACTTTACCTTTGCTTCGTGTCAAAAGCGCTCCAATAGAGGCAGACAGACTGCCTCTTACAAATCCAATGCTAATTGTGGGGGTCGCAGGAGCACCTAAACCAGTAACAACAGTGACTTCCCTTCCAGTAACAGACCAATCAATGCCATAGATGTCTTGAAGGGTTCCGCTTACCTCAACAAATTGCGATTCAATCTCAACTTGATTTGGCGGAACATCAATCTCTTTCAAGATTTCACGAAGGGTTTGTATAGCCTCTGGAGTTCCCCAAACGAGCAAGATATTTTGCGCTGGCAATCCTACAATGTTTTGGATGCCAGGAATTAGAGCACTGAGAAACGCGCCACCAAATCCCAATCCACCAAAACCACCAAATCCTCCGCCAGGGAAACCTCCCACACCGCCAGGAAATCCACCTATGCCGCCAGGAAAACCTCCAACGCCACCAGGAAATCCACCTACACCACCAACAAAACCCCCAACGCCTCCAGGAAATCCTCCAAAACCACCTGGGACAAATTGGCGGGCAGTTTCCAAAGTTCCTGATGATTGCAGAGATGAACCCCAATTGCTTGCCAAGTTTGACATCGTTTGCAAGGTCATAGTTTCAGGCACTATCGGGTTGTTATTGACTTTAAAGCGTTGATTTCTTCTCCCGAGAATTGGAAGTGTGCCTGTAAGTTGGCGATTAGTGAAATCCTGCAATATCATCTGGTAAGGTGATATGCCTTGAATTGGTATGCCCAACAAGAAGCAAATATCTGCCACTGGGATATGCTTCAATTTTATTGTATCAGTGACTATGGGCTCTTTTTGCCCACTCTCCAATCGTCGGCTTTGTTCTTCAGGGCTTAAAACTTTTGGCGGTGTGGGCACAGGTTTTTCCGTTTCCTTCGCTTCTGAAGGCTTTAGCGGCTCTCCAGTTCGTTTGGTGATTATGTAAACACCTCGCTCATCACGACGCCATTGCAAACCAGATTGCTGGGCGATGTAGTTCAGAACTTCACTCACTCGGCAATTTTTTAACCGAAGGCGACCTATGGGAAGCGATAAAATATCTGGACTCGCAGAGTAACTTAATCCTTCCGTCGTGGCAAGCAAGTCTAAAACGGCTCCCACATCGGCGGAATCTAAGTCCACAGACGAAATGATAGGGTCATCTTGTTGATTGATTGTTTGAGTGGCTCCATAAGCGATTAACGCCAACATACTTAACCCTACGCAGAGTCCCCACAACCTACTATCTCGGATCATCTCAATCCCTCCGAGCCGAAAAAGTTCTTAACTCTCCAACCCAAAACTGACCTAAAAGCGTCTACCTCCGCCTCCTCGTCCAAATCCTCCTCGTCCAAATCCTCCGCCGCCAAATCCACCTCCTCGCCCAAATCCTCCACCGAAACCGCCTCCCCATCCACCTAATCCACCACCAAATCCGCCAAGACCACCGAATCCACCAAGACCACCAAATCCACCAAGACCACCATATCCGCCAAGACCACCAAATCCGCCAAGACCACCAAATCCACCAAAGCCTAAACCGCCACTGGCTAAGGCTAACCATGCACCTTGAAGTGGCGAGATGATAGAACCACCGAAAAGAAAAATCCCGTCATAAACATTAAGGGAACGGAACTCAACTCTTTGAAAGGGTTTTACGCGGAAATGAACTGTGTTGGTCTTCTCATCATAGGTGAGTTCAGCGCCCAATTGTTGGGCGATTTCGGTGAGAATGCTTCTAAGGGTTTGGTTGGTTTTGTTTATACTGATTGGACGGGAAGACAGTCTTGGGTCAATTTCAAAGTGAACTTTGTAATCGCCGAGCAACCAACCAAGGGCATCTCGCAAAGGGACCTGGTCAAACTCAACCTTAGGAACTACGGCATCTAAAGGAGATTGTTGGGCATTAGCAATCGCTACAATTCCCGTCATAAGTGAGACAATAAGCACTGACCTAATAATGTGAAACATCTTAAATCACCTCCGCAAGTTATTGTAACACGCAAATTTTTAGCGTCAATAACCGCTCGGACCAAATCCACCAATAGGTCCAGATGAACTTGGAATCATGGTCCGAGGTGCAGCGGGTTGGCGAGTGAGAACATATTCATCGCCTTTCTCATCTTTCAAAATAACCCGTTGCTCTTCAACTTGATAAACGGTAAGATCAAGATCGCCAAAAGTTACTCGCCCCCCGAGCCGGACGACTCTTGTTTTTTCATCAGGAGTTTGTATAATGGCGCCAACACTTCCTTCAGTCACAATTGTTCCAATCAAGCGCCAGCCGAAAAGTTCTCTTCTGGTCACCTCAGGTTGAGGAGGTTCAAAATAGGAGCGCAAACTAACACTTCTTGCTTCAAGGGCAGGGATGTTTGTTTCAACTTCCCGAACGCTAAAACTCTCCGTCCCAATTGAACCAGCACCTTTAGCAACAATAACAGGCTCTGGAGTTGATGGCAGGGTAATAGGCGTAAAGGGAACGACCTGACGAGTTGAAGGTAAATCCGCAAATGGGTCTGACCGACCTGGGCGTGGAGGAGTTTCTAACTTTCCCTCTGGTGGAACTTGTGGCATTTCTGTTGTCGGAACACTGGTTACCATCCCGCCAGTAGGTGATGGAAGGGATGTTGGTGCTCCAGTTTCTGGGGTTCCAGCACTGTATGATGGTGCTTCAATCCCTTGGGGAGTTCCAATTTCAGAAGTTCCGGCTCCTTGCTGCTCAGGTGCTCCCCCCCTCGGAATCAATTGCAATATAACAAAGCCGAGTGCCAAAACAATTATCGCTATTAAAACCACTGCAAGTATTTTTTGCTGAGTTGGCATTTGTTGCCATTGTTGCATCATTTTACTTTACCTCCTTTATTCTGCCGTTGGCGCACCACTTTCTGCACCCCCTTCTGGTCCACCAACATGACCGCCCATTGGTGGTCCCATAGACCCAGGCACTCCTCCAGAGGGAACTGGCATTCCTCCAGCAGGACCTGCCATCCCTGGCATCATACCTGGTGCACCTGCTGTTGTGGCTGGAACAGCCAACTGGGCAGGTAATGGCTTACCTTCGTGCGTTTCAACCAAAGCATAAATCTCAATTGGGATGGTAGCCCTAATTTTGCCATTGGGAAGCAGTTGAAATTGCGGGCTTTGGACTACGATGGGGCGAGTAAACTTTGGTAAGTCCCCGATAAAGCGAAGAACATCAGCAAATCTTCCATCAACTTGAAGGGTCATTTGACCCCAATAGAAGTAGCCACTGCGAACTTTGCCTGCGAGAGCAGAAAGTTGAAAAGAAGCAAGTTGAACCGTCGGCAAACTTGTGTAATAAAGTTCCAAATTGCATCTCGTTGCTAACTCTGCCAGATACTTTCTTAAATCCCGCTCAAAATACCCAGCGGACTCCGCTTGGAAATCAAGAACCCTTACCCAAAGGGAAGCAGGGTCATTGGGGTCAGGCAAGCGTAGCGTTGATAACTCCTTACGAACAATTCCCCACCTCAATCGTGCTTCTTTCGCTTCCTTTTCTGCTTTCTTCAAATCCTCTTCTGCTTGGGAGCGTTGAGCGATGATTTTTTCTTGCTCTTGAATTTGACTTTGCAGTTTCCCTATTTCTTCCTGCTGCGGACGAATTGAAAAGTAAAAAATTGCCCCACTTCCAAGGGCTGCAACAACTAACCCGATGACGACTATTAGCCACCAAGGTATTCCTCGCATTTCAATATGCCTCCCTTAAAATTCGTTATTCTTCCTCCATCCTTCTTCTCCCAACAGCAGAAGCACCACCAGGTGCTCCCGTCATTGCTTCACCACCTGATTCCCCTTCTGGAGGTGAACCGCCAGGTGGCATCCCTCCCATACCCATAGGAGCCATTCCTGCGCCTGGCATTCCCGCTGCTGGTTGCGGTGGTTGAAGAGTGCTCGCAACTTGAACAGGACGAAACAAAGTTGCTCTAATCATGAAGTAGACAGCATTTCGTGGTGCCGTTGGGTCACGAACAATTTGCTGCTGTTGTCCTATCCCCATTGCAAATCCACCCATGCCCATCATAGGCATGGCTGGACCTCCCATCGGTGCAGGTGCGTGCATTCCTGCACCTGGACCTCCCATCGGCGTAGGTCCAGGCATTCCTGCACCTGGACCTCCCATTGGTGCAGGTGCGTGCATTCCTGCACCTGGACCTCCCATCGGCGTAGGTCCAGGCATTCCTGCACCTGGACCTCCCATTGGTGCAGGTGCGTGCATTCCTGCACCTGGACCTCCCATCGGTGTCGGTGCTGCTCCTGCTTCTGGTGTCGGTTGCTGACCCTGTGGAGCAAGTTCTTTTGCAACTTCAGGTGCTTTCGGCTTTTCCTTAGGAAGAACAGGTGGCAAGCCAACTACTGGAACAGGGAAACCATTTTTGTCCACCGTAACGATTGAAACATTGGTGAACAGAGCCGACTGACTTAATTGGCTGTAGAAATTTCGCAACTTGAGGACAGATGTGGTATAGCCCATAAGCACGACAGATTGCGCGTTTGTCGGTGAACCCTCAAAATTGAGCCCAGTTAAGCGAACATCTTCAGGAATCCATGAGGCAATTTTCGTGAGGATATTTGTCCATTCTGAGCCAGATTTATGGATGTCATCAAGAACTTTTAGTGCATTAGTAATGTCGGCAACCTCTTGTTTGATGCTTTGAGCCTTATTCTGCTTTTCCAGAACTTGCTGTGCCTCTTGTTTTTTGCGCTCCAAATCCTCATTAAGTCGTGCAATTTCTGTTGCATTAGTCCGCCACCACAATCCCATGCCACCAAAGACAAGAAAACACAAAATCACTGTTAATACCGACATCATTTTCGTCTTACGAGCCGCTGCGATGTATGGTGGCATAAGGTTCAGTTTGATACTCGTTGGGCGTCTCGCCTTTTTTGCAGCCATAAAAATTCACCTCACAAATATGCCCAAAGGGCTAAGCCTGTGGCTATTGAAAATATTGGCGCAACCTGTTCAACATAATCGCGCCCCATCTTTGATGTCACTGAACTTATGTCCATGTAACGGAATGGATTCAACTTGATGACAGCAACTCCAAGGCGATTTTGCAGGAACTTGTCAAGGTCTCGCAACAACGCTTCACCGCCGAGCAAGTAAACTTCGTTAACGATTAAATTAGGATGCTGGCTCATCAGGAACTCAACGGAGCGTTCAATTTCACCTGCCAATTCTTCCAAGCGATTTCTAATTGCGTTGTAGATGAGTTCTTCAATTGGGAGTGATGCTGACGGAGTTGGTGTCGGAACCCACTCTTCATGAGCCATTATTGGTGTCGGTTGAATGCCAAAATCCGTAGTGGGTTGCCCTGGCAAAAACTCCAGTGACGGTTCTGCAGGCTTAGGCTCTTGAGCCGTCGGTTGTTCGCCGGGCAAAGGAAGTGAAAATTCTATGCCCATTTCTTGCGCTCCTTTTTCGCCCTCTTGAGTTGTGGGGGTTGGCGGCTCAGTAGGCAGTTCAAAGGAAATCGTTAATTCAGGTGGCTGCGATGGTTGCTGCTCTGTTGGCAATTCAAAGGTCAATGAAGGCAACTCCTCACCAGTTGGCGTAGGTGGTGGTGCAGGGGGAACAGGTTGAGTTGCAGTAGGCAATGCTTGAGTTTCTAAACTTGGTGGTTCTGCTGAAGGCGTTGGTGTTTCTAAACGCTCTATCCAAGCAGTTCCGTGCTCAATTTTCGCCCGTTCCGCTTCTTGCATATCCATTCCTAAATGGTCACGGATGTCCTCTGTCAAGTGACGACCGCCGAAAGGAATTAATCTGGTGAAGATGAGATTTCCACCTTCAACAAAGGAGATTTCCGTTCCCTCATAGCCAATGTTGACCAGAACCGAAACTCGCCCAGTTTGACCGTCGGACATACCGAACCCACGAGCAGCGAATAAGGCTCGTGCTGCGGCAAGAGGTTCAACTTCAACAGCGATGGGCGATAATCCTGCTTGATGAATGGCTGCCAGATAGGCATCAACCAAATCAGCACGAACTGCAGCAAACAAAACTGGAATTTGACCATCCTCAGCCACTTCCTCAGGCTCTTTCAAAATGGCGTAGTCTTGAATGACGCCTCCCGACTGGAAGGGCAAATGGCGCTCAATTTCCAAAGGGATTGCTCTTACAAGTTCCTTTCTCGGCATCTTCGGAAGTTCAGTCACTCTCACAACAACACCTGATTGCCCACCAACTGAAATTACAGCATCTTTGGTTCTGACACCAGCGCTTCTAAGCATATCTTTCAAAGTTGATGCCACAACATCAGGTTGAATCATCTCACCAGAAACAATGGCTTCATTCGTGGGTTCTTTCAAAAGGTTTCGGACGATAAAAGAATTTCCTCGCCTTGCTATTTCCACAACTTTGATTGAATGATTGCCCATGTTAATGCCCAACACACTTTTTGGCATGTTTTATCACCGCGCTTGTTTGAGCATTTGCAACGGCAAATTTATTATGGCAGCGTCTTGCGTCAATCGCAAGATTTGTGCCACATTATTGGACGAATTCACAATCACTTTTGTTCCAAGAAGGGATGGACTGGAAGATGGCTGTTGTCATAGGTGTTGACGGAGGTGCAACAAAAACGGTAGCAACCGTTATTGCCGAAAGCGGTTCTGTTTTGTCCGTTGGGACTGCTGGAGGCTCTAACCCGCTTATTTGGGGCGAGAGCGCCTTTGATAACATCCGTTCCGCTTGCGACGCTTCCCTTTCAATTGCCCAAATTGATTGGGAAGATGTCATCTTCGCTTTCGTCGGGATGTCAGGAGTTGATGAGCCAAATTCAAACTCTCACAAGTTTGCTCTTACCCAATTGCAATCGCGACTGCCAATTCCTTTCGCCCTTGACAATGATGGCTTCATCGCCCATGCAGGTGCTTTGTCTGGAAACGAAGGCATTGTTGTCATTGCAGGCACAGGAGCGATTACCATAGGGATAGCCAATGGCAAACGCATCAGGGTTGATGGCATGGGACATTGGTTTGGCGATGAAGGCAGTGCAACTTGGATTGCACTGCAAGCATTGCGAGCAGCAACTCGCGCTCAAGATGGTCGTAGCGAAACGACCAAACTAACCGATGTTTTGCCCAAAGCACTTATGGTGAACTCCCTTCGTGACGCTGTTTCCCTTTTAGCCAGCGGTGATTTAACGAAATTTGAAATTGCTTCATTGGCAGTGAAAGTTGCTAAAGTCGCTGAGGAAGGAGACGCTGTTGCTCAAAAAATTTTGGAAGAAGCAGCCTCGCTACTTGCCGAAAGCGCTGTGGCTGCAGCAAAGAGACTTGGCATCCCCAATTTGCCCATCAGTTTCACAGGGGGCGTCTTCCGATTAACTCCACAGATGGCAAAACTTTTTCAAAAAGCCGTTTTGGAACGATTACCCGATGCAAAAATCTTTGACCCCAAATTCCCTCCACATCTTGGTGCCGCTTTGCTTGCAGCCAAACATGTCAGATGGAAAATCAACGATGAATGGCTTAGAAAACTTGAGGAAACAGGAAAGCAATGGGGCTACTTTGACTTGGGTTCAGGTTTAGTTGAAGTTTTGCCGAGATTGCTTTCCGAGCAAAGAAACCCAGCATCAATGCTCCTTGACCAACTTGATGTTGAAGCCATCCTGACACTCATCAACGACGAGGATCACAAAGTTGCCCCTGCAGTCCGCCAGGAAATTCCAGCAATAGCACAAGCGGTTCGTTGGGCAGTGAGAGGTTTGTCCAAAGGTGGAAGTTTGATTTATGTCGGGGCAGGAACGAGCGGGCGGTTGGGCATTATGGACGCAGCGGAATGTCCGCCAACTTTCGGAACGCCACCAGATTGGGTCATTGGGATAATGGCTGGAGGTCCACAAGCGTTCCTCAAGTCGGTTGAAGGAGCAGAAGATGACATGGAAGCAGGACGAGAAGAAATGCGAAAGTTGGATGTCGGTGAAAACGATGTTGTGGTCGGTTTGTCAGTTTCGGGTAGAACTCCTTTCGTCATCGCTGCAATGGACGAGGCTAAAAAGCGAGGGGCAAAAACTGTTGCGATAACTGTCAACCGTGATGCTCCCATCGCTGCCGTCGCTGATGTCGTCATCGCACCCGTTGTCGGTCCAGAAATTGTTGCTGGCTCAACGAGGATGAAAGCAGGCACAGCCCAAAAACTCATCCTGAACATGATCAGCACAGCGACGATGGTCAGGTTAGGAAGAGTTAAGAGCAACTTGATGATTGACCTTAGAACTTGGAGCGTCAAGTTGCGAGAACGAGCAAAACGCATTGTCGCCCAACTTGCCGGCACAAGCATTTCTGAAGCGGAGCAAGCCCTTGAAGCCAACAATTGGGAAGTTCGCAAAGCCATCACCCAGCTACAAAAAGGCAAGGGGGAATGAACTTTCAAAACTCAATTCGGCACGCCAAAGAGCATGCCTTTTTCTTCCGCCGTCACTGCGTTATCAACGCTGCCCGTAAGAAGTCTGCGATATGCATCAGCCTGACATTTAATTTATGCTTTCGGATGCCATACCAAAGTTGCATCAAGCAAACGATGTTTGCCGTAACGACCACATTAGCGCCCGTTGCTTGGATGTTAGCGATTTTCCTGTCAAGCACCATATCAGACATCTCAGGTTGAAGCAAGTTGTAAGCATTGCCACCACCGCAGCACCAGTCAGACTCAGGCAACTCCACAAATTCAACTTCAGGCACTTGGCAAATCAACTTCCTCGGTTGCGCTCTGATGTTTTGCACATGAGCAAGGTGGCAGGGGTCATGATATGTGACTTTCCACCTCAAAGGTTTCAAAGGTGATGGCAATCCAAGTTCGTCCACAATTTCGCAAAAGTCTTTAACTTTGCCAGCAAAACTTTGCACCAACTCAGAAACTTCTAAGTCATCAGAGAGCAAGTGAGCGTAGTCTTTCATCATCGCCCCGCAACCTGCAGCGGTGACGACGATGGCGTCCAAAGGTTCGTAGCGAGCAAATGTCAAAACAAGTTGACGGGCAAATTTTTTGGCTTCATCGGAGTAACCGAGGTGGAGCAAGAGAGAACCGCAGCAGCCTTGATTTTTTGGTATGATGACTTCACAACCTGCCGCCGACAAAACTTCAGCAGCCGACCAATTAGTTCGGCTGAGCACTACACTGTTAATGCAACCAGTAACCAAACCGACCCTCAACTTCCTTTCGCTTCTTGCTGGAAAAGTTTCAGGCAATTTGCCCCATCGCCTTGAAGGCAATGATGGCACCATATTGATGGCTCGTGATATGAAAGGGATGCCGTTTAGCCATTCGGTCAATTTCAGCAACTGGGCAATCCTCAAAGGAAACATGGCAATTTCCAAGCGATTGGGATAAGGCAAAATGTGTCGGAACAAAAAATCTTGAATTTTGGATTTCCTCGTCAGACCTTTTCCTTGCCTTGCCAATTGCGCTCTTGCCAATTCAGCCAGAAAACCATATTGCACACCTGAAGGGCAAGCCGTCTCACATGCTCGGCAATACAAGCACCTGTCTAAGTGAGTCAAAACTGACTCGTCAGGTTCAATCTGACCTTCGGATAGCAGCCTCATGTAATAAAGCCGACCTCTCGGCGAGTCAGTTTCGTCGCCCGTCAGGACGAATGTCGGGCAAACCGTTAGGCAGAAACCACAATGAATGCAATCCATCAGCAACTCAAAAGTTTCATTGTCAAATTGAAGCGTCGGTCCCTTATTCTTAACCTTCTCCACTTCGTTTCACCATCCCTTTGGAATGTGGCTGATGAAACACCAGCCGTTAGGCTCAGACCATTCTTGCTGGCGACAGAATACCTTTGACATCCAAAGTTGCTTTTAATCGCTGCATCAATTTCCATGCTGGCGACGGTTTCCCCCAAACAGGCAAGCGTTCTTTCAAATGTGTCGGTGCTTTCTCTACGAACCAGTTGCCATCACGCTCAACAATTTGATGCAACAAAGCGGAAACAGCATCCATCATCCCTTCAAGGGGTTCGTTCACCAAGATGCGCACGATGCCGTTAAGGCTGTGCGCCAAAATGCTTACTTGTTCGCCCAACAATTGTTGAGCCGTTTTAACGAAACCGCACAACTCTGATGATGGCAAAATAACCTTCAAAACCAAATTTGCCCTTTCGCCCCCGTGAGCGTCACGAATTTTCCTTCGCAACTTTGATTCTGCCTCGCCCTCAATAGCATCGCCGATTGTCAAGCCAACATTTGTCGCCAATTTTTGCACTTCATTCAGCCACCATGACACCTCTTCCTGAAACCCATCAAAACCCAGCAGCAAACTGTATCGCCCTTTCGTTGGCAGCATGGAGTTAATTTCCACCTGCTCACAGGCGATTTCGTTCAAAAGTTCGGCGAAAGCGGGGGCAATGTTACTGAACACTAAAGCACTCAAGAACTGCTCAACACTGTTGGAATCCTTTGCCCCCATTGCCAAAGTGACTTGCGTTTCTGGCATCGGTCGCACCTTAAAGTTGGCTTCAACGATGATGCCCAATGTCCCGAATGAGCCGACATAAATTTTCGTCAAATCGTAGCCAGCAACATTTTTGACTACCTTGCCACCAAAGCGAGTGACTTTTCCGTCAGGCTGCACAACTTTGACACCCAAAAGGTGTTCTCGCACAGAACCATACAAGCATCGGCACGGACCAGTCATAGCCGTAGCGACGATGCCACCAATTGTTGCCCTTTCGGGAAGAGGAGGGTCAATGGGCAAAAATTGTCCACGCTCATGGAGCGTTTGTTGCAACTCCGAAAGCGTTGTCCCTCCTCTGACAATGACGACCAAATCTTCGGGCGAATACTCAACAATGCCTTGCAGCGAACGCAAATTCAATGCCACATCGTATCGGGAAGGTGGCAACCCCATGTGTCGCTTTGTCCCGTTGCCCAAAGGTATGACAGCCAAGTTGCGCTCAAAAGCCGATGCCATCGCTTCTCCGACTTGCCCCTCTGTTTCGGGTAGCCAAACTTCCGAAGGCTTTTTCCCGTCAATTTCTTCTGCATCTGTCGGCGATTGAACGATGAAGGGCATCAAAATCTCACCTTCCGTTTTCTTCAAGGTGAGCAAATTTCTTGCTTCTAAATTTGCTGCCTGTAAATGGCTGGTGCAAACTCTTTGACCAACGCTTGCACCTGCCGAAACTTTGGATGCTCAGCCGTTGAAAGCAACTCAAACAGAGCCGCTTCAGAGTTAATTCGCACTGCTCCCGCTTCAATGCAACTTTGAACACCTGACCGCCACAGGAATTGATAGCGAGATGTCACTGCATCTTCAACGACGAAAACCTCATAACCTAAACTCAAAGAATCCAAAGCGGTTTGCAAGATGCAGACATGAGCCTCTATGCCACAAAGCAAAATTTGAGTTCGTCCCGTCGCTGCGAAGGTGCTGCGAAAATCCGAGTTTGCAAAGGCGCTGAACTCAGTCTTGACAATTGGCTTATAATCGTCGCCAAGTGCTTCCCTCAACTGGGCGACCGTTTGACCGAGTTTGTCTGGGATTTGCTCCGTAACGAGAATTGGCAACCCAAGCAACTTTGCGCCAGCAATGAGTAACTTGCATGCGGAAATTGTTCGTTCAGGTTCAAATAACACTGGCAAAAATCGCTCTTGAACATCCACCACGAGCAAGACAGCATCCTTCAACTTCAGTCTCGCCATCATCCATCACCGAAGCGAAAGTGTAACATGGTTTGGGGATGTTGGGCTAATTTAACTTGCTCGTTCCAATTGCGAAACAAAGCCCGTTCGGCGTTTAACGCTCAACTCCCTTAACATCTTTGCTGACTTGTTGCACACTTTTGACGCAACTGAAATGAGGGGAGTGATTGGCTATGAACCTTCGCAGGCGAATTAGCCAGTTTAAGACCGCTGTCAAGGAACGATTTATGGCTAAACGCAAACTTATCCATCCGCGCGAGGAAGTGACCCAAGTTGTCCACGAAATCAGAAGGTTCTTGGCTTCACGACACACAGAAGGGCTTCGCCAGTTCTTGGAACAATTTCATCCCGCAGACATCGCTTTGGCAATGAGGTTTTTGCACGACAGTGAGAAGGAAAATGTTTTCAGGCTTCTTGACCTTGAATCCGCTGCTGAAGTTTTGGACGAAGCCGATGAAGCAACCGAAAGGCATTTGGTTCGGACGACGGAACCTGATCGTCTTTCCGATTTGCTTGAAATCCTACCACCAGACGAAAGCGCTGACATTGTTGGGATGCTTGAACCTGAACAACAAGAGCAAGTGCTGAAGTTGATGGAACCTGAGGAGGCTCAAGAAGTTCGCGAGTTGCTCCGCTACCCACCTGACACCGCAGGCGGTATCATGTCGCCCGACTTCATCGCTGTCAAAGAAGACATGACCGTTGAGCAAGTCCTTGAAGTTTTGCGCGAACGGGCTGATGCCGAAAGCATTTTCTATGTCTATGTCGTGGACGAACAAGGCGTTCTCAAAGGCGTTTTGAATTTGCGCAGGTTGCTTACTTCACCGCCCAGCACTTTGGTTCGCGACATCATGACTCACGGGGTCGTTTTCGTCTTTCCAGAGCAAGACCAAGAAGAGGTTACTCACATTTTCGCTCGCTATGACCTTCTGGCATTGCCAGTCATTGACCACGATTATCGGCTCATCGGTGTCATCACCGTTGACGATGTAATGGATGTTTTGCAGGAAGAGTTGACGGAAGATTACTTTCTCATGGTCGGTTCCGATGCAGCGGAATTGGAGCGCAAGACACCAGCAGAAATCGCAAAACTTCGGCTTCCTTGGCTTTCAATAACCGTGCTTATTGAGTTGATTGCAGGTTTCGTCATTCACAGGTTTGACAAAACCCTTGGCAGCGTCATTTTGCTGGCTTCGTTCATGCCCGTCATTCAAGCAATTTCAGGTAACACAGGTTTGCAGTCGGCGACAATCGTCGTGCGAGGTTTGGCAACAGGACATGTCACTTTGCGCGAATGGTGGCGTCCCGTCATAAGGCAACTCCAGACAACGCTGATTTTGGGCGCTATTTTAGGGACACTGATTTTCTTCGTAGGTGGCATCTGGCATGGATTGCAACGAATGCACGAGCGAGGAACTTGGTTTGACCCTGTTTTCGGATTCGTGGTCGGATTTTCAATGTTCGTTGCCATCAACTTGTCGGGCTTCGTTGGAACGGTCATACCGATGATTTCCAAGCGGTTGGGATTTGATCCCGCGCTAACTGCTGGTCCATTTGAGACTGCGTTCCAAGATGTCGTTGGGGTGACCATCTTGCTTGGTTTGGCGACCTTGCTGTTGCGTTGGATGGCATGAAGCGTTTTGTGGTGGTTCAAAATGGTTAGAGTTCAGATGCCCAAGGGTTTGAAAGCAAGTCTTGCGTTTGTGCTTGTCGGACACATCGTTTTCGCCGTCGCTTACCAGTGGCTCATCCCGCTCGGATACGGTCCAGATGAACCGCGCCATTACGGATATATCCAGCACCTCGTTTTGTATCGTTCGCTGCCAATTTTGGGTGACCCAACGCATCCCTACTATTGTCACATGGACCCACGCCCGCCAAACGCCATCGGAATTCACCCGCCACTTTACTACACGCTCCTCGCACCCATTTATGCTTTACTGGCAGGGCAAAAAATTGACCATCCTGAAGCGAGTAAAACGCCGTTTGCAAAACTTGAACCGTCTCGCAGCAAATTTGTCCAGCACACCTTGCGGACTTTTTCACTCGTCATGGCTTTGGTAACGCTGTTTCTGATTGCCCGCATCGCTTTGTTGTTCTCCGACGATGTCTGGTGGCTGTTGGCAATGGTCGGGTTCGTCGCTTGGTTACCTCACTTTTTGCTACTCAGCGCCGTCATGAACAACGACACCTTGACAATTCTGCTCGGTCACCTTTTCCTGTTCCTGTTGTTGTGGAGGGCGAGGCTCCTGCCGAGCCGAAGGGATGGACTGACCGATCAAGAAGTTCGCCTTTCGGAAACGAGAGAAAAGGCTTTAAGTGAAATCTCACGAAATGCGATTTTGCTTGGGCTTATTTTCGGTTTGCTCGGGTTGAGCAAAGCATCGGCGCTTTCGTGGCTTCCCTTGCTTTTCATCGGTGCTTGGCAAATCGCGAAGCAAGCAAATGTATCACAGCGTTGGCACATTTTTGTCCTTGTCCTCGGTCTACCTACATCAATTTGTGGCTGGTGGTATGTTCGCTTTTATGTGCTTTACGGGCGCGTTATGCCCATTGTCAAGTGGGCGGAAAACCCAGAACTATTGCTGAATTCGCCGATGGATTTGCTGTGGCGTCCTGATGCTTGGTTTCTGGTTTGGCGGTTCTTGGCAGGAGTTGCGCGAAGTATTTGGGGACAAGTTGACTGGTTCATCTTGAAACCTGAGCATATCTTAGCGTGGCGGCAAAAGTTCGGGACACCTGCGGAAACTGCATATCCGCTCACCGAAACGCTTTGGCTGTTGTTGACAATCCTTTCGCTCATTGCTATCGTCGGTTGGCTTGTCAAATTGGGCAAATGGCTAAAGCACCGCCAATGGACACCGCAGCATCAAGCGGGTATAATCTTGGCTTTCGGTTTCATTTTGCTTTTCTTTGCGCTGATGCATTACACGCTTTTCACTCATCCCGGCGGTTACGAAGGTGGTCGTTACTTGCTGCCTTCCATCGGTGCTTTTGCGTTCCTTTTTTGGCAAGGGCTTTTTGCCCTCGTGCCTAATCGCTGGCGTCCTGTTTTGGTCACGGGCGTGTTGTTGATTTTGCTGGCGATGAATATCGGTTGCGTTGTCAACTTACGCAATTTCCTCAACCCGCTTTATGCGCCAATGAATTGATGTTTGAGTTTGAAGGAAACTTGCGCCACAATGATGTGTGGAGTTTGAGGCGAAATGAGTTCAAAGCGATAAGTAAGGAGGGAAAGCAATGCCTGCGAGGCGACAGCGCAAAATTGGTGTCGGAGTCATCGGTTGTGGTGGCATCAGCAGAGTTCACTTACAGACGCTGAAATCACTTGAAGATGTGGAAGTAGGGGTCGTTTGCGATATTGATGAGGAGCGGGCGCGAAATTGTTCTGACGAATTTCGTGTCCCTCGTTGGACTACTGAATACGAAGCGGTTTTATCTGACAATAAGGTTCGTGCTGTTTTCGTTTTAGTGCCTCAAGGCAAGCATGCTGAGATAGTTATTGCCGCTGCCAAAGCGGGCAAGCATATTTTCTGCGAGAAGCCAATGGCTATGAGCGTGTCTGAATGTCGCGCTATGAACAAAGCGGTTGAAGAAGCGGGAGTTATTCTTCAAATTGGCTATGTTATGCGCTTTAGTGAAGACGCACAAAAAGTCAAGGAGTGGCTTAACCGTATAGGTCGTCCAGTCGTTTTTCGTGACCTTTGGGCTGTTGTTCGTGGTTCGCCAGCCCGTTGGGTTCACGACGCTCAAATGGGAGGTGGAACCCTTTGGGAGAACTCTCACTGGTTTGATTTCCTCAACTGGCTTTTCGGTTGTCCCATCCAAGTTTACTCACGATTGAGACGCTACAAACCCGAAGACACAACCGCTTGGGATACAACGCTTGTGATGGTGGACTATGCTGATGGTGACATCGCTCTTTGGGGCGAGGCTTGGACCGCTCCTGGTTTTGGTTGGAACTACATCCGTTATCGGAGCGTGAGACCACATCTGGACATAATTGGTCCACACGGAAGCATTCACTTCCCTGCACCTGACGGTAGCAAAGTATCAGCCTTGTTCATCAACAATGCTGGTGATGAGCCTGTGGAAACTCACCCTTGGCAGAGCGATTGGGGCGCAACGGCAAATGGCTATCGCCGTGAAGTTGAACACTTCTTTGAGTGCATTAGGGAGGGCAAACAACCTCTTTGCACAGGCTACGATGGTGAGTGGGCAATTCAAATCGCTGAAGGAGCAATCCGTTCTAACGAGACAGGTCAGCCTGTTCGTCTCCCGATAAGTTGAGGAGGTGAAAACGATTGGAAATCGCACCGATAGGGATTGGCATCATCGGCGCTGGTGGAATTGCTCCGACCCATGTTAGCATTTACGCCCAATTTCGCAATTTGGCTGAAGTGGTCGCTGTTTACGATGTGATACCTGAACGAGCCAAAGGGTTAGCGGAGCGTTGTCGTAGCGAGTTTGGGTTTGAAAAGGCGCAGGCTTACGATGATTTGAATGATTTGCTTGAAGATGAGCGTGTTCAAGCAGTTTCCATCTGCACCCCTCCTTTTGCTCACTCCGCTCCCATGTTGGCTGCAGCAAAAGCGGGCAAGCATGTTTTTTGCGAGGGACCTATGGCGGGAACACTCAAAGAGTGCGATGAGATGCTTTCGGCTGCCCGACAAAACAAAATCATCTTCACAGTTCAGTATGGACACACCCGTTTCACTTCTTCCGCTTGGAAAGCGAAATGGGCAATGGACGAAGGGCTCTTGGGTAAGGTCTTTCTGGCGCAGGTGAATGTGGCTTGGTATCGCACCAAGGAATACTACGAAAGCGCTCCTTGGAGAGGAACTTGGTGGGGCGAAAGAGGTGGTGCTTTGTTCCACCACGGACGATATGCAGTTGACCTTTTCCTTTGGTTGATAGGCGAAGTTGATGAAGTGTTCGCTTACACTGACACCTTAGTGCATCCCATTGAAATTGAGGACACTGCTGTTGTTTGCCTTCGCTTCCGCAACGGTGCATTGGGTCAAATTTTGGCTACAACTGCTGCTCATCCTCATCCCCAAATGCCAGAAAACCGCATCACAATTTGGGGCACGCAGGCAACGATGACAGCACTACCCAACTTTGAAATTTGCACAGCAAACAAGGAAAAAAGCGAAAGCCTAAAGGCTATGGTGGAAGAGAAAGCGCCCATCCCACCCGTTGAAGGGATGGCTGGTCAGATTTGGGATTTCCTGATGGCGATCCGAGAAGGAAGAGAGCCTTACATATCCGCCGAAAGCGCTCGCCTTCAAGTTGAAGTCACTCGCGCTGCCTATAAGTCGGCAGTTCTCAACCAACCTGTTCATTTGCCTTTGAAGCCTAACGACCCTTTCTACTAAGGAGGGAGAAGCCATGAGACTTCCCGACATTCCCATTCTCACCACTGTCGTCGGTAGTTTCCCTGCGCCAGCATGGTTGACGGCTTACCCTACTCGTCCTCACCTTCGTGATGCAATCATGGTTGTGATGAAGGTGCAGGAGTTGGCTGGCATTGATGTGGTAAGTGATGGCGAGTTGTCCCGTTTTGACCCAAGCCACCCTGAAACTCAAGGGATGATTGACTACTTCGTCCGTCCATTGGAGGGCATTAGCACTCAATTCACTCGTGAAGATTTGCTCGCTTTCCAAAAAGATGCTCGCTTACACTACCGAACTCAGCCAGCGGGAGTGGTCATAGGGAAAATCGGGCAAGGAAATTTGAACTTGCCAGCGGATTTCGCTTTTGCTCGCTCTCTGACTACGAAGCCCTTGAAGTTCACTGTCACCAGTCCATACATGCTGGCTCAAGTCCTATTGGACAGATACTACGGCGATAAAGTTCGTTTGGCTTGGGACATCGCTGAAGTTCTTCGTCAACAAGTGGCTGAAATTGATGCCGAAGTGGTTCAGGTGGACGAAGCACACCTTACTGGTCATCCCCAAGATTGGAAATGGGCAGTTGAAGTCATCAACCATGTTCTCAGCGCAGTGAAAGGCGAGCCAGCAGTGCACCTTTGTTTCGGTAACTATGGTGGTCAAACAGTGCAAAAGGGTTTCTGGCGTGATTTAGTCCCATTCTTCAACGCTTTGAAGGCTTCCCATTTGGTCTTGGAATTTGCAAGGCGTGGCTTCGCCGAATTGGAAACCTTCAAGGAAGTCAAGCCAGAACTGAGTTTGGGAATTGGGGTTGTGGACATCAAGGATAACGAGGTTGAAACGCCAGAAACTATCGCTAAACGCATTGAGCATGCCGTTAAAGTTTTGGGTTCGGAGCGAATTCGCTGGGTTCATCCTGACTGCGGTCTTTGGATGCTCCATCGCAGTATCGCTGAAGGAAAACTTCGGGCTTTGGTCAAAGGGAGAAATTTGTTTCTCGGCACCTAAGATGAGTAAGGCTATGCGAAAAGGCTTAGCGAATTCGCAAAACTGAAAAGGGAGTGAAAGCCATGACATATCGCAAGGGAGCCGTTTTCCCAATTGAGTCTAAGGAAATGCGAGACGAAGGCACAGGCAGACTTATCATCCAAGTTACTGCCCACGAGAGCATCAACCATCACCTTTACCCTTTGACCTGCTCTACCACTCCCGATGTTGAGTGGGTCATTTTCGCTTCCAACCGAAGTGGGACATGGCAATTTTACAAAGCCCGCTTCCCTAAAGGCGAAATAGTCCAATTAACCGACGAACCCAACGGTGTCTCAGGCTACTCAGGGCATTTGAGCCGTGATGGTAAAGAACTTTTTTACACTGCCTCTGGCGCTATCAGAGCAGTGGACATTGAAACCTTGCAAGAGCGAACTATCGCCTTTTGGGAAGGGGCATCCTTAGGTGAAGTGAACTTGAGCAAAAGCGGTCAATGGTTGGTTACTGCTATGAAGCGAGGCGGAAAAAACTTTTTAGCAGTTGCCCGAACCGACGGGAGCAAAAGCGAAATCATTTTGGAATGTCCACGCACCATCATCCACCCGCAATTTTGCCCCGTTGATGAGAATTTGATTGAATACGCTCAAGACCCAGCGCCACGAATGTGGCTGATTAATCGTGACGGCAGCGGAAACACTTGCCTTTACGAGCATGACAACGACGAATTCATCGTCCACGAGACTTGGCTCGGCGAGTCTTTGGACATCGTTTTCGTTCACTGGCGGTTTGCTTTGAAGCGAATGAGGCTTCAACCCTCTGAACCTGTTCCCGCTCCTTCAACCATTGAAACCATTGCATCCATCAATGCATGGCACATCGCACCCAACCGAGCAGGCAGCCACATTCTCTGCGACACAAACCATCCCGACATCGGTCTTTTGCTGATAGATGTGGCGACGGGGGAGTGGCAGACGCTCTGTTACCCGAAGGCTTCTTGCAGGGGAACACAGTGGGCGACAACACGCTATGCGACGAAAGAGGATTTTGAGCGTGCTGGCAAAGAAGATTGGGCACTCTCTTGGATGGAGGCAAAAGTTGACACCGTTTACGGACCACAATGGACGCATCCCCATCCTTCGTGGAGCGCTGACGAGCGATGGTGCATTTACGACAGCGATGTCTCTGGCACAACTCAAGTTTACGCATGCCCCGTTTTTCCTTAATAGGACTTACGCAGTTGGTGTCATTTTGTGTAGGGGCGGACGATAGTCTGCCCGAAAACATCCTTGGGGTTAAAACTGCCCTTGCGGGCGGCTTAGCAGCCGCCCCTACATCCAACTGCGTAACTCCTACTTTGTATTAAAGAGCGCTGTCCAAAATCGCTCCCTAATTACCGCTGAATGACCTTTACGGAAGGTTTGCGGAACTTTTCAACAATGCGAGGGAAATAGGGGGCAGTAGCCCAAACTAAAAAAGCCAAGACCAAAATCACCAAACCAACACGCCACCAAATCAAGCCAACCGAAACGACCCTGATTTGCGATTTTGAGAGTATGTCCAAATTCAACTCAGCCATATTGCCATTAACGGAAGCGGCATTGGACTCTTCTGGGATGATGCGACCGGGCATAAAAATTCGTGCGGACAACTTGCGGTCTGCAACCAACAATTGTTCGTCCTTCGTTTGGAAAAGTTCGTTTGGGTTGTAAAGGATTTTCAACTCGTAAGTTGCCCTAAACCAACCATTTCTGCGCCGAAATTCAACGGTCAAACCAGGCATAGGATTTGCTTTGGGGCGAGGTTTGTAAGTTATCCAACTTCGGACGATGTTCATCTCGCCCTTACGCTCAATGACAGTTCTCCAATTGCGACCCAAGTAATCTTGTGCTCCTGCTTTCAAAACGCCAGATGCCCTTTGAGACACGGTAGCAATGAAGGTTTGAGTGATTTTTCCTCGGCTATTGACTTGCAGTTCAACTTCAACGCATCCTACCAGCAAAAAAGGCAAACATAAACACATAACCCATACTTTGCGCACCATTCAAATCACTCCACCATAAGTAGCCGTTAGATTTTTGAGTTTGCTGCGAGAAACACACAGCAAAGTTTTGGTTAGAAGGTCAACTTCCTGCCTCGCTCTTCGCCGATAACCCTAACATTTGCAGCCCTTAAACCTTTGGGCGTGCGCTCAATGTCAAATTGGACGATTTGCCCTTCCTTCAGGGAACGGTAACCTCGCCCCTGAATTGAGGAGTAGTGAACAAAAACATCCTCTCCCCCTTCCTGCTCAATGAACCCATAACCTTTTTGGTCATTAAACCACTTGACACGACCTACTGCCACGGCTTGCGTCCTCCTATCCTTTTATTTGACTGGCACTCACCTGAAACTTGCATCAGATAGAACGCAAACCCAGACAAGCACCAGCCATTCTCCCATCGCCCACCAGCCACTTTATTGCGACCAGCAAGCGACCGACATTTGCAGTTTAACGATGAATCTTGAAGGTGTCAATGGCAAACGAATTGGTGCAAGATTTTTGCGGGAAGGTGATAGACAATGAGCGTCAAGGCAAAAGTTGCTGGAGTCGCAGTTTACTTCTTGCCAGCAAAAATGCGGATGCCTTTAAAGTTTGGGAGAGAAGTCGTTGAAGAAGTCGTCTGTTGCCGTGTGCAAATGAAAGTCACCGACGAAAAAGGGAATCACGCAGAAGGGTGGGGGGAAACTCCCCTTATCGCACAGTGGGGCTGGGCAAGCCCAAGCCTTTCGTATGTGGAACGGCTTGCCGCAATGAAAGATTTTTGCCTGCGGTTGGCTAAAGCGTGGATTGATTTTGATGAAACTGGACATGCCTTTGAAATCGGGCACGCTTTCTTGTCGCAAGTTATGCCCTCGCTTTTAAAACAACTCAACAGCGAACGAATTGGCAAAGAACCAATGCCCTACCTCGCTGCCCTTATTTGCAACTCACCTTTTGACATCGCTTTGCACGATGCCTATGGAAACCTCGTCAACTTGTCCGTTTACGAAACTTATCGCCCACCGTTCATGCGTTTTGACCTCAATGCTTACCTTGAACCCGACAGCGAAAGCGTTGACTTTCGGAACAAGTTCCCTGCCGATTTCCTCGTGACCAACCCGCCCCGAAAATTGCCCGTTTGGCACCTTGTCGGCGCGAAAGACCCATTGACGGAAGATGACCTGACAGGTGATGAACCCGAGGATGGCTACCCTGTTTTACTCCGTGATTGGATTTTGCGGGACGGATTGAAATGCCTCAAAGTCAAGTTGACGGGCACAGATTTTGATTGGGACTATGAGCGTCTCGTTCGGGTTGGGCAAATCGCAATTGAGCACGGTGTCCTGTGGCTAACGGCAGATTTCAATTGCACCGTCACCGACCTGCAATATGTCGTTGAGTTCCTTGACAAACTTTTGCGAGAACACCCACGCTTGTGGCAAATGCTGCTTTACATTGAACAACCCTTCCCTTACGAACTTGAAGCCTACCCAATTGATGTCCGCACCATCGCAGCCAGAAAGCCTCTATTCATGGACGAAAGCGCCCACGATTGGAAGTTCGTGAGAATGGGACGAAAATTGGGTTGGACAGGGGTTGCGTTGAAAACTTGCAAGACGCAAACGGGAGCATTGCTCATGCAGGCTTGGGCGAAGGCTCATGGGATGCTGTTGATGGTTCAAGACTTGACAAACCCTATGCTCGCTTTAATCCCGCATGTTTTGCTCGCAGCATATTCTGACACTCTCATGGGCGTTGAAGCGAACGCAATGCAGTTTTACCCACAAGCGTCCGAACCCGAAGCGCAAGTTCACCCCGACTTGTATCGCCGCAAAGA
>Ga0209289_100143_pt1 | contig 43555 bp, 40 predicted proteins | sample GXS110809BmetaG_FD_184121 | JGI IMG/M metagenome (GOLD analysis project Ga0209289, IMG submission 184121) | Hot spring microbial communities from Gongxiaoshe hot spring, China to study Microbial Dark Matter (Phase II) - GXS 110809B (SPAdes)... ... | reverse complement strand
GATTTGGGTCTTGCCCTCTCCCATCGCTGACTTTCAAATGCGCATTTTCAATCCCGATGGGAGCGAGGCAGAGATGTGCGGCAATGGCATCCGCTGCGCCGTCAAATGGTTCTACGACCGCGATTACGCCAAAGGGACGACGGTGCAAGTGGACACCCTTGCAGGCATCAAAACGGTGCAAGTGCACGCCGAAGGCGACCGCGCCGTCGCCGTGACGGTGGATATGGGCGCACCGATTTTCACTCCCGACCGCATCCCGACGACGCTGGGTGATGGCAAAGAGGCGGTGGAAGTGCCGTTGGTCGTGGATGGGGTGGGGCAACTGACGGTCACTGCCCTTTCTATGGGCAATCCGCATTGTGTCCTTTTCGTGGACGATGTGGCGGCGTTTCCTGTGGAGCAAGTCGGTCCGAAAATAGAGCATCACCCCGCTTTTCCCCGCCGAACAAATGTGGAATTTGCTCAGGTGCTTTCGGACAGCGAATTGAGGGTGCGGGTTTGGGAGAGAGGTGCGGGATTGACTTTAGCCTGTGGGACAGGTGCTTGTGCGGCGTTAGCGGCTGCCGTCCGAACGGGGCGGACAAAGCGGAGTGCCCTTGTCCATTTGCCCGGCGGCACTTTGCAAGTGCAGTGGCGCTCCGACGGACACATCGCCATGACAGGACCTGCCGTAGAAGTTTTTCGGGGCGAATTGGTGTGGGATGGCTCATAAGCCCCATTCATCGTGACTGGGCTCTAAGCGTTGGAGGGCGAGGAGGGTGTAACGGAGGGCGTCTTTGAGGGCTTGGGAGAGTTGAGGGTCGTGGCTGTCAAGAGCCTGCAGGGTGCCTTTGAGGCGAGCAAGGTCGGTCTCGGTGGCGGGATGACTTTGAGCAAAGTCGGCGACATAGCGGATGAGGTTTTCAGCGCTACTCCGTCGGGCGCGGCGCCAACCCAAATAACGGCGCACTTCCCGAAGGGCAAACTCCACGAAATCTTCCAAGACGGCTTCTTGGCGGGCATCGCGCAAAAGCCAAACGGGCTTGATGGCTTGCCGAAAACCGAGGCGAAAACTTCGCCCTAACGGTGTCAAAGGAACATCGTCGCTGAGGGTGATCAACACTTCGTAGTCAAGGCTGTGGGGATCAAAGGGGTCGGGTGTTTTGGGAGCGAGGCGAAATTGCAGCAAGCCTTGTTGCCACAACTCCGCCATCGCTGCCAGCAACATTGCTTCGGCTAACGGTTGTGTCAGGGCAAGTTTGCCATCTTTTAACTCGGTGTAGCGATGGCGCTTCCATTCGGGCACTTGATTTTTCGGCACCGTTTCCACAAACTGGTCGGCAAATTGCCAGACGACACACTCGGCGCCGAGGCGATCAGGCGGGGGCAAGGGGGCTTCCTCGGGCGCAGAAAGCCATGCCTGCAGCCATCGCATTCCGTAGGTGGCGGCAAGCACAATCGCGCCCACAGTGACGAGGAGCCAGAAGATAACGAGAACAATCCCCAAAGGCACGACCTCAGCCTCCCTTTTATGGCAACACGACATAACTGCGTCGGGTCACCATCCCAACCCCTCCAAAAAGCCCTGCCATGACTAAATCGCCCAGCACCAAACCGAGGGAGAAAGGGCGCATTGCCTTGTAAGCGTGTAGCCCACCATAGCGCATCGTCGTCACCTTAAGCAACCAACCGACAAAGACCATCAGCCAAAAGTTTTCCATCGCCCAACCCCGACAAACGATCAAGCCCATCGGATGCAAAGGGAAGTTAACGAATTGACGCCGCAGGGCAAAGCAACCGACGAAAACAACTAAGCCAGTAACCATCCCCAAGGTTCGCACGGCGTTGGCTTGGATGCCCGGCTCTATCGCTTGAGCCACTAACAAGTAAGGGTGAATGGTGTGCCATTGAAAAGTGGACGCTTCCAAATTGACCCCGCCATAAGTGTAAGCCAACCGCAGCCACGCCAACAAAGCGATGGGTAAAGTGAGAGCCATGAGAGCGATGCCCCACAGCAAGAGAGGACGCCGTCGCACCCCGTTCAAATCCGCCACCTTCATGGCGTTCAGCAATGAGGGCATCAGTGTCTCCCGCAAGTCGTAGGCAAAGGCTTTCTGAAGCAAGAAGGCGGTGAGGAGGTCGCGGGGCGCAAAACGACGGGAACCAAGGATTGCCCAAATGGGATCGTGGGGCAAGATACGCATCTGAACCATCAGCAAACCGCTGTTGCTGGCAATCCACGCTGCCGCCAAGTAAAAGCCCAAAGTCATCACCAGAAACGAAACCGCCAGCAAGATTGAGACGCCCCGCCCAATAAGCCAGAGGACGATGAAACTCCCGCTCAACACCCCTCCCCAAAAAGCGACGGCGTAAGGCAGTGGCTCATCGCGATCATCTAACTCCTTCAACCAACCGAAGGCTTTCAACACCACTTGCCTCCAATGCCCCCTCGCTGCGTAAAGGACAATCACCAGCAAACCCAACACTGCCCCCACTTGTTGATGCTGCACAAAATCCGTCGCCGAATAGCCAAAGCCCGTCCAGCCATAAAGGGCGAACAAAATTTGCAGCAAACGCTCCAGCACATAAAAGAACCAAAGGCTGAAAGCGACTTCCGTCGCCAGCAAGTAGGTTAAACCGACAGCGGATGGGTAGAGGTTGAGGAAAGTGTTGCCAATGGCGTCCCAAGGAAAGCCCGTCAAGAAATCGCCCAACCGTTGCCCCTTGGGAGGGGCAGGAATGGCAGGGAAGTAAGCGTGTAAGCCACAAAGGGCGTGAAAAGCGACAGCGAGGCTGAAGCCAACCCAAAAAGGCGTTTGGGTCAAGAGAGGGGGCAACCTTTGACCTGCTAAGGGCGATTGGATAAGTTCGTTCGGCAATTGGACGAGAGGAAAGAGGAAGTGTTCGTGCTCCGTCCATTGGCGACGAACGAGGGCAGCCAAGCATATGGTTGCTATCAGCAAGGCAATGCCCAATGGCACCCAAAAACTGAGGGGCTTTACCCACGCTGCCCAAGGGATGATGCCACCATTGCCCTCAAAGAACCCCCGCACCGCAACGGCGTCGGTGACGACCAACCAATCAGGGGCATGGGGCAACAGCAAAGCGTCCCAGCGATTGGAAGGTGATGCCCGATAAAGAAGGCTGGCGATAGGCGGAAGGATGTAGCGCCAGAAACCTGCCATCGGGATGCCAGAGGGAATCAACAAAAGTGCCCAAAGGGTTGCCAGTTCGGAAGAGTGAAACACCCATGCAGGTGCTATCCGACGCAAAAGGGGGTTAAAGAAGGCGACGAAAATCAGCAGCACTAAAACGGTGTTGGTCGGCAACAAGTTCCCCGCTAAAGGGGTGTTGCGCAAGAGAAGGTCGTTGTGAGGGATGAGCCAAGCAAAAAGAGCCGTCAGCGCTATCGCCAGCCCGATCGTCCGTCGGGTCGGCGTCCACCGTTGCGTTTCTGCCATCGCCAAGATGTCAAGAGGTTGAGGGGACAAGGGTGTTATCGTCGCCTCCCCATCACAGGATGAGCATGGCGTCGCCGAAACTGTAGAAGCGGTAGCGCAAACGGATGGCTTCCGAGTAGGCTTTCCGCACTAACTCCATCCCGCCACAAAAGGCAGCGACGAGGAGGAGGTTGGACGAGCGAGGCAAGTGGAAGTTGGTGATGAGGGCGTCAACGGCTTTGAAGCGGTGCCCGACGGTGATGAACAGCCCCGTCCATCCTTCGCTGGCGACGACGCGGTGGAAATCAACGGCGACGGTTTCCAGCGTCCGTGTCGCCGTCGTCCCGACGGCAACGACCTTGTTGCCCCGCTGCCATGCCGCATTGATGGTTTCCGCTGCCTCGGGCGGAACGCGGTAGAACTCTTCGCCGATTTGATGCTGCTCCACGATGTCGCTCGTGATGGGTTTAAAGGTAGACCAACCGACATGCAGGGTGATGCGGGCGAGGTGAATGCCTTTGGATTGCAGTTCGTCTAAAAGGCGTTCGGTGAAGTGCAAACCCGCTGTCGGCGCGGCGACGGAGCCTGGCTCGCGGGCATAGACGGTTTGATAGGGGCGGTCGTCGGTCAACTTCGTCTTGATGTAAGGCGGCAAAGGAACTTCGCCGATGGTGTCCAGTGCCATCAGCAAATCGCCTCTTGGTCGGTCAAAGCGCAACCGAAAAGAGCCATCTTGATTTCGCCCTTCCACTCTCGCCGTCACAGAAACGCCTTCGCCACCAAACGCCAGCATGCTGCCCTCCTTTGCCCGATGACTTGGCTTGACAAGGACATGCCAAAGGTGCGGGTCATCGTCGTCGGGGCGCAATAGCAACACTTCCACTTTGCCCTTCGTGTCCATCCGAACGCCTTTCAGTCGCGCCCGAATGACTTTCGTGTCGTTGATGACGAGCACATCGCCCGCTTGCAAGTAATCGCCCAACTCGTAAAAGTGCCGATGATGGATTTCACCCGTCTGACGGTTCAGCACCAACAAACGGGCATGGTCGCGTGGTTCTATCGGCTCTTGGGCGATCAGTTCCTGCGGCAACTCATAGTCCAACTCCTCCAAGCGCATCGGCAGCATCACCCCGTTGTTGGCTCATCGTCGCCCGCCCATCAACCACGCCAGAAAGGTCAAGAGGGCGCTGAGGATAAGGCTGAGCAAAAGGCTGGTGGCGATGGGGGCATAGAAGGTGAAATTGCCCCGCCGCACCACGATGTCGCCGGGCAGCGGTTTCCAAATGCCCCCTAATTTGCCTGCTGCCAAAACTATCAGCCCAAAGACCACGAGCAAAATGCCCATGCCGATTAGGATTTTGCCCAACACATCGGTGCCGCTCATGGCTCATCCCCGACAGGAAATTTTAACCGATGGCGTGGCGGGGAAGTGTCTCAAGGAGGAGGTTGTCTCGGTTGCGATTGTCGTGGCTAACAGCCGCTCCAACGGTCAATTGGCACGAGTTAACCCTGATGTTCGCTCCAAACGACTTTCCGAAAGCCTTTGCTGTCACTTGACTTGCCGCTCTTGTGCCCAGACATTTTCCAACTCGGCGCGGGCAAAGTCATACAAGACGACGGCGCGGGTTCGGTTTAGGGCATCTTTCGTCTCTGCCCATTCCCGCAAGAGGGTCGTCGCTTGCAAAAACAACTCGTAGACGAGGAGGCGACGGCGGTAAAGGGGGGCGAAAGGCTCAGGCGGTTGGAGTTTGTGGGCTGCTTTCAATAAGCGGTCGGCGTCAGCGTTGATGCTTTGAAGGCGCTGAAGGAACTCCTCAGGTTTGAGGAGCCCCTTGTCCAAGGCGGCTAAGGCATCCCGAACGGCTTCAAAGAGGCGGACGGTTTCGGCATCCATCGCTTTTCGGCACGCTTGAAAGGGTTCACGAGAGGGGGCGTAAGGTGTCGTCCCGTTCAGTCGCTGCAACAGGAACTGAAAGGCAAGGTCGGGGCGTTGAGCGGCGACGGCAAGGGGAATGGCTTGCTCCAAGGAGAGCGGGTCTTTTATGGCGGTCAACTTGGTCAGGGCGGTCACGACCAAATCTCGTCGTTGATGGCGGAGCAGGCGATAGGACGCCTCCAAAAGCCACCGAGGTTCGTCGGTTGCCTGAAGGAGGGCTTCGTCCCAAGCGATGCTTTCGGTGCGAAAAGCCTCCGCTTCCTTGTCCCGCCCTCGTTGGTCGGCTGCTTGCGCTAAGGTTGCCGCTGCCTGTGCTGCTAAAGCCAAATCGGCAGGTTGACTTTGCCCGGCTCTGTGCAACCGGCGGATAGCGTCCAGCACTGTTTCCCATCGTCCTCGTTTGGCAGCGGTGCGAGCAATGCCTCGCCAAGCCTCCCACAGGTCACCTTGCAACTGCAAAGCCCGCCGATACTCCAAGGCTGCTTCGTCCCACCGCTCTAACCGCTCATAAATTTGCCCCAGTTGCAGGAAGAGGCGGGGGTCTTCAGGGTTTTCGGCAATCAATCGGTCTAAAGTCTTGATGGCTTCATCCCACCGCCCTGCTGCGACCAACTCCGAGACGCCTTTTAGGTCCGTTGGCGGTGGCGTTTGCGTCGTCTGGGGCAATTGCTCCCGCAGCCATTGCCCTAATCGCCATGCCAGCACCCACGCACCCAATTGCGAGGGCGGGACTTTCAAGGGTTGCAACTTAGTGCGCTCTTGCTCGGTGATGGGCTGCTCTTGCAGGTCGCTGGCGAAGGAGGCTTGGGCAGGGGCAAGCAAACGGGCTTCTATTGCCCCGACACCTTTTTCATCGGCTTTCGTCACCCGAAGCCAAAATGCCAACTGAGTGCCCATCGCGGTGCAAAGGGCAGGGGCATAGTCAAGGGGGCGCTCCAACGCTTCTGGGGGCAACTGTCCTTCCCGTCGTGCCCGCAGCAGGGAAGGTGACTCCTTGTGGAAGGTCACCAGCGTCCACCATCGGGTTCGTTCCCAAAGGGTGCGACAAATCCCAATAAGTTGCTCTTGGGCGTCAGCGGCAACAGGAGGGTTGGGAGGCGGAAGCAACAACACCGCCGACGATTGAGCGAAAAGGAGAGAAGGAAGGGCAAGGAGGGCGATGAGGCTGCTCAGCACGATGTCCCGCATGGGCAGTCACCTCTTTGAGCACTTCCGTCGGTTGCCTTTCGCAAGAGCATTACTGGCTTTGTCGGCAAATTTCCAAGCCTCGCCGGCAGGCTTCTATGCCCCGTTGGGCGGCTTCCACTTGAACGCCTCGTTCTATCTGCCGTTGGTAAGCGGCGATGGCGCGTTCATACTCCGCCGCCGCTTCCTCATAGCGCCCCAGTTGCTGCAGGGTCAGTGCCAATTGCTGTCGCAAAAAGCCTTCTCGGTTGGGGTCGCGCAAAGAGGTTAGTGCCATCCGATAAAGGTCAGCAGCGGCAGCCAAGTTCCCTTGCAAGGCTTGTTGCATGGCGCGTTGCTCCAGTTCCTCAGGACTGGGCGGCAAAGGAGCGGGCGAAGAGGCAGTCAAGTTGCCCGAAGGGGGCGTGTCAGGGCGAACTTGAGGTGGCGCGGGAGAAGAAGGCGATGATGGCGGAGAGGAAGGCAAAGGACGCGAAGGCGGGCGCAGGAAAGGAGAAGGTGTCGGGAAGGGAGCAACCGTCCTCGGTTGCCCTGTCCATGCAGGTGACGGCGGAGCGGTGTTGCCCATCGGGGGCGTCGGGCGCGCTGTTTCCGTTGCTGAAGGTGCTGAAAAGCGCGGGACTGGGAGCGGTTGAGGGGAGGAAGGCGCTGCTTGAGCGACGAGGGGTTGCTCCCTTTTGGTTTGCTGTTCGTCCTTCATCGCTTGTGCCAGCATCAGCCAACTGCGGGCTTCGTTATTGTTGGGGTCTTGACGCAAGGCTTGAGAAAACCAGCGGATAGCGCCGTCATAGTGGCGATGATTGAGGGCTTCCAACCCCTTTTTCATCGCTTCCTGCACCGACGGGGAAGCAGTGGGCGTCGGCAAGGGAGTCGTCGGAGAGGGCATCAGCAGGATGGGGGAATTGGTCGCACCAGAAGAGCCTTGGGACAAAGGAGGCGGGACAAAGGCACGGACGACGAAAAGCATTGTCACGACCAACGCTGCCGCCGCCAGCAAAGGCAGCGGGTGACCGTGCCAAAGGGTGGCACTGGGCGTGGCGGGAGGGAGGCTTTCAGGTCGGGACGGCGGTTTCTCCTTTGCCTGTTGCAAGCGCTCTATGCCCAACTTGGCAGGCTCGTAATGGCTATCCAACGCTAAGGCTTGCTCATAGGCTTTCAACGCTCGCTCAGGCTCACCGACCCGCTCGTAAAGGTCTCCCAGCAATCCGTAGGCAGCGACCTTTTGAGGGTCAAGGGCAAGAGCCCGACGACACAGCAAAATAGCGTCATCAAAAGCCCCTTCGTCCATCAGACGCAAGGCTTGCTGGAGTAACTCGTCGGGCGTCTCTTGGGGCAACGCCGACGGGAGCGAGACAGAGTTGTCCTCAGCAAGGTTGCCATTGGGGGACGGCGGAGACGCCAACAACGCCCCGCAACAAACGCATCGCACCTCCCCATCCGCTATGGCGCTCCCGCAGTGGCGGCAAAAGGATGCCAAGGGTCAAGCACCTCCAAAAATCGGCATTGCCCCTTTACCCCTTCGCCTTCTGTGTTCAAACCTTAGCAGGCAGTTGGTCGGTCACTCGTCGGTAAACTTGCTCCAAGCGGTCTAAGCAAGCGTTCAAAGAGAAGTGGCGGAGGGCAAAGGCGCGGGCGCGCTCTGCCATCGCCATCCGCAAGTGGGGCTTGTTAAGCAGCGTCCTGACGGCATTGGCGAACCCAATTTTGTCAAGGGGCGTGACAAACCCCGTCTCGCCATCCCGAAGGTAGTAGCGAACCCCACCCTCTCCGACAGCCACAATGGGTAGTCCTGCCATCATCGCCTCGCACACCGAAAGCCCTTGCATTTCTGTCACCGAGGCAAAGACGAAAACATCCGCTGCCGCCAAAAAGTCGGGGATTTCGTGGCGGGGACGGCTGCCGACAAAAAGGATGCGTTCGCCCCCTGCCATCGCCTTTGCTTTCGTTTGCATCGTTGCCATCTCAGGACCGTCGCCGACTAACACCAAGTAAGTGCGAGGGTGTTCTGCCAAGACGGGCGCTAACGCCTCCAGCAAAAAGGCGACATTTTTCTCTTTGGCGATGCGCCCGACATACAGCAACACCGTCCCATGCATCGGGATGCCCAAACTTTTGCGCACGCGATAACCGTCCCCCTGCGCAAATTGGTCGGCATCAATGCCTGTGGGGATGAACTCTATCGGCGCCGTCACCCCAAAAGAGCGCAGCAATTCTTCGCCCAACGGCGAGACGACAATGACGAACTGACACGCGTTGCAAAAGGAGGCGCTCCAATAGGCAATGAACCGACGGGCAAGCCCCTTTGGGACGGGGGCATAGTGCAAGTATTCGGTCACCAGCGTGTGGTAGGTCGTCACGACAGGGATGCCTCGTTTCCGCGCCTGTTTGAGGGCGAACCGAGAAAGCCACATGAAGGAATGGGTGTGCACCACATCGGGGCGAAACTCCTCCAACACCCGACTTAGCGTGGGCGACCAAGGCTTCGCCGCCGGGTAGTCGGGGTAGAAGGGATTGTGGAAAGAAGGCACGCGCACGACCGAGGGCGGGTCGGCGGGATGAGAAGGATGGTCAGGGGCGATTAGGAGCACTTCGTGCCCTCGCTCCTTCAACCCTGATGCCAGCGTGTCCACCACCGTTACGACTCCGTTGCGGACAGGATGGTAACATTCGGTCACCATCGCAATCCTCATCGTCGTCCCCACCTTGCCCGCTGGTCGTTTTTCATCGGTCCTCTTTGCGCTTGCGACTTTTTCGTGGACTTTCCGCCGGCTCTTCCAACAACTCCAACGCCATCAAGACTGCTTCCGCTACCTCCCGCATCGGTTTGCGGGTTTCCATGCTGCGGCGCTGCAGGATGCGATAGGCTTCCGCTTCGTCCAAGTTGTAATGCTTCATCAGCAACCCTTTCGCCCGCTCCACCAACTTTCTCGTCGCCAATTCTTCTTCCAATTCGCTGACTTCTTCCTGCAACTTGCGGAACTCGTGGAAGCGAGCGACGGCGATGTGCAAGGCGGCATCCAGCGTCTTAGGGTCAAAGGGTTTTGTCAAGTAGCCGAAAGCGCCTGCTTCCGTCGCCCGCTGGACGAACTCGGGCAACACATACGCCGTCAAGAGCACCGCCGCACAAACGCCTTCTTTGACCAACTCGCGGGCAACCTCAATGCCATCTTTGGCAGGCATGCGGATGTCCAAAACGGCGACATCGGGGCGTGTCGCTTTCGCCAATTGCAACGCCGTCTCGCCATCGCCCGCCTCCCCGACGACGACATGCCCCAACTCTTGCAGGGATGCCTTCACTTCCTCACGAACAAGCCATTCATCGTCGGCGACTAAGACTCGCATGTCCGTCACCCCTCTTGGGAACGGTGTCACTTCCGCTGCCCTAAAATCGTAACGCCCTCATCACTGCCTGTTGTAGGTGACTAAAGGCAGGAGGCGTGAGCATGGAACGAACGCCCGCTCCTCTTCCGACAGCGACGCCATTGACGGAAAGCGCCGAAGCATCTTGTCTGCTTTCCGTGCAAGGCGCCACCATCTCGTTTCCGACCGTCACCGCCTTGCATCAGGTCACTTTTGAGGTGGCGAAGGGGGAAATTGTCGTCATCCTCGGTCCCAACGGGGCGGGCAAGACGACTTTGTTGCGCACTATTGCCCGCGCCCTTCCAGTTCAACAGGGTGTCATCCTGCTGGACGGCAAAGAGGTTTCGGCATTGCCCGTCCGCCAATTGATGCGCCAACTGAGCGTCGTCCCTCAAAACCCCGAATTAAGTTTCGCCCTCACCGTTTGGGACATCGTGGCGATGGGACGCATCCCTCACGCCTCACCTCTTTTGCCCCTTTCGCCCCGCGATGTGGACGCTATCCGCAGGGCGATGGAAGCGACCGACACTTGGGATTTGCGCGACCGCTTGTTCTCCGAATTGTCAGGTGGCGAGCAGCGCCGTGTCTTGCTGGCGAAAGCCCTCGCCCAAGAGCCAAAACTCTTGCTCCTTGACGAGCCGACCGCCAACTTGGATTTGCGCTACCAACTGGAAGTCGTGGAGTTGCTCAAACGGCTCAACCGCGACTTGGGCTTAACCGCCATCGTCGTCTTGCACGACTTGAATTTGGCGGCGATGCTGGGTCAGCGCTTTTTGCTCCTTCATCAAGGGCGCCTCGTAGCGATGGGGAGCGCCGAAGAGGTTTTGACGCAAAGGCACATCCAGCAAACTTACGGCGTTCCCGTCTTGACCTTGCGTCACCCGCTCACGGGCAAACCGTTGATCGTTTTAACCGAACGCGCCATCGCTTCGGCTAATGGCACCCGCGTCCATGTCGTTTGCGGGGGTGGGACGGGGGGCGAAGTCATGGCGCTGCTCGTCGCAGCGGGTTGTCAAGTCACGGCAGGCGCCCTCAATCGGGGCGACAGCGACTACGAAGCCGCCCAATTGCTCGGCATCCCTATCGCCGAAGAAGACCCTTTCATGCCCCTCTCCAAACGAGCCGTTGACGAAGCGAAACGCCTCATCGCCCAAGCCGATGTCGTTGTCCTGACCGATGTTCCCTTCGGTTGGGGCAATCTCGCCAACTTGCAAGCCATCTTGGAGGCTGCCAACGGTTTGGTCATCGTCTTCAATCCCGAAACCATTGCCGAACGCGATTTTGTCAACGGACAAGCGACAGCGTTGCTGCGGGAAATCTACGTCACCAAGCGTGTCGCCACCGTGCACAACCTTGCCCAACTACAACGATGGCTTTGTCAACGATGAGAGAGGATGTGCCCGACGCAGCACGAAGGGCGCAGTTTGACATTGCGCCGACCGATTATGTCGGCACGATGTAAAGCCGTTTGAGCGCAGTGTGGGCGTCAATCCGACTCCTCTTTCGCTTTCACAGTTCCGCTGTAGGGCATGGCTTTGGCGGCTATCAGCCGTGACAATCTCAACGGCGACAATTTCTGCCACGACGAGGTAAGACGGTCGGAAAAAACGAGGTGATGCGAAATGCCACCAAAGATGCGGGTCATTGGGGTCGGTGTTTACTTCCTACCCATCAGGATGCGGATGCCGTTGAAATTTGGGCGGGAAGTCGTGACGGAAGTCGTTTGCTGCCGCGTGCGCATGAAAGTCGTTGACGAACAAGGCAATCGCGCCGAGGGTTGGGGCGAAACACCCTTGATCGCCCAGTGGGGTTGGGCAAGCGAACGGCTCTCTTATGCCGAACGATTGGCGACGATGCAAAAGTTTTGCCTGCAACTGGCGAGGGCGTGGGCGGAATTTGATGAGATGGGGCATGCCCTTGAAGTCGGTCATGCCTTCTTGTCGCAAGTGCTGCCGCCACTCCTTTCGCAACTGAACGCCGAACGCACCGACAGCGAACCGATGCCTTACCTTGCAGCCCTCATTTGCAACTCGCCCTTTGACTTGGCGCTGCACGATGCCTATGGCAACCTCGTCGGTCTGCCGACTTACGCCACTTATCGCCCGCCCTTTTTGCGTTTTGATTTGAGCGCTTATTTGGAGCGGGATGAGGAAGCGGATTTTCGGGGCAAGTTTCCTGCCGACTTTTTGCTTGCTGACCCGCCAAAGAAGTTGCTGGCTTGGCATCTCGTCGGCGCTAAAGACCCGTTGGCGGAAGAGGACTTGACAGGCGAGGAACCCGACGACGGCTATCCCGTCCTGCTGCGAGATTGGATTTTGCGGGACGGGCTGAAGTGCCTGAAGGTGAAACTGACGGGAACAGATTTTGACTGGGATTATGCCCGCTTTGTGCGTGTCGGGCAAATCGCCTCGGCGCACGATGTCATGTGGCTGACGGCGGATTTCAATTGCACCGTCACCGACCCGCAATATGTCCTCGCCTTTTTGGACAGACTGCTGCGGGAGCACCCGCACTTGTGGCAGCGATTGCTTTACATTGAGCAACCGTTCCCTTCCGACTTGGAGGCACACCCGATAGATGTTCGGGCAATCGCCGCTCGCAAGCCACTGTTCATGGACGAAAGCGCCCACGATTGGCGCTTTGTGCGGTTGGGACGAGAACTCGGTTGGACAGGCGTGGCGCTAAAAACTTGCAAGACACAGACGGGGGCGTTGCTGATGCAAGCGTGGGCGAAGGCGCACGGGATGTTGTTGATGGTGCAGGACTTGACCAACCCGATGTTGGCGCTCATCTCCCATGTGTTGCTGGCTGCCTACGCCGACACGCTGATGGGCGTGGAAGTTAACGCCATGCAGTTTTATCCCGAAGCATCCCTCCCTGAAGCCGAAGTCCATCCGCTGCTTTATCGGCGTGTTGATGGCTGCGTGGACTTAAGCAGCGTGAGAGGGAGCGGGTTCGGCTACCGCCTTTCGGAAATGCGTCGCCTTCTACCCGAACCTGCCTTAACCGTCGGCGAACTTTAGCCGTTAATGCCTGAAATGCCTTATGCCTGTGAAGACCATCGCAACGCCGTAGCGGTTGCAGGTGGCGATGACATCTTGGTCGCGCTTGCTGCCGCCTGCCCCTATGGATCATTTCCCCATTCCGCTATAATACCTTTACTCTTCAACACTGACAAAAAGGAAGGCAGAATGTTGAGAGATGTCAAGGGTTCCAAACCCACAAGTTCTTTGTGACCCATTAGGTAAATAGGACAGGGAATGCTTTGCCTTGAACCAACGAGGCTAACGGAGCCTATGTAATAGGGGACTTGAGTCTGTGAACCGTCTGCAAGTTCAACCCACCGATAGCCATCGGGACATCCTAAGAGGGATATGAGTTCGTAGAGGCGATTGCTGGGAAGGACAAGCCCACCCCCATAACCGGTGTCTAACTGTGCCCAAAGCCGTTCTCGATAGTGACCGATTTGCCATTCAACTTCTACGATGAGAATCTTCGGGCTGGCTTGCATTCTTAAATCCTCCCCACCACCTTTGCGCCGATACGGAACACTATGAACTTGCCTTTTCCAAACTGTTCAATGGCTTTTTGTGTCAACTCTATCTCGTCCTCTCCCACCAACACTTGCCCTTCTTTGTTGACTGCTGCTAACCGCCCCCAAAATTGTCCTTCCAATGGTCTGACATAGTGGTCATATAGGGCTTCTGCCACTTCTTTAGTGAAGGGGAACCAAATCATCCCAGCAGTGACCAATCCAAATGCCTCTGTCAATTTCACGGCAACTTCATTGGGAACAGGTGTCAAGGCTCTTGGATTTGGGAAAAGCACTCCTCTGATTGGTATCGTTGTCCACAGGCTCGCCACCCCACTGACCAACTCCCAACCCTTTCTGGCAAATAAGCCATCTTCACCCAGTTCGTCGGGTTCAGGTAAAACGAATTCGGTCGGTTGGAAAGGAACCTTCATGAAACGCTCACCGTAGAGGGCAGGCACGAAAGTGACACCCAATTCTGGCAACGAAAACCAGCAAACCAGAAGCAAGTTCACAGACTTTGGAGTCGTTTTAAATTTTTCCGCCGTATCTTCTAATTTGTCCCGCAGATGAATATGAGAAGGCAAATCCTTGCCTGCCAGGCTTACACCTTCCGATCTGAGGTCTGTGAGAGGACGAGACCAAAAGCCTTCTCCTTCCCGCACAATGGGGTCATCAAGCCATTTAACTTCCACCATGCATTGGTGACCTGAAAGCCAAACCTCTGCTTCTGGTTTTCTTTCTTTCTGTGCCAAGAGAGTCATCCTGTCAGCGACCAATGCCAGACGCCCTAAGCAAAGGATTTCAAAAACGAGGCGTTGTAATTGGTCATTCTCTGGCACCTTCACCTCCTTGACTTGACCATTAACCACATCCAAAGCATTCGTCCAGCGGACAGGGGCGTTCCGAACTTCCTTTGATAGCCTTTTATGGTAAATTTGGCGAACTTTTTGTTGTCCAGTTTTTGCCGCCAGTGCCTGTAGTGCTTTTTCCATCTCCTCAATGATTAGTTCAGGCAGGAATTGCTTCGCCCACTCCATCCACTCAAAGCATTTTTGCTGTCCTCCTAAAACGAAGGCAAGCATTGGGGGTAACATCGTTGTTTTTGCCATGTTCATCACCTCGTTGTGCTATTGTAGCACAAAAGGTGGACTCTCAATCAATGCCTGAAATGCCTTATGCCCGTGAAGACCATCGCAACGCCGTAACGGTTGCAGGTGGCGATGACATCTTGGTCGCGCTTGCTGCCGCCAGGTTGGACGATGGCGGTTACGCCCGCTTGCGCCGCCGCCTCAGGACCGTCGGGCATCGGGAAGAAGGCGTCGCTCGCCAATACCGCTCCTTTCGCCCGTTCGCCCGCCAGCATCACGGCGATTTTGACCGATAAGGCTCGGTTCATCTGACCCGCCCCGATGCCAACGGTCGCTCCATTTTTCGCCAACACAACGGCGTTGCTCTTGACATGCTTGACGACCTTCCAAGCGAACCAAAGGTCGCGCAACTCGCTGTCCGTCGGTGCCCGTTCGGTGACGACTTGCCATTTTTCTGGCGGGATATCGTGCCAGTCGGAAGTTTGCGCCAAGAGCCCACCGGCGACGGATTTGACGGCAAGTTCCGCCGCACAAGTGACAGGTGTCAAGGGAGCATCACCCATGCCCAAAGAAAGGATGCGGATAGTTTCGCCCCAACCCTTGCGGGCTTTAATGCGCTCTAAGGCATCGGGGTCGTAATCGGGGGCGATGATGGCTTCGTAGAAACTGCCCTGCACCAAAATTTCGTCTGCCGTCGCCACATCCACTTTGCGGTTGACACCGATGATGCCGCCAAAGCGCGCTTCGGGGTCGGCATCCCGCGCCTTTGCGAAGGCTTCCGCCAGCGTTTCGCCGACCGCCACGCCGCAAGGGTTGGTGTGTTTGATGATGCACGCCGCTGGCTGCTCAAACTCCCGAACGACATTGAGGGCAGCATCTAAGTCGGCGATGTTGTTGAAGGACAACTCCTTGCCCGAAAGTTGCGTCGCCGTCGCTACCGACGGAAGTTCTGAGAGGGGGTCAACATAGAACGCCGCTTGCTGGTGGGGATTTTCGCCGTAGCGCAATTCCAACCGTTTGCGGTAACCCAGCGCCAACTCGTCGGGGAAGGTGATGCCCGTTTGTTGGCGAAAGTAGGCAAGGATGGCGGCGTCGTAGGCTGCTGTGTGGGCGAAGGCTTTCAGCGCCAACCGCAATCGCTCCTTCAATGGCACTTCGCCATCTTGAAGCCAGCGCAAAACGGGCGAGTAATCATCGGGGTCGCAAAGGACGAGGACATCGCGATAGTTTTTTGCCGCCGCCCGTAACAGCGTCACGCCGCCGATGTCAATGTGCTCCAGCGCCGTCAGTTCGTCTACGCCTCTTTGGATGACTTCGCGGAAGGGGTAAAGGTTGACGGCAACAAGGTCAATGGGGGCGATGCCTAATTGCTCCAATTCCCGCAAATGGGCGACGACATCGCGCCGTGCCAAGATGCCAGCGGCGATGAAAGGGTGAATGGTCTTGACGCGTCCGTTCAAAATTTCGGGGAAGCCCGTCACCTCCCGCACTTCCGTGACGGGCAAACCTGCTTCCCGCAAAAGGCGTGCCGTCCCACCTGTGGAAACCAACTCGTAGCCCAATGCCTGCAAACCTTTGGCGAACTCCACGATGCCCTTTTTATCCCAAACGGACAGCAAGGCTCGCTTCGTCATCCCTCATCCCTCCGTGCCACGATTGTAGCGTCGCATCGGCGAAACTGAACGCCATTTTTTGCGGGACGGTGATGCATCGTGCTGCGGTTGCAGCCTGAAAGCGTTGCGTTGTTGGTCGTGGATGTGCAGGAAAAGTTTGTGCCCGTCCTTTTTGAACCTGACCGCCTCATTGCTGCTTGCCAGTTGCTCATCGGCGGCGCCAAAGCCTTAGGCATTCCCATCTTCGTCACGGAGCAAAATCCCGAAAAGTTGGGCTTGACCGTCGCTGAGTTGCGGGAAGCGTTGGGTGACGCCTATCGTCCCATCGCCAAGATGGAATTCAGTGCCTTCGGGAGCGAAAAGTTTCGCCGTGCTTTTGGGGCATCAGGTCGGACACAATTGTTGCTTTGCGGCATTGAAGCCCATGTCTGCGTCTGGCAGACCGTTCAAGATGCGTTGGCGTTGGGTTACGAGGTGTTTGTCGCCGAAGATGCCGTCACTTCCCGCTACGCCTTTTTGTGGCGGTCGGGGGTGCAATGTTGCGTGGAAGCGGGGGCTCGTCGCACCAATGCCGAGATGGCGCTCTTTGAGTTGCTCGGTTCGGCAGCGCACCCGCAATTCAAAACTGTCCAGTCGCTTGTCAAGGAGTTAGCCTCTCGCATCTACGGCACAGAGGTAGCAGCACCCAAAGGAGAAGGGAGGTGGCGATGGGCATGAAAAAGTCGGCTTCCTTACTTACGGCAGAAGTTCGCCTTGACGGTCAAGTTGTTCCCTTGCCATTGCCCTCAGAAGCGCAGGCTTGTTGGTTCATCGTCCGTTTGCGGCACGGGCGACGCACCCTCAAAGTTTGGCTGGCTGTCCACCTGCGTCGGGACGGCACGCCCGACATCGTAGTGCAGTTGCCCAACGATTTGAGGGGGCTAAGGGTGCATGTCCATCAAGGCGGCGCCTGCTTGCACTGCGTGGAACCAAACGAATTAACCCAGCGCCGTTGAAGGGGCGAGGGAAGATGCCTATCGCCACGATGACACCGACGGAGCAATTCGCTGTGGACGGGGTTGCGCCACAAAGCGTTTGGTTGCCTGAGACGGTGGAGCAAGTGGCTAAGGCGATGGCGGAAGCGTCCGCCAAAGCGTTGGCAGTCATCCCGCTGGGCAGCGGGACGAAAAAGCATATTGGGTTGCCGCCATCTCGTTACGATGTGGCGCTGTGCCTGCGGGATATGCGGGGTATCGTGGAGTATTCGCCCGACGATTTGGTCGTGACCGTTTTGGCAGGCACATCGTTGGCAGAGTTGCAAAGGGTTTTGGCGGAACGAGGGCAATTTTTGCCTCTTGACCCACCTTTTCCCGACAAGGCGACAATCGGTGGCACCATCGCAGCAGGCGTTTCGGGACCGTGCCGTTGCCTTTACGGCGCCGTCCGAGAGCACTTGCTGGGCATCAAAGTCGTGCAACCCGATGGCAAGGTCACGCGGTTTGGCGGGAAAGTCGTCAAAAATGTCGCTGGCTACGATGTGACGAAGGTGTATGTCGGCTCGCTGGGGACGCTGGGGGTCATCGTGGAAGCAACTTTCAAGGTGCGCCCGTTGCCCGAAACGAGTGCCACTTTGCCTCTCTGGGCGGACGAACCGAACGCCATTGAAACCTTGCTGAGCAAACTGGTGCTCAGCGATGTGGCGCCTGCTTTCGCTGAGTTGCTGAATGCTGCCATGTGGGAGCGATTGAGTTGGTCACAAACGCTGCAACCGAAAGGAGCGTTTTGCTTGCTCTTGGGTTTTGACGGCTTTCGGGAGGAAGTGGATTGGTGGCTGGCGGAAGCGAAGCGGTTGGCGGATGAAGTCGGGTTGGTGACAGGCACTGCGTTAGGCGGTGAGGCGGAGCAAGGGATGCGAGCGCAAATCCGAGACGCTCATGGTGGTGCAGAGGCAGGGTTCGTGCTGAAAGCCATCTTGCCGTCCTCAGAGGTTTGCGCCTTTGTTGAAATGGCTCAAAAAACCCTTGGTGAGGCGGTGGGCATTATCGCCCACAGTTTGAACGGCATCGTGAGGGTGATGGCATTTGAACCGTTGATGACCGCACCGACGGAAGCAGTGCAAAGGCTTTTAAGCCACACCGTCCAAGTCGGGGGCAACTTGGTCGTGGAGAAAGCGCCGACGGAATGGAAACACTTTTTGCCCGTTTGGGGACAACCGCCGTCGTCGTGGCATTTGATGCAACGGCTCAAAGCCACCTTAGACCCGCAAGGCATCCTGTCGCCGGGACGGTTGTTTTGACGGAGGTGAGCCTGATGGCGAAAGCGACGAAGGAGCGAAAAGTCGTCCGAACGGAACACCCGCACATCGTCAGGGTGCAGGGAGTTTGTGGGGGCTTGGAGACCGTAGAAGGCAGGCGGGTGCCTGTCTGGGCAATCGCCAACTATTGGCGGATGGGGATGAGACCTGAGGAAATAGCCGAGGAACTTTCCTTGCCCTTAAGCCATGTCTTTGACGCCCTCAGTTACTACCTTGACCACCAAGCCGACATTGACCGACAAATTGAAGAGAGCCAGAAGTTGCCCGAAGGCTTCTATGTGGACGAACAAGGCATCGTGCGACAGGCAGGGGAAACGAGTTAAGGGCGACAAAAACCATGTTACGGCTGTATCTGGATGAAAACACGCCGACAGCGTTGGTGGAGGCATTGCGACTTCAAGGTTTTGAAGTCGTGCGCCCACAGGAGGTTGGCTTGCAGGAAGCCGATGATGAAGACCAGTTGCGTTGGGCGAGTGAGCATGGCTATGTTCTCTTCACTTTTGACAAAGCCACAATGGTGCGAACCGCTATGGCGTGGGTTGCTTCGGGGAAGGAGCATTGCGGCGTCATCGTTTGCGAGCAGATGCCAAAGGATGCTGTCGGCGTCATCGTTCGTCGGTTGAAGAAGTTGGCGAAGGTGTATCCTTTGGAGGCGTTGAAGAATGTGACGGTTTATCTGGGCGCTGTCTGGGACTGAAAGGGGTGATGAGAATGGCGAAAGCGACGAAGGAGCGAAAAGTCGTCCGAACGGAACACCCGCACATCGTCCGCATTGAAGGCGTCCGAGGCGGGAAGGAGATTGTGGAAGGGTCGGGCGTGCCTGTCTGGGCAATTGCCTTTCTTTGGAGGACAGGAACGACACCCGAAGAAATCGCCGAAGAGTATCGCCTCCCGCTGGCAAAAGTCTTTGACGCCCTCAGTTACTACCTTGACCACCAAGCCGACATTGACCGACAAATTGAAGAGAGCCAGAAGTTGCCCGAAGGCTTCTATGTGGACGAACAAGGCATCGTGCGACGAGCAAGCGGGGGTTAGTGATGCTGCCGATTTACCTTGACGACAGCAGCATGATGACGGCGTTGGAAAAAGCCTTGCGGTCGGAAGGTTTTGAGGTAATGACGCCTGCGGAAGCAGGCACAGCGGGGGCTGAGGATGAAGTTCACTTGCGATGGGCAGCAGAGCATGGGTTCATCTTGCTGACCTTTGACAAGCACACGATGGTGCCCCTAGTGGACGCGTGGATTGCTTCGGGGAAGGAGCATTGCGGCGTCATCGTTTGCGAGCAGATGCCAAAGGATGCTGTCGGCATCATCGTTCGTCGGTTGAAGAAGTTGGCGAAGGTGTATCCTTTGGAGGCGTTGAAAAATGTGACGGTTTATCTGGGCGCTGTCTGGGAGTGAAAGGGGTGATGAGAATGGCGAAAGCGACGAAGGAGCGAAAAGTCGTCCGAACGGAACATCCGCATATCGTCCGCATTGAGGGTGTCCGGGGCGGCGATGAGGTCGTGGAAGGGAGTAGCGTCACTGTCTGGGCAATCGCCAACTATTGGCGGATGGGGATGAGACCTGAGGAAATTGCCGAGGAACTTTCCTTGCCTTTAAGCCATGTCTTTGACGCCCTCAGTTACTACCTTGACCACCAAGCCGACATTGACCGACAAATTGAGGAAGCGAAGAACTTTACGGCTCGCTACTTCGTGGACGAAAAAGGCATCGTCCACTTTGACAAGTCACCGAAGTCGTCGGGTCGTTAGGGGAGCGGGAGAGGCGGATGCTAAGCCTCTACTTGGACACCAATACACCTGAAGGCTTGGCAAAGGCGCTTAGGGCAAAAGGGTTTGAAGTCGTTCGGGCACAAGAGGTAGGGCTTCAGGACGCTGATGACTTGACCCACTTGCGTTGGGCTTCAGAGAATGGGTATGCGTTGTTCACCTTTGATGCCAAGACAATGCCGAGGGCGGTGGAGGAATGGCTGCGAATGGGTCGGGAGCATTGCGGCGTCATCATTTGCGAGCAGATGCCGAGGGAGGCGATAAGCGTCATCGTTCGTCGGTTGAAGAAGTTGGCGAAGGTGTATCCTTTGGAGGCGTTGAAGAATGTGACGGTTTATCTGGGCGCTGTTTGGGATGAGCCAGAAGCACGACAGGAGGCGAAGAAGCGTGACGAATGAGCGGGCAACGACAGAAGCGACGAAGGGAACAAACAAAAAGCCAGCGTTATTGTTGGACGATGCGACTTTTGAGTTGCTGATGGATTGCGTCCATTGCGGGTTTTGCCTTCCCACTTGCCCGACTTTTGCTCTAACGGGTGACGAGGCGGATTCGCCTCGCGGTCGGCTCTACTATTTGCGTTTGCTGGCGGAAGGGCGCATTGATGCTGACGAGACGGTGCTGACGCATTTAGACCGATGCCTTGACTGTCGGGCGTGTGAGACGGCGTGCCCGTCGGGCGTGCAATATGGCTTGCTCATTGAGTTGGCGCGGGCGAAACTGACGCAACAAGGCAAGGGACCGCTGCGCCGCTCCAAACTCAACGAGTGGCTAATTCGCCATGTCTTTCCCTTTCCCAATCGCATTGAAGCGCTCTTTGCGCCCTTGCGGCTGGCGCAACGGTTGGGCTTGACGGAAGCGATCGGCAAAATGCCTTTCGTCGGCAAGCAAGCGTTGATGGTGCCACCTTTGCCGTCGCCGCGGGAAAAGCGGTTGCCAGAAATCGTGCCCGCTAAAGGCAAGCAGGTGATGCGGGTCGGGTTGCTGACGGGGTGCATTGCCTCGGTCGTGTTCAGCCCGACAAACCGCGCCGCAGCGGAAGTCCTTTCGGCAGCGGGTTGCGAAGTCGTCATCCCGCCAGACCAACCTTGCTGCGGAAGTTTGCTGGCGCATACGGGTCATCCCGATAAAGCCCGCCAGTTTGCCTACCAACTCATCCAAACCTTCGCCCGCTACGAACCGTTGGACGCCATCGTCGTCACGGCAGCAGGTTGCGGGACGACGATGAAGGGTTATGGGCATTTGCTCGCCGACGACCCGACCATCGCCCAGCAAGCCGAAACTTTTGCGGCGAAGGTGAAAGATTTCAGCGAGTTGTTGGACGGTTTGGAGTTTCAGGTGCCGTTAAAAGCGTTGCGGTGGCGGGTGACCTATCACGACCCTTGCCACATGGTGCACGGGCAGAAAATTCGGGAGCAGCCTCGTCGGCTCATCCGCAGAGTGCCTGGCATAGAGTTGGTAGAGTTGCCTGAAGCCGATTGGTGTTGCGGAAGCGCTGGGGTTTACAACTTGCTGCAGCCTGAATTTGCCGAGGCGATTTTGGAGCGCAAGATCACCAACATCCGAGCGACAGGTGCAGAGGTCGTCGTGACGGCGAACCCGGGCTGCCTGATGCAACTTTGGTATGGCATCCGAAAGCAGGGGCTTTCCGTGCGGTTAATGCACTTGGCAGATTTTTTGCGGGCAGCACTGGCGATGTAACTAACGGTCAATGACGGACACCAAAAATTGCTTCAGTCTGCCAAGTCGTTCCGTCCGACAAAATCACCGAAGAGGTCGTTCCATCGGGGTTGACGAGAAGCGTGCGAGCCTTACCGTCGGGCAATTGCACCCTAAGGGCAGCCACCATCGCCGCCGTTGGCTTAGCGCGAACAGGACACCACGAGAGCGACAACGGTCGCCCGTCCAATCCGATGCCCCATCCCAAAGTCAACACCGCTGCTTTGCGCCGCACCATCATCATCGGCACTAAATCCTCGGCATGGTTGCCGACGCCGAAGGCTGTAATCAAGTCAGACGACGCATCGGTCAAGAGGGTGACAGCAACCTGCCAATTTTCTCGCGGTCGGACACCGAGGAGCGCTTCCCGATTCAAAGGGCGCACTGTCGCTTGCCGTAAGTAGCGATAGCCCTCTTTGTCTGGCGGCGTCCAATTTGTCCCGTCGGGCAAACTCGCCCACTGACCTCGCAAATGCAACGCCACATCTAACAAATGCTCCCGCTCGCAGCGCACTTGGTCTATCACCACGACGGCGTTTTCGTCCAGCAAGGCGATAGCGCGCACGAACCGAACGCCGTCGTAAATGTCTCCTGCCTCGGCGACGACAAAATCCACGCCGTCCTCTTGCCCGAACACCAAACATTTGCCTTCGGCAGGTTTTTGGTTCGCTTCGTCCACGACGAGCGTGTTGTGCGCCAGCGTCGTCTTATACCAGCCAGAGTGAAGCGGGACGCCGTAGCGGGTGATGCCTGGGTCAAGGGCTAAAACTTGTCCGCGAGCGTAAAGGACGAAGTTGAGTTTGTCGGGATGACCATGTCCGCCGCCATGCGGTCCATACTTTAGGCAAAGCCAAGTCGCCTGCTCCCCTTCGCCGCGAGCCAAAATCGCATAGCCTGATGCGGGATAGTTGGCGCTCCGCCATCGCAAGGGTTGTGGCTTGGTTAATTCGCCGACCCCAAACCAAAGGGCAAAATCGCTCCTTCGTTCGCCCCTTGACAACAACGCAGCGTAAATCGGCTCACGGTATCTGGCATATGCCAGTTCGTAAATCGGCTGCGTGATGCCAAAGCGCCCGAAGCCAAGTTCCCTCAGCAATTCAACCTCGGTGCTGTCGTTAAAAGCGGGCAAACGCCAATTGGGCATCATGAACTTGAAGGGCGCATCAAACATGCGTTTGAGTTCTTCGCCGTAAAGGTCAATGCCACAATTGCGTGCTGCTTCGGTCAGATGCCAAAGCGCCGAAAGCGTGTAAAAGTGGTAGCCCCAAGCGCCTTCCCACCAAACGCCATCGGGAGAGACACCTTTTCGCATTTGCGTCCAGTAACCTCGTTCAGGATTGTCAATGGCTTCCTTGATGAGTTCCTCATCGCCCAGCAAAAATCCGACAAGCCCGACGGCGCTGTTCTTCCAGCATTGGATGTTGTGAACGCCCATTTTGTGCGGCAGGATGACTTCCCTTGCCGCTGGCGAGAACAACTTTTGCGCCAGAGTTTGCCGCTCGCTTTCCGTCAAAATCTCCCAAATCAAGTCAGCCCCTTGAGCCATCGGGATGAGCCAGACGGCTTCGTCCAAAGTTTGCGGACCAACCCGTCCACCCCCAATTTGCGCCCTGCCCCGAATGTCATGCAGCGGGTAACGCAGGTAACGCTCCGCATACGCCAGCAAAATCTCTTTGGCTTTCTCAGCGTAGCGGCGGTCGCCCGTGACTTGGTAAACGATGCCCAAATCACGAACAGCGTTGGCGTAACGCTGATGGATGCCTGAAATGACGATGCCGTCGTAATCGCGCTCGGGTTTCGTCGGGTCACTAAGCAATCGCTCATTGTCAACGGGACAAAAGTGCTCCCATTGCCATTCGCCGACCTGCTTGCCCGTCCGAAGCGATGCACCATGTTTGGGGCAGGCGTAGTAATGCCACCAGTTTCCGCCTCGCGGTGGTAAGTTAACAGGTTCGGTCAACACCGCATCGGCACGCTTTTGGAGCGTGTCCCATTGCGCTTTCGCCCAATCGTAGCGGCGGATGCGTTCCTTCAACTGAGCGATGCCGTCGCGGTTTAGCAACAAGCGGGGGTGCGGGGGCAAGTCCATCGCAACGCTCACCTCCAACCAAATGCCCATCAACATCATCAACCAAGCCTTGCGCAGTAATTTCGCCATCCGCATCGCTGTATCACCGTCCAATAGTTTTGTCGCCCTGATGGTCACGGCGCTACCTTTTTGAGTGCAAGGGGCTGACGGAAAACCTCAACAAGCACCGATTTGAAAGCGCCAAAATTGAAAAGCGCCTTTACGCCCCCGTAGCTCAAGTGGACAGAGCGCTGGCCTCCTAAGCCGGAGATCCCCGTTCAAATCGGGGCGGGGGCACCATTTGCTCCTGCGGAAGGGGCGTCAGCCGAACTTGTTTACATCCCTCAGCCAAGCAGGAAGGATTGTCAACTTGTTCCCATCGGTGCCTCTAACTCCTGCGGCAGAAATTCAGGGAGGGCTAAAAGCAAGTCTTGCAACAGGCTTAATAGTTGCGTCGGCGATAATTCCGTCCAATCAACCAGAAAACGGTCGCGCTCGTAGCGGATGCAATGGAGCACGGCGGGCGATTGGGTCTCACGCAGTCGGGCGTAGAGGCGACGCAAGCCCGCATCGCTCAAATTCAAGTTCATCGCACAGCGCACCGTCACTGTCCTGCGGTCGTGGGTGATGGCGATAACTTTCGCTTGATGCGCCCTAACTCGGATGCGTAAGACGCTCAAAATGTTGCGGACAGGTTGAGGCGGCTCGCCGTAACGGTCGCGCAACTCGGCTTCAATCTGGGCGATATCTTCCTCGCTTTGAACTCCCGCCATCTTGCGATACATGTAAAGCCGCTGCTCCAAGTCGTCAATGTAAGTTTCGGGGATGAAGGCTTTGACGGGCAAATCGGCTTCAGGCAACTCAACCTTTTGCGGCAAAGGCTCACCTTGCAACTTGCGAACCGCTTCCGAAAGCATGTCCATGTAAAGGTCAAAGCCGACTTCGTTGATGAAGCCATGTTGCTCAACACCGAGCAAGTTACCTGCACCGCGAATTTCCAAATCCCGCAAAGCCAACCGAAAACCGCTGCCCAAATCGGTGAACTCGCGGATGGCTTCCAATCGCTTGCGCGCCGTTTCGCTCAATCGTTTTGGATGGTCGTGGAAGAAGTAGGCATAAGCCTGTCGCTCGCTGCGACCGACACGCCCACGCAGTTGGTAAAGTTGCGCCAACCCAAATCGCTCGCAATGCTCCACGATGAGCGTGTTGGCATTGGGGACATCTAAGCCGTTTTCAATGATGGTCGTGCAAACGAGAACATCCCACTTGCCTTCAGCAAACTCCAGCATCACCCGCTCAAGTTCGTCTTCAGGCAACTGACCGTGAGCGATGGCGACCCTCGCTTCGGGCACAAGTTGCTTGACTTTCTCGGCGACATGCTCAATGCCCTGCACTCGGTTGAAGACATAAAACACTTGCCCACCACGCTCCAATTCTCGTCGGATGGCGAACCGAACAAGTTCAGGGTCGTAAACGCTCAAGTAAGTTCGGACGGGGCGACGACCTTCAGGGGGTGTGTTGACCAAACTCATGTCCAACAAGCCGCCGAGCGCCATGTGCAGCGTCCTCGGAATGGGCGTTGCCGTCAAAATCAAAACATCCACGCCCACTTGCAATTGCTTGAGTTTCTCCTTCTGCCTCACGCCGAACCGTTGTTCCTCGTCAATGATGAGCAAACCCAAGTCCTTGAACTTCACATCGTCCGACAGCAAACGATGCGTGCCGATAACGATGTCAATAGCGCCTGTCCGCAAACCGTTGATGACTCCCTTTTGCTCCTTCGGCGATTGCAATCGGCTGAGCATGGCGATTTTGACAGGGTAGGGGGCAAGGCGCTGGGTGAAGGTTTGATAGTGCTGCAAAGCGAGCACCGTTGTCGGAACGAGCATCGCCACTTGCTTGCCATCCATGACGGCTTTGAAGGCGGCTCGGATGGCAATTTCCGTTTTGCCGAACCCGACATCGCCACAAACGAGTCGGTTCATCGGTTGAGGCGATTCCATGTCCGCCTTGACTTCTTCAATGGCTCGGATTTGGTCTTCGGTTTCAACGAACGGGAAAGCGTCCTCCATCTCCCGCTGCCAAGGGGTGTCGGGCGAAAAGGCGTGCCCTTCGGCGACTTGGCGGCGGGCGTAAAGTTCCAACAACTCTTTCGCAACTTGCTCGGCATTCTCCTTTGCCTTTTGCCTCAAACGAAGCCAACGCTTGTTGTTGGACAGCGACGAAAGGGGCGGCTCACCGCCATCAACAGCGACATACTTGCGCACTCGGTCAATCTGGTGCACGGGCACATAAAGCCGTTCGCCTTCGGCATACTCAATGACGAGGTAGTCGCTTTCCTTGCCCAAAACTTCCTGCCGAACGACGCCGCGATAAATGCCGATGCCGTGATGGATATGGACGACATAATCGCCCTCACGCAAATCCGACGGCGACTTGACAGCAGCCGTCCCTTTCCAGCGTTTTCGGCGAGGCTTGTAGGGAGCGTTGAAAAGTTCAGCATCGGTGACGACGACGAGCCTTTCATCAGGCAAGAAGAAACCTGCGCTTAGCGGCGTCGGGAAAAGGTTGATGCGGTCGGCGATAGGCAGGTCATCTGCGCTCAACCGAACAACTGGCGGCATGTCGGCGAGCGGGACATCGCGCAGCCAATCGCTCACTCGTTCTGGGTAGCGGGTCGCAATCACGATGGCGCAATTGCGCTGCCGCCATTCATCCACGCGGGCGAGAAACCTGCGGACATCACTCAAAAAGGCTTCAATGCGATGGCAGGTTAGGGACTGGCTCGGCTGGCTTTTCACGGGCTCGGCAGGAGATTTGCCATCCTGTCGGGTTGACATTTGCTCACGAATTTCAGAAGTGAAGACCAACGAGCGGAATTTTTGCAAACGAATTTTGACTGGCTCGGCAAGAGCCTCGCCCTCCCCCATTTTCGTGTCCCGTGCCCCTTGCCTCGTGTCCCATTCCACGAAAGGCGGTTTTGGCGGTCGCAACAAATCGCCAGTGTCAATCAACTCGGCAACGATTTTCCGCCATCGCTCTTCAAGGTTCGCAGCATCGGCGTCAAGGTCGTGCGGTTCAAGCCAAACGACAAGGGTGTCGGCTGGCAGATGGTCAACGAGGGTGGGCAACGGGTCGTAAATGAACGGGAAATACCAATCGCAACCGTCAAAGTAGCGCCCATCCAAAAGCCGCTCCAAATCGTGCTCAACTTGCTGTTGCAACAACCTCGCTTGTTCGGGCTTTCCTTCCTTCCGCAACCGCTCCACTTCCCGCTCCAGCATCTCACGAATTCGCCACTCAAAATCCCCGTCCCCCGTCTCGTGTCCCTCGTTCCATTCCGTTCCGTCCCCCGTCCCGCGTCCCGCGCCCCGAACGATGAATTCTCGTGCCGGCAAAATCACGCACTCGCGCCACTGCTCCGTTGAGCGCTGCGTTTCAATGTCAAAAGGACGGATACTCTCAACTTCGTCGCCGAAAAGTTCAATGCGGATAGGTTGGTCGTGGGCAGGTGAGAAGAAGTCAACGATATCGCCGCGAACGGCAAATTGCGCGGGCGCTTCAACTTGAGTGACACGCTCGTAACCGCCAGAAACCAAATGAGCCACCAAATCGTCCCGTTCAATCGTTGTGCCAACTTTGACGGTCAAAGCGCTTTGCTCGTAAACGCTGAGCGAAACTGTCGGTTGGCAAATGGCAGCGGGGGTTGTGACGACGATGGCGTTGCGTTTTCGGTGGAGAGCGTCAATAGCAGCGATGCGGTCGCGTGTAACGGCGAGGTCGGTGTCGCCAGAAAGCAAAGCAGGGTGCGGCGGGAACGGGTAAACTCGGTCGGGTTGACCGAGCAAAGTTTCCAAATCGGCGACGAAGTTGGGCAATCGTTCAGTGGACGGGACAAGGATGAGCGTGGGATGCTGGCGGTCATACAAAATTGCTGCCAAGATGACAGCCCACGAAGACAAAAATCCCCCCTGAACCTGCGTTTTCGCCCGTGCCTTCAGAGAGCGCTGCAGACGGTGAACTATATCGGTTTCGCGAAGCCATCGTGTTAACCCGTGCATAGCACATCCGATTTAAATCTTGCCACCGCTCGCCAGTCAACGGCTTAAGGAAAGTGTTTGGGTCAGCCGCAGGGCACGGGTTTATCCTGTGCCGACCAAATTCCTGCCGACCCCAAATTTCGGCTGGCAAAAACTTACCCCATCGCTCTTCACGCCATCGCTAACCGCCCCCCAAATTGCCCGCTAAAGCAGGCTAATTTCAGTCGGCTTTAGCCGACTTCGTTAAAGTAGCCCAGCATTTCAATGCTGGGCGAAGATATTGGGAAGACGAGGCTCCTGCTGAGCCGAAAATATTGGCTTTTGAGGTTTGCACCTCACTTAAGCAGGATGGTCTCGCCCCTTAGGTCTTCGTCAATTTCCAGAACGACGGCGTTCGGTTGAGAAACGATACTTGTGCGCTTCAAAGTTACCCATTCGCCCTTTTGCCACTCTCTCGCTTCAGCAGTTGTGAATGCGGGAACGTTGCGGCGGCGATGAACAGTGACTTTTGTCGCTTCGGTCGGGAACAACCAAAGTTGTTTTGCGTCACGGATGTCGGCATTATCGTCAGCGAAAACAGCGAAGTGTCCGTTTCCTTCGGCAACAAGTTCATCGTTCACAAAAATTCGCCCGCTACCCTCAACGAGAAAGACACGCCCTTGATTGTCAACTGCAACTATGCCGGGCTGCCACGCACCCAAACTCATAGCGATGCGTGAAGCATAATGCGAAGACGGCAAATGAGCGGTGAAGGTCACAGATTGGTCGGAAGCGTTGACGAAAACGAAAGCAACGCCATTTTCAAGCAGGACGACAAAGGCATGCAAAGTCGGCAGGTTGGGTTCAGTGCGGATGGTTTCAACTTTTGCCTCGTCAAGGGTTTTCCTGTATCGCTGACGCAAACTCAAGTCCACCTTGCTGAAATCAGTCACATCCCACTCCAATGCTTTTTCGCCACCAGTGCCACTTCGGTAAACGATGCCGCCACGCTCGGCAAAACGCTTCAATGCCGATTCAGCGTCAGTCGGCAAATCCAAAACCCCCGGCAGAAAGACAGCCTTGACATTTTCAAGCAAATTGTCGTCCAGTGCCAAATCACTCGCAACAGCAAAATCTGCCCGTAAACTGACAAGGGTTTGAGCGGCTACGAGGGCAGCATGCATAACTTTTGAACCGTTAGGGCGAAGCCTGCTGTTGTCTGAAACAACGAGCAAAACCTCAGGTTTGCGCCAAATGGGTCTAAGCCGATGCAAAATCAACGCCGCAGTCCTGTAGGCTTTCAACGCTGGTTTGGGCACATCGTCGGGATAAACCAAGCCCCAAGGGAAAACTCGGTCGTTATCATCACGCCAACACCAGTTTTGAACCTTGCTCGCACCCAACCCGAAGGCATATTGCGGCAACAAGAGCATAAGTCGCCATTGCTCTTCTTCGGTTCGTCGGATGTGGTAGCCCGTCGCTCCGAGTTCCCGTTCCCAAGCGGGGTGAGTTTTGACGCCGAACTCCCCAATGTTCAACGACTTGCCGTAAAGGCGCATGTCCGTCAATTTGAAAACAGCAGCAAAGCGGCGGAGGTCTTTGCTCGGCTCATCAAAATAGCCGATGTTGGCGATGTCCAAACCGTCAATGGTCAAACGCAGATCAAGCCCACCAACCGGCAACTGGTAGTATTCGCTGGTGACGGGATGGTTGGGGTCAACGGATTTGATGGTGCTGACCAGACGCTCGTTCCACTTTCGGGTTTGCTGGACTTGCCAAAGCAAATCGTTTTGCTCTGGCGTCTTCGGTCTCAACTGGTAGTCGCCGTTCAGGTAGTAAATCAACCCATCGGCGTTTTTGTAGCGCCTTGCGAACTCAGCGACGAATTGAGCCTGTCGCTCCAAAGTCGCATCGTCAACGGCAACATCGTGCCCGATAAGCAAACCTGCCATGTAAACGATGCCAACACGGTGACAGAGCCAAATCATGGCGTCCAACTTCCGCCAGTCGGCTTCACTGAATTGGTAGTTTGTCGGTGTCCACTGCAGGTTCTCAAAAACTGTCAAGCCAGCATCTTTCATCGCCTGAATTTGCCGCCACCAAAAGAGCGGGTCAGATTGAGAAGGCGAAAAGAACCAGTTCGCCCAAGTGTCTGTGCCGAGCAGGAATGTGGGATTGCCGTTAAGCCAAAAGTAGTTGTCGGCATATCGGAAGTTCAACTTTTTCGGGAAACTCTGTCCGTCCCAGACAAAGAAACCCGCTTCTGCCTCGTCAATCAAGTTGCCCTTTGAGTCCGACAATTTTGTGGCGATGCGGTAAAGCCCTTCTGGCAGTTTCAATCCTTCCCACCGAGCATTGATAGCCGCTATGTTGCCCGACCCAACCGCCACTTTGGTCTTGAATTCAGCCACCGCCTCTTTTGCGTTTTCCCATTTCTGAGGAGAGCCTTCAAGTGGAACCTTCGTGACAATGAACTCCACCTGCCCGACGAAATCGTTGTCGCCGAAGTTGGAGACATCAACGGCAGCGCTAATTGTTTCGTTCGGTCGGTAGCACGCCAAATCGCTCTTCAAGCCGTAAGCGAAAACTCCCTGCCTCAAACTCTGCAGCAAAGGCAAAAGCACCTTCTCGCCGAAACCCGGCAAAGATGTCAAGTCAACATTGTCAACGCCAAAGAAGACCCAAGTGCTACCTGCAAAGACGCCAGCGTAGTGGTGCATCATCGCTCCCGCCGTCCCGCAAATTCGCCCAAAGCGATCGCGAGCAAAGACGATAGGTTTCCACCGTGCGACCGACCGCAAAACCCCGACCGCCGAGTAGCCGCTAATTTGTGTCCCTTGCACTTGCCACGACCAACCTTTCGCTTCTAACTGGATAGCGTTTCGGAGCGGGTAATGGGCATCAAACATGCCAATTTGCAACGGCGAAATTTCCAAGCCATCTTGCGGGTTGCCATAGCGGGTGTTGATGCATGGCGGCATTTCAACTCGCTCCAGCCGAACATTGTCAAAAAACGCCTTGCCAACAGCGTTGTAAATGCCGAACCGAATTTCAACTCTGTCAACGCCGTAAGGGACGACAAAGGTAGCGCTGAAGTATTGCCAGTCAGTGTCACCACGCACTTGAGCGATGTCTCTTGGGTTAACCCATTTATCGCCAGCGAACGGGTAGTAAGCGAGAAAGGCGTAGCCAGCGCCCTTGACACCTTCCGTTTTCACCCAACCCGACAACCTCAACTTGTCACCAGTTTGGACCTTGACATTTGCTCTCCACCCTGCAGAGCCAGTCTTTAACTCTTCGGGGATTTGGACAACCGCGCAAGACTTGCCGCTTTTTGCTACTTGAGAAGTCACGAAACACTGCTGCGGGTTGGTTCGTTCCCAACCTTCTGCTGAGCCGTCAGGGTTGACAGTTTCAAAGTCTGGGTTTGAGTTGAGAAGGGTCGCTGAAATTGGCTCGCCGAAGCGAATTGGTCGGTAGTCGTCTCCTGCTCTTTTGATCGGGACATCAAAAGCGTAACCGCCAAAGGTCAGCAAATCAATGCCCTTGCTCAACAGCCGAAGCAAATTGCGATGGGCTTCAACGGGAAAGTAGGGCGAGTTGGGCAGGACCAAAAGACCAACCTTATGCTCCGCATCGGAAGGGCGAGCCTCCAAGCGAGCCATAAGTTCGTTGAATTGCTGGAATGAGACGATTTGAGGTTCGTAGCCTGCCTGTTGAAGCCAATTGGAAAGGACTTTTGGCGATGGCGCTGCAGGGTTTTCGGGCAAGTTGGGATCGTGCAAAATCAAAGCAATTTTGCCTTTGGCAAAAATCGGCTCGGTGTATTGCGCTGGAGTTGTTTCGCCCTTTGCAACTTGGACGGCATCAAACAAAGCAACTCCGTCGGCATTGTAAAGCCCCAAGCGAACTTCAAAGTAAAAGGTTCTGGGATGGGTTGTCCATGTCGCCTCAAAGCGACGCCAATCGTTCGTGCCTGTCAGTTGGGCGAAATCTTTGGCTGCCAGTAAGTTGCCCTGAAAGTCAAACTCGTAAATGGCGGCATAGGCGTAACCGGCTCCTGCGACGGGCTTAACATTTTCTGTCCGCATCCAAACGCTAACGGCATAGCGGGTTTCAGGTTCGGCGATGACGATTTGCCTTGCCATATCGCCGTTGAAGTTGCATTGCAGCACCCATTGTCCGTGCGGTGCGTCTGTTCGTTGCATGTTCATAGCAGCGCCGCTGAACATCCAACCGACCCAGCCGCGCTCAAAACTTCCATTACGCAATTCCATTGCGTTCTCGCAAACCACCGACACCACCAAAAGCAACCCCGCAAGCCATCGGCTCACAGAGGTCACCTCCCACGCTGCTTTTACTCGCCCACTTTGGCGAGTTTGTATCGCTCGTAAATCAGCGTCACTTTTTCGCCTTCAACGAAAAACTCGGCGACGACTTTGCGACCGTGTTGGAGGGTGAAAAAGCGGGCATAGTTTTCGGCAAGTTCTTCAGGCATGAACGGGATGCTACTTTCAAGCAACCGACCTGTGGTTTCTAAAACCACGCCATCACCTTTGCGACCTACCCGCAACTTCATCGTGCCTTTGTAGGTTTCATAGCGACCGACCAGTTTCTCAAGCAATCTATCATGGCGGACGAAAGGCAATTCGTTGGGGTCTTTGCCGAGCATCGTCGCAAGTGCGACCATTCCGATTTGAGACAAGGGATGACCGCTTGCATTCGCCAAAACCGCAACGCCGATGCCCGCATCAGGGATGTAGCCTGCAAAGGCTGTGTGAACCAAAACCGAACCACTGTGGGCAACAAGTTTGTGTCCGAGAAAGTCGGGATAAACGCTCCAACCAAACCCGTAACCCTCAGCGCCAAACAGCGGCGATGGCAGCGGAATTCGTGGCGTCTCCATTTGCTCCAAACTCTCAGGCGAAATCAACCGTGTCCCGTTCCATTGCCCGCGAGCCAAATAAAACCGCAGGTAGTTGCTCAGGTCAAGGACGGTGCTGATGAGACCGCCATCGGCGGAGATGCCAAAGGGAAATCGCGAAGGAATTCGCTTGCCCTCACGGTCAATAACATAAGGCGTCGCCCAATCGGGGTCGGAAGCGACATCCTCTCGCCGAAAAGTCGTCCTGCTCATCCCTAACGGCTCTAAAATCCGCTCCTTGACAAAAGTTTCGTAACTTTTGCCTGACGCAACTTCAATGGTGTGACCGAGGAGCAAATAGCCTTCGTTCAGGTAAAAGAACCGCTCGCCCGGCTTTGCTACAGCCCAATTCTCGGCTTCGTCCATGAAGGCTCGTAAATCGTCAACGGAAGCGATGGGCAACCAAGTTGCTTCCTCGCCGATGATATTGCGGATGAAGGCTTCAGCGTAAGCGAGGGCTGGGATGCCCGACGAGTGAGTGAGCAAGTGCCAAACCCTGACAGGTTCGCCGAAGGGTCGGAGCGAAATCGGCACAAATTTGTCAATGGGGTCGTCAAGGCTGATTTTGCCTTCCTCAACGAGCATCATGATTGCCAGCGCCGTGAAGGATTTTGTGACCGAACCGATACCGACGCGAGTTTGCGGCGTCATCGCCGCACCGCTTTCAACATCCCGAAACCCAAACCCATGAGCGTAAACGACCTCGCCATCTTTCACCGCAGCGATGCTCAGCCCCGGCAGGTTCGTTTTGCGCATTTTCTCAAACACATGCGCTTCCACACCTTGCCAGTCCATTGCTCACCACTCCCTTTCATCATTTGCACGTTCTTCGGTCGCCGATGCAGCCAACCGGTTCGTTCAACCCAGTGGGAAGGATAGCGCCGACGGCGGGGATTGAAAAAGGGGGGCTGTTAACGCCGTTGGTGGCATGCGTTATAACTTTTAACGCCCCACGAAAAGGTGCCGCGGTGGCGGAACTTGGCAGACGCGCTGGCTTGAGGGGCCAGTGGGTTTCACAGACCCGTGCGGGTTCAAATCCCGCCCGCGGCACCATTCATCTTCGCCTTCCTCTGTTGGCGTTTTCTGCGATGTCCCCTTGACAGTTCCTCTACTTCCCCTCTCCAAAAGGCTTGCGCGCCTTTCTCGGGCACGGTTTGACACTATGCCGACCGTAGGGCATGGATTTACTCCGTGCCGACCGAGGATGTTCGGAAAGTCTTAAGAGAGGTTTTGGGGAGCGTCGTGGCTGATAGCCACTCCAACAGAGATGATCAACCTGACGCCCACCTCGTCTTTGCTGTGTCGGCGAAAAGCCGACGCTAAATCCTGTTGGAGCGACAATTAGCCACAACAAGGACAACATTCGCCCCAGCAAACTCAGTCGTGCTGACAGGGTGTTCAAGGCGCGACTTGCCGAAATCCCTCCTACTCGCCTCAGGCTTTTTTCTCAGCGCCGAAGGCAAGCACCACTTAAGCGCTCACTCTTGTCCAAAAAGTTGGAGCATCGCGTCAGCGGTTTTGCAACGCTCGCAAAAAGGAGGGTGGAAGGGCAATGAACGCCCTTCGCTTTGGTGTCGTCGGTTGTGGTGGACGAGGGCTTAGTGTCGCTCAATTGATGACCCAGTTGCCCTCAGTTCGTCTCGTCGCCGTCTGCGATGCGGACGAAGGGCGCGCCCGACAGGCAGGCGAGCAATTGAAAGTCCCTACCTTTACCCGCTTGGAAGAAATGTTGGAGCAGGCAGATTTGGATGCCCTCTACATCGCCACCAATGTGGAGCAGCATTTTGCCGTCGCCCGCCGCGCCATTTTGGAGGGTAAGCATATCTTGCTGGAAAAGATGATGACGACTTCGGCGGCGGAGGCATGGGAGTTAGTGCGATTGGCGGAGGTGCGAGGGGTTTGTGGGGCAATCTCATATCAGTTGCGCTTTTATCCTGCCTTCCAAAAGTGGTGGGAGTTAGCCCAAGAGTTGCAACCGTTGGTCATCGTGTCCAGCCGTCATCCTGGCATCATGCCCCCCAACTATTTGCGTCCTGAACCTTTCGCAGGCATCACCGACTTTCTGACCCACGACCTTGACTTGGTCCTTTGGGTGGCGGGGCGAGAACCTGCGACAGTTTTTGCGACCGAGACCCGTAACGCCGTCACTCCCACCAATGCCATTGATACCCTTTGCGTGACCTTGCATTTTGACGGTGAGATGACGGGGCTCGTTTATGGCAGCATGGCGGGTTGGGGCTTGCCCAGCACTCACTTGGTCATCGGGCGAAAGGGCAATGTGCGCGTGAGCGGCAACACCGTGGAAGTCAACCGCCTCGTCCCCACAGCCGAGGGCAATTACGAACGGGTCGCAGAAAGGGTGACCCCAGAAGTCATGCAGGGCGACACGACAGACCGACTACTGGAACACTTTTGCGACTGGGTGCAAGGGCAAAAAGAGGCTTTCCCGCTGGCGACTTTGGAGGATGGTTTTCGGGCGATGCTGGTGCATGAAGCCATCTGGGAAAGTTGCCGAACAGGGCGCCTTGTCCCCATAGAGACGGTGCACCAGCGCCTTCATGAAACCCCTTCGTCTTTCTGACCATCATCCTCAATGTCCCTCGGCGCCGCCTTCTTCCTCTTCCAGTTGCTGCATCAGGCGGCGGAAGCGCTCCATTTCATCCTCGTCCATGCTCAAGTCCATCAGCGAGTCAATGACATTGCCCGTGATGAAAATGGGCGCTCCCGTCCGCAGGGCTAAGGCTAAGGCATCGCTGGGACGGGAGTCAATGGCGTAGGACTTGCCCATCTGCTCCAAGTAGATGGTGGCGTAATAGGTGCTGTCCACCAAGTCATGGATGACAACCCGCACGACTTGAACGCCCAACTCTTCCAAGATGTTGCGCATCAAGTCGTGGGTGAGGGGACGGGGAGGCTTTTCGCCCTGCAACTCTAAAGCGATGGCGATGGCTTCCGCCCGCCCGATCCAAATGGGCAAGACACGGTTGCTGTTCGGCTCCCGCAAGATGACGACATGTTGGTCAAAAGGGTCTTGAGCGACCGTCTCTACTTTGACTTCCAGCATTGAAATCACCCTCGCTTTGCGATGGCTGTCGTCATGGCATTATGGCAAGGTTGTCGCCACTTCGCTATTGTGGCGGTGGGCGCAGGTGGGGCGGCAAGGGGCGGAAGGTGTCATCATCCCGCTGCATCGTTTGGAGCGCTTCCTTCAATCGCTGCCATCGCCGCCATGCAATCCAGAGCAAAAGGGGCACCGAGGCGTAAAGCGCCCACCAAAACACAGGCTGAACAGGCTTGAAGATGGGCACCCAAAGCAATCCCAAAGCGGCAAAGATGCATGCCGTCTCTGCCCATTCCGCTTTACTCACTTTTGCTCGCCCCCTTTTTGCGACAGCCTTTATGATGCCATGCGGCAGAGAGGGACGGAAAGGAGCAAACCGATCGGTTGGTTAGGCATCGCCCCCGACCGAAAGGGGTGCGGGATTGTCTTGTTGGACGGAGGGCGAAAAGAAGTTTTTGCCCAGACCGTTCCTTGGCGGGCGTTAGCGGCGACTTTGCGTTCTTTACCTTTCGCCCCTGCCGTCGTGGTGGTCGGCGAAAGTTGGCGACATCGGTGGGTGCAAGCCGTCCTCCGCAGCCTTTTTCCTGAGGCGCTCCTCGTTTTAGTCCGACGACCTCAACCGCCCCACCCTGACCTTTCCCAAGAAGCTCTTGCCCTTCTTCGCCATTACTTGAGCCGTGAAAATCTCTAAGGCATCCTGCCCAACGGATGTCCCTTGCCTTCTTGGAGGGTGGGTGTTAAATTGTTGCGTCGCCAAAACTTCTCCCGACGGAGGTGACGGGATGGGTTCTACGAAGAAATGGTGGCGGAAGAAAGCGAAGAAGCACTGGCGCAAGAAGCGCCGCCGAATGCATCGCCATCGCAAGAAGGAGCGTTAAAGGTTTTGGCTACTCGCTGAAGCCAGGGAAGATGCCTGACCTTCGGGGGCGTCGCCAAGTCCGCCGCAGTAAGGCTAATCCCCCCAAGCCGCTGACCATCAGCACCATCCCGACCGCCGCCAAGACTTCGCCTTTGGGGCGGGCGACGAAAAACCCGAAAAGTAATGCCCCTGCCCCGCCGACGAGCATGCTCAACCCTTCCATCAACCGAAACCAGAGGGAAGGCAAAGGGGGCGGTTCGGGGGTCAGCGGTTCGCCACATGCCCAGCATTCTAAGGCGTCCGAAAAATTTTCCCGACCACAATGGGCGCAATAGACGATTTGAGGCAAAGGGGTTGCCGTTTCCTCGGCGGGCTCTTCAGGCGACGCCCCGACGGAAGGGCGATGGGAAGCGGCTTGCGCCAATTTCGCCAGTTCCCCGTCGTTAAACCACAAAGCCCCACAATCAGGGCAACGCACCACCTGCACATTGGGCGCCTCCGTCAGGTAAGCAGGCTGCATAAGGGCTCCGCAGTGAGGACAAGGCAGTTCGGAGACGAGCAAAGGGAGGGGCGATTGGTCGGCGAAGGCGTCTTCTAACACTGATGCCGCTGAAGGGTCTTGCCACAAGCGCCGATACATGGAAGCCACCACCAACACCCCGCCACACTGGAGACATCCTTCGGCAGTCACTGACCCTGCCGCCCAACGCCGAAGGGGAAGCCCGCACTTGGGGCAGAGGCGCTGCCCATCCATCGTCCTCACCCCGCCAAAACATAGCACGCCTTAAAGGCTTTTCGCCTCGTGCAAAACTTACTCCCGTCAAAAAGCAGGCTTTCGGAGGCGGTGTGCTGTGAAGCGGTGGCAGTTAGAACTGCTAACCTGCCTTTGGGATCGTTCACCCTTAGCGGCAGAGGGTGAAAAGTTGCGTTGCCCTGTCTGTCAGCGCACTTTCCCTTGCGTTGATGGCATCCCCAGTTTCGTCGTCGCCGAGTTAGCCCAACTGCAGGGAGAAGAGGAGTGGCAATGGAAGCAGCGGGAGATGCAAGCCCGCAACGAGCAAGCCGCCTTCTACGACCGTTTGCTGGGCTTACTCTTGCTGACGCCCTTTGAAGCCCGCCTGACCTTAAAAGCCCTCTTGGGCGATCGGCAGCGGTTTAGGATGCTGGCGGAGATTGGCTGTGGGACAGGGCGCATGCTTCAACGCTTCGCTCCCTATGCGGATTTGCTCGTCGGCGTGGATTTGTCGTTGGAGTCGCTAAAGCGTTGTGCCGAACGGATGCGTCGGTTAGGGCTTTCTGACCGCACCTTCCTCGTCCATGCCGATGCTGCCTTCCTTCCTTTCCCTGATGCTTGCTTTGATGCCGTCGCCAGTTGTCAGATGATTGAGCATGTGCCCACTGACCGAATGCGCCACAAAGTCATCGCCGAAATCGCCCGCATCCTTAAACCGCACGGTCGCTATGCCATTTCGGGCTACCAATACTCCTCGCTGACACGGGGCTTTAAAAAGGAAGGCGTCCACAAGGGAGGCATCTATTTTTTCCGCTTCACCCGCGACGAATTTTTGCGGTTGGTCGGTTCCCACCTTCCCGTTGAGCGATGCCGCTCCCTCTTTGGTTATGCTTGGCTCGTTAGCGGCACTAAGCCTCTTGACAAAATTGAGCCTTGACGCTATCGTAAAAGTGCCTTTTGTCAACGGTCAAACTTTCTGCGAGGAGGTGACGGACATGGCGTTGAAGGTGGAGAAGATCGCTCTTTGGAGCGGGGAAGTGGAAGATAAACCGGGGGCTCTGGCGAAAGTCTTGGAGCCATTGGCAGCCGCAGGTGCTAACTTGGAGGTCGTCTTTGCTCAACGCAACCCCGCTAAGGTCGGTGTCGGAACCGTCTGGCTCTATCCTGTTCGGGGACGCAAAGCCCTTGAGGCTGCTCGTTCCGCTGGCTTAAGCGAAACGCCCACCCCTGCTGTTTTGCGGGTGGAAGGACCTGACAAGCCCGGTCTGGGGCATGCCCTCACCCATGCCCTTGCCGAGGCAGGCATCAACCTTGCCTTCGCCCATGCCGCCGTGTTGCGGGGGCGGTTTGTGGCGTTCTTCGGCTTTGACAGCGACAGTGATGCCAATAAAGCCCGTCGCATCCTCAGCGCCTTTAAAGTCCCTCGCCGTCGGCGCGCCCGCGCCGCCCGTGCCGCTAAAAAGTGATGCCTCATAGGGACGGCTTCAGGAGGGGCGCTCAAAGCGCCCCTCCTTTGAAAGCCCCCGCTTTACCCAACGACAGGTTTTGCCTGCCCTGTCGCCGCCGCTTGATAGGCTGCTTCCGTTAAGGCGACGACTTTCAACGCCTCTTCTGGTGGGCTTTCGTTTTCCGCCCGACCTAAGACGACTTCCACGAAATGGCGATCGGGTGTGGACGATGCTGGCATCTGCGATGGCTCAACCACTTGCCGCCCTTTCCCTGCCACTTCCCACACGACTTGCCCCTCTGCCAACCAGATTGCCCCTTCTGTCCCGACGAAGGTGTAGCGCTCAGCGAAGTGGGTGAAATTGCCCATCGCCACCAAAACCCCGATGCTTTCGCCTTCAAATTGGACGCCGACGACGGCGTTGATGTCCACCGGTGTCCCACAACGGTTCACCACTGCTGTCACCATCGTTGGCTTGGAAGGCATCGTCCAGAGCACGAAGTCCACCATGTGGCTGCCTGAGTCCATCAGCATCCCGCCGCCGCTCAGTTCGGGCACTTGCCGCCAAGTGCCGTCGGTCAGTTGCTGCCAATCTTGGGCGATGGTCGCCTCCACGAAAGTGATCTCGCCCAACGCCCCTTTGCGCACCTGTTCTCGGAGGAACCGAAACGCTGACATAAATCGCCGCTGGTAACTGACGACGACGGGTTTGCCTGCCTCTTTGGCAGCGGTGATGACTTTGCGGGCTTGCTCGCTCGTGATGACCATCGGCTTCTCGCAAAGGACCGCCAAGCCCCGTTTAAGGGCGGCAAGGATTTGCTCAAAGTGATGGGCATGGGGCGAAAGGATGAGGACGCCCTCCATCTCCACCCGCTCTAACATCGCTTGCCAGTCGGCGAAGACCGTCTCGCCCTCCCGAAGGGGCAAGTCAACCTCCTGCGCCCGCTTTTTGGCGGCGTCCAAATTCGGGTCGGCAAATGCCACGACTTTCGCTTCAGGCACTTCCCTCAGGTTTTGCAGGTGAAACCCGGCGATGCCACCCGCACCGATGAACCCCAAGCGCACCGTTTGAGGCAACTTTCCTCGCCTCCTTGCCGTCGCAGATTTTGGGATTGCCCCAATGTTTGTGGGGAGCGTCCATATTTTGAGCGCTCCCGACAAATGTCGCTCCCTTGCGGCAATCTTGACAGCGATGGGAAAGGAGGCAAACCGCATGAGCGAATGGCAACCCGCTGACTTGTCACAAGTGCGGACAATCTCTATCACCGACCGACCGAGCAAGGTGGAAACCGATTTGCTGGCACGCCCGTTGCGCAAAGGCGCTTCCTTTGCGGAGTTTTGGCAATCGCTGCCGTCCATCCTTGCCGCCAAAGAATTGCGGGAGTTGGTGGACGCTGTGCTCACTGCCCGCCAAAATGGTCGTCCCGTCCTTGTCCTCTTCGGCGCTCATGTCATCAAAGTCGGGCTTTCGCCCATCGTCATCCAACTCGTTCGGGAAGGTGTTTTGACGGCGCTGGCTGTCAACGGGGCAACGGCTTACCACGATGTGGAGTTGGCGCTCTTTGGGCACACCAGCGAAGATGTCACGACGGGCATGCAACAGGGCGTCTTTGGGATGGCGAAAGAACCTTGCGACTTCATCAATGCCGCCGCCTCGCATGCCGCAAGACAGGGTATTGGCTTGGGGCAAGCCATCGGCGAAGCCTTGCTGCAAAGTGGCGGTCGGTTCATCCAGCATAGTGTCTTGGCGCAATGTGCTGCCATGAAAGTGCCCGTCACCGTCCATGTCGCTTTCGGCACCGATGTCAACCACATGCATCCATCCTTTGACCCTGCCGCGTGGGGCGTAGCGACGCACCACGACTTTCGCTTGCTTTGCCGACTTGTGCGGGACTTAACGGAGGGAGTCGTGATGCTTTGGGGGTCTGCTGTCGTGTTGCCGACGGTGTTGGAGAAAGCCCTGACGGTTGCCCGCAACCTTTGGGGCGAACCCCAACGCTTCATCGGCGCCACCTTTGACTTCATCCGCCACTACCGCGCTTGGCGTAACCCGCCTGAAAAGGCAGACGCCTTAGGCGGCAAAGGTTACTACCTGACAGGACACCATGAATTGCTCATCCCCCTCTTCGCCCAAGCCGTCTTGGAGAAATGGGAAGGAGAGCAACGAAAGGCGAAGGGCGAGTAGGGAGTGGGAGTGTCGCCCTTCCACTTACGAACCCGTCCCAACCTTCGCCTTGTCACTCACTTACCTCCCCTTGCCCCGTCTTGCGCCCCTCGCCCTTTGATAATGGCGCACCGCACTTAGGGCATTTTTCGGGTGGTGGAGGCAACTTCGTCCCGTCGTAAGGGCAAAAGCGCCAGTTCTGTGACACCGGGCGTTTGCACTGCGGGCATTGCAAGCGAATGAAGTTACGGCACTTGGGACAACGAATTTCTTCGACGGGTCTGAGTGCGGGAAGCACAATCGCACCTGGCAGCACCACGCCTTCTGGCCGAATTGGGGGCGAGCCGGGCACAGTCGCACCCGGCAACCCCACGCCTCCCATCGCACCGACCCCCGGCGGCACGCCAAAGGGTGGCATGATAGGGATGCTTGGTGGCACTGGCGGGCGTGGGGCGGGTGAAATCAGGTAAGTGCCGTCCTTGCGCTCCCATTTCAGCCCTGCCACTTCGCACAGGAACGAAAGCGCCTTCTCAAAGGGCACATCCACCAACCGCAGCGTCAACCGCTGCTCAGTAGGTGCGCCGGGCATCAGCACGAAATTCTCCCCCGCTGCCCGAAAGAGTTGGTCAAAGGCTTCGGCGACAGGTGCTTCTTTCACCTCAATCGTCACCCGCTTCTCACTTTGCGCCCCCACCATCGCTCCGATCAGGCAAAGCAGCATCAGCGTCAACCGACACCAACGCATCATCGCTCACCTCCGTCTGCGGCTTTTGCATCTGCCGAATTTCACGCCACTCCGCCACGACATGGTTTGGCTCGCTGCGGTCTATCAGCACCGTTCGCACCACTTGCCCTTGCGGGTCAGCCACTTGCACGAAGATGCGAAAAGGCTCATCGGCAAACCGAGAGGCATCCTCGCCTTGCCCAACGGCTTCCCCATTGCCAAGGGCAAACTCGCCCGTAGGCAAGTCAGCAAGGGAGCGAGGAGGCAAGGACAAAGGGACGAACGATTGCGCCTGCCCGATGTCAAAGGCGACCGATGTCGCCCCGCGAAGCGCCAACGAAGGTGTATAGCGGGGAAGAGAAGGCGTGAAGGGCGACGGACGAACCGACTTGGGAACGCTTGAAGGGATGACGAGGCGAACCCGCAAAGGAGTTTCCCCGAACAGGCTCAGCCTCAACCTTTGCGTTGAGGCATGGTTGCCCTCTTGCCACCTCGCTTTTTCCCGCCTTCCGTCGTCCATCCCTTGTCTAACGGCGGGAGAGACTTTTGGTGGCGCAAGAGGTGTGGCGATGCCCCGAACGCCCCAACCCAAAAAGAACGCCACACATGCCGTCACGAACAACGAAACGGCAGCGGGCAATCGCCTTCGGTTTGTTCGCAACCGCGACCACAGTCGGTTTGGCACGGGCGGGATGCCATCGCTTTGGGCAATTGCCCGCAGCGTCGCCACGAGCCGTTGCCATCGTTGCGCTTCTGCTCGGCAAAGTTCACAAGTTTCCATGTGTCGCACAAAACTCAGCCATTGACTTTCGTCCAGTTCGCCTTCCACCCACGCCAGCAACTGTCGTCGCACTTGTTGACAAGTCATCGGGCTCGCCTCCCCTCGCTTCACGGTAGGACACCCATCTTCGCCAAGATGGCGGCTAATTGCTTCAGCGCCGAAGCGACCCGCATGCGGGCAGTGCTTTCCTTGATGCCCAACACCTCAGCGATTTCGGAATAGGACAGTTCGTCCCAAAAGCGCAACACCAACGGAAGGCGCAAATGTTCGGGAAGTTGATGCACCGCTTGTTGCACCCGGCGCCGCCAATCCCGCTCGCACGCCAGCGCTTCAATGTCCCGCAGCGAAAGTTCCTCGCCTTCCTCGCTTTCTGTCTCCAACGGCTCAACGGGCGCAGTCATTTGCTTGCGCCGCCACTGGCGGGCTTGATTGAGGACGATGCGAAAAAGCCAAGTGCCAAAGGATGCCTGCTCCCGAAAGCGGGGCAACGCCTGCCACGCTTGAGCGAAGGCTTCCACGACCACATCTTCCGCATCGGCGCTGCCGACCAAACTTTCCGCGAGCCGATACGCCTTCGCCCAATAGCGGCGCACCAATGCCTCAAAAGCCACTTCGTCGCCACCTTTTGCCCGCCGCACCAGTTCCCGTTCGTCCATCGCCTCGGCGCCTCCACCCGTTTAGATGCGACCTGCCCGCAAAACCGCAACGGTGCTTTGACGGCACAATTAGCGGCGGTGAGCGAGCGATGCTGCAAATCACCGACCTGACCGTTCACGCCGACGGCTTCACTTTGCACGCTGTCACTTTGACCGTCCCGAAGGGGGCTTGTGGGGTCGTCCTCGGTCCGTCGGGGGCAGGC
>Ga0209289_100142_pt1 | contig 43585 bp, 34 predicted proteins | sample GXS110809BmetaG_FD_184121 | JGI IMG/M metagenome (GOLD analysis project Ga0209289, IMG submission 184121) | Hot spring microbial communities from Gongxiaoshe hot spring, China to study Microbial Dark Matter (Phase II) - GXS 110809B (SPAdes)... ... | reverse complement strand
GCTTGGGCTTATGATCTTGGGGATCTCTACGCTTGTAGGACGTGAGCTGGCTCTTGCCCTGCCCTTCCAGGTCCGCTCAGATCGTCGCGGTCTCTCGTTCTATTATTTTTATGGGATCGGCTACGCTATCGCGTCCTGTGGGTGCACGCTCCCCATTTTTATGATCTACGTCGTCGGGCCGGCGCTCACGACGAGCCTCTTCACAGGGGTTCTCAATTTCTTGGCTTACGCCTCGGGCATGACATTGATGATGCTCCTGCTCTCGCTCACGATGGCGTATTCCAAGGGCAGCCTAGATCGTCGTTTGCCTTTGAGACAAGCCCTCATCGGGGTAAGCATCCCTATCGTCATCGTGCTGGGGCTCGTGTGGGCACAGCCGCAGGTCGCAGCAAGCTGGGGAGCGGCATTTTCTGGAACCAATCGCATCTTTTTGAGCGTCTTTGCCGTGGCGTTGCTCGCCTTGCTCTTCTTTCAGATCCGTCGCTGGGAGCGAGCTACACGCTATCTCAACGGCCTTTTGCTTTTCGCCGCCGGACTCTATCTGATCTATTATCAAGTATTCGAGTACGGGCTGTTCGGTTTCAGATAGAAAGCTATGTTCAGGGCGATCTTAGCTGGGCTTACGGCTCTCTTGGTGCTGGTGAGTATGCCCGGCTATCTTTTTGGCGGGCTGATCTTTCTCGCGCTTGTGCCGCTCTTCTTCGCTCTGGAGGGCTGCTCGCCGCGTCAGGGTTTTGGGCTGGGGTATCTGTGTGGGTTTGTCTTCTTTGCGCTTCTATTCTATTGGCTCTACGCCCTCTCCGACTGGGCAGGGGTTTTTATCATATTCGGGCATGGAGGGCTGGCAGGGCTGTTGGCGCTGGGATGGGGGATCTTTGGGGCTTTAAGTTCTCGGTTAGGAGCTCTGAGTTTACAGGTGCTCTCCATCCCCGCAGTGTGGGTTTTTTTAGAGTATCTGCGCTCACTGACCAAGTTCGGGTTCACCTGGGGTTTTTTGAGCGATGCCCTCTGGGAATATCCCCAGCTTATTCAGATCGCCTCCGTGACGGGGACATGGGGGATCTCGTTTCTCATCGTGCTCGTGAATTTCTTGTTCTATCGTGGATTGCGCGAGCGGCGCCTGCTCTACGGGGTGCTGGCGATGGGGCTGATCGCGCTCGATTGGGGCTGGGGGGCTTATCAGCTTGGGCTTGCTCGTCCTGAGGGCGCTCCCTTGCGCCTCGCTCTTATTCACTCCAATGTCCCGCAGCGCGCTCGCAGCGATCCCGCGCAGCTTCAAGAGATTCAGAATCTCTATCTCTCGCAGTTAGAGAAACTTCGGGCTGAAGAAGTTGACGTCGTGCTTCTGCCGGAATCTATTGTACCAGCGTATCTGCTCCGTCAGCGAGAACTTCTTGCGCCCTATCAAGAGCACGCTCGACGGCTTGGGGCGGCACTCATCGTGGGGACGATTGATTATCGTGACGGCAAGCTCTTCAATACTGCAGCCCTTATCGCTCCTGACAGGGAGATCGCCGATCTCTATGACAAAGTCCAGCTTGTGCCCTTCAGTACGGAGTATTTCCCGCTGATCAATTTCTTACGGAGCATAGGGCTAGAGAGTCTTATTGGGCCGCTTCCCTTAGGAGCGCTCACGCCAGGGGAGGGGGTTCGGCCGCTGGCCCTTGAGGGCCTTCGCCTCGCCACCCCTATCTGCTTCGAGTCTATTTTCTCTCAGATCAGTCGAGCATTTGTCAGAAATGGCGCCCAAGCGCTCTTTATCATTACTAACGATGCCTGGTTCAAGGGTTCAAAAGCGTTAGAGCAGCACTTCGCCAAAGCGGTCTTTCGCGCTGTCGAGACGGGCCGCTACACGGTGCAAGCCTCCAACGGGGGCATCTCCGGAGTCATTGATCCTTACGGAAGGATTCTTACGGCAACGCGCTCCGAAAAAGAGCAGATCCTGCAAGAGACGATTCTCCTGCAGGATCCCGCGACGCTCTACGTGCAGCTTGGAGATTGGGTGGTCTATCTGTTAGGGGGCGTTTTGGCAGGCGTCATATTCGTTCCTATGCTGGTGAGCTTCGTCACTGCTCCTGTCGAGAGAGAGACTTTATAGATCTGATACGTTCCATCTCGATCGGAGACGAAGGCAATTTCATTCCCATTGGGGAGCCAGAAGGGGTCGAACTCGTCTGAGCTTGCTAAATTCGCGGTGCTCGACGACGCAAACGTGTTCAAGTTCACGATATTGGAGCCGTCGGCGTTCATGATGAAGATATCTAAAGTGCCCGTCTGGTCGGACGTGAACGCGATCTTCGTGCCGTCGGGAGACCAGCTTGGCGGCGAGGGGAAGTGTGTGATCGGGGAGAGAGCACCATCGTTGAAGCCCGAACGATTAGTGAGATTGGCCATCCCGGTGCCGTCGGCGTTAATCTTCCAAATATCGAAAGCGTTGGGAGCCGTATCGTTATTGGTCACGAAGATCAAGAGATTGGGATTTGTAGGCGACCAGCGTGGAGCAAATGCTCCTTTGGCTGTAAAGTTCGTCAGAGGTACCCACGCGGTGCCATCGGCGTTGATCTTATAGATATTAAAGTTTCCGTTCTTATTGCTGGCAAACGCGATCTTGGAAGCGTCAGGGGACCAAGTCGGCTGGATCTCCTCGCTGCCAGACTGTTGGGTAAGGTTAATCTGCATGGACCCATCAGCGAGCATCTTAAAGATATCGAAGTCTCCAGTGGGGGATCCGCCTCCGCCAAAGTTGAGCGCAGCGCGGGCGAAGGCCACGTACTGACGGCCATTGGGGCTAAGGGCTGGCCAGAGGTCTGCTCCCTGAAGATAAGTGATCTGAGCTTGGTTCATCCCGTCGCTGTCCATGCGGAAGATCTGGGGCAAGGGCAGCCCATTGCGAATGGCTGAGAAGAAGATACTGCTCTTACTCACCGTAATAGTCGCAGAGAATCGCCCCTTGAGGCCAGCGTTGTCAGTCACGGTGAGGGTGGCAATGAAGACCCCTGGCGTCGTATACTTATATGAGGCTGTCACCCCAGTAGCGTCGACATCCCCATCGCCATTGAAGTCCCATTCGTATTGAGCGATAGTGCCGTCGGGATCGCTTGACCTAGAAGCATCGAAGCTAACGGTCAGCGGGGCTTCTCCCGTGCTTGGGGTAGCCACAAAGAAAGCTAATGGAGCTTGTGCCATGGTGCACCCACTTAACGCGATCAAGAGCCCGATGAGAAGCCAGACGCGTTCAGCGTGTTGTATCAGAGCTCGAGCCCTCATAAATTTGTACCTCCTGCGGCTATAAAGCTTTCACTACGACTGTAGGGCAGAAGTTGGATGAGAGAAAGGAAGGCCGTCGGGGGGCAGGGGGAGGCTTTGTCTGCTGGCAAGATGACAGATGTCGGTAGCGCGGTATAATGAGTTTGAAACTTTGCCACAGTGAGTCTGTATATATCTCGATCAGGAAAGAACAGGAGGTCGCATGGGTGAGGGGGAGTTGGAGTTAATTCAGCGGGCGCTCCACGGGGATGTGGACGCCTGGGGTGAAATCGTGAGACGCTATAAAGATGCCGTCTTTGGGATTGCTCTGGGGATCTTAGGCAACCCTGCAGATGCCGAAGATGCTGCCCATGACGCGTTCATCCGCGCGTATGAAGGGCTGCATACGTTCCATCTCGATAAGCGATTCTCGACGTGGATCTTCGCGGTGACGGCCAACGTCTGCAAGAACAAGCTCCGTCGTGAGCGGCTCTTCGCACCGTTAAAGCATATCTCGCGCCTGACCAAAGGGAGCGATCCTGCCCAGCAGCTCGCCCAGCAGGAACGCACCCAAATCATCAAAGACGCGATAGACCAGCTCAAGCCGGCATACAGGATGCCCCTTGTGTTGCGCTATTACGCAGAGTTAGACTACAAAGAGATTGCCGAAGCTCTGGGGCTGCCCGAAGGGACGGTCAAGACGCGGCTCCATCGAGCGAAATCCCAACTGAAGCACATTCTGGAGCAGAAAGGAGTGACGGGCCATGCATGAACACGAGTTGGAGAGCTTACTGAAAGAGACGCTGACGCGCTACGCCGACGCCCATCGGGATCGCATCGCCGATCTGGAGTACGAGATCGTCGAAGAGCTTCCGGAGAGTCGGCCGAACCCACGCCCGCGCTGGAGCTTCGCCCTAGCGGGCGCCGCGGCCGTGGCAGCGGTCTTCGCGATCGGTTTGTGGGTAGGGCTCAATCTTTCAGCCGCACCTTGCTCTGATCCTGACGTCTTGTGCTTGGTCTACCCCAACGCCAAGAGCGTCAGCTTAGCCAGTCAATTTACGTTGTGGGAGCCCGTCCCGATGAACGGCCCCGATCGTAGCGGCGTCTGGTGGCTCCGCCTCCCCAAAGATATTAAGCCCGGTCGGTATGAATACGGATTTATCGTAGACGGCACTCGGTGGGTCTACGACCCACGAGCGACAGAATTTGTCCATACGTTCGACGACAAGATCAACTCGGTGCTCTATGTTGCTCCCCCCGAGGAGAGTGAGCAGCCATGAAGCGCTTTATAACAATTGCAGCTCTGAGCTTCGGACTGCTCGTGGGAGTAGTCACCGCTCAGCCGACCCCGGAAGACGTCTACAAGTGCTTTGTTGAGCTGGGCGTCTCTGACTTGCAGACGTTGCAGGCGGGGTTTGCCAAGGGATTTGCCGACAAGCGCATCACCCCCGACACGGCGCTCAAGCTTTGTCAGCGCCTCAAGCAAAGCCCAGCTCCCATCTCACTGCGCGAGGGGGTCTTGCAGATCATCGCTCGGGCGCTGCTAGAAGATCTGCCCGTCGAGATGCTTGTGGACAAGGCGTTCGAGGGCCTGACCAAGGGCGTCCCCTTGGATGTCATCAACGACGAGCTGTTGGAGCGTAAGGCGACTTTAGGGGAAGTGAAAGCACTCTTAGTCAGCAAAGGCATCGTCGCCAATATTACGATTCGGACCGGACCGATAACGATCCAGCTCACCCTAGCTATTGTCGATACAGTCATTACCGAAGCTGCGAGAGCTTTGGAAGACTATGTGCGTGGCGGGGGCAAGCTCGAGGATGCCAACGCCATTAAGTCTGCAGTGCAGCTCCGCCTCATGCTCAACCCCATAATCCCGAAGACCTTGACGAACTATATTGACCAAGTCGTGAGTGCTATCGAATGGGCCCAGATCGCCCAGAACATCGCCAATCGTCTCAAGAAGTAAGTAGAGAAGAAGTAGAAAGGAGCTCTATGCTCAGAGTGCTCATGTTTGTCCCATGGCTGCTCTTTATGGCCTTCTCGCTCACGCAGCGGGAAGACCCCACATTCCCGATCATGGCCGATCAACTGCTCTTCGCAGGCAAATTCTATCGTATCGCGCTTCCCAGTATCGAAAGCGATCTGGCGAAGATCATCGAATCAGCAAAACACGCGGGCTTTTCAGTACGGATCGCCCAGGGGACGACCGTGACGTACTTTCTCGGGACGCAGCCGTGCAACGACTGCACCCCGGAGAACGAGCGCGAGCGCCTTCAGTTTCCCCATCTCTTTGTCGACGGGGAACTTCTATGGTTGCGCGCTGAGGGGCTGCTCTCGCGGTACAATCTGCGTCCGGCACAGACCAATAGTTATGAACTGATCGTGGCTCCCAAGACGACCGTAAGTGCCTCAGCGATCCTCGATGAGATCGGTCAGAAATTGACACAACTTGCGATCCTCTCAAACCCGACGTTGCCATTGACAGCTGAAGAGCTGACCGTCGTGCCGGGGGTCAAGCCGCCTAAGCCTCCTGAAGGCGTTCGTCTAGACTCAGTGCTCTACGCGTTGATGCTCATGCCCGATTGGTACGAATTTGCGCCGCAGTACAAATTAGAGCTGTGGGGCTTGCGGGTGCGAGTGATCGTCGAGTTAGTCTCCCTGGAGGCACAGCTTGCTCCAACTCATAATATTCTTATAGAAGCGCGTTCGCCTTCAGGGCTGATGCGCGTGCTGGTGCCGATCCATCATCTTGTGAGATTAGCGAGCGATCCTGCGGTGAAATTTGTTCGGCCCCCGTACCAGCCGGGGCTGTAAAGGAGCTGAGAGACGATGCGCAGACATATCTTGTGGGTTCTGGGTGGGATAGTCCTGGTGCTGCTCGGCGCGGTGGGGCTGACTCAAGAGCCCTCAGATCCAAAGAGCATAGCTCGGTTAGAGCATGATCCGAGAATTGATAGCGTGCTGGAGCAGATCTTCAGGCTGGCAGAGCAAGGACAGGTCCAAGCTGCAGCTCAAACGGCCTCGCAGTTTCGTGTTCCGGTCTCAGGCAACACGGCTATTGTGATCTTTCAAGTCCCCGAGAGCATCAGTCGCGACTCTGCTGCCCAGGATCTGTTGAGAAAACAGATCGCGCTTGGGGGAGGACAGATCATCGCTACGTCAAAGTACGCGTGGAAGGTCCAAGTCCCCATGAACCTAGGGCGGTTGCGTATGACGCTAGCAGCGATGAGCAGCATGGTCCAGTTTGTCCGGCCTCCGCTTGTCCCCCAAACGCTCGTCGTCAGCGAGGGGGTTGCCCTTACCGGGGCATCGAACTATCACGCCATGGGTTTTCGGGGCCAAGGCGTCAAGATCGCGGTGATCGATCTCGGCTTTGCTGGGCTGAGCGCCGCTCAAAGCCGCGGAGAGCTGCCTGGGGGTATCCTGACGTTTGACTACACCGGCACTGGGATCGAAACCGGAACCAATCATGGCACGGCCGTCGCGGAAATTATCCACGACATGGCCCCGCAAGCTCAATTAATTCTCATGAAAGTCGGCGACGAAGTCGACCTAGAGAACGCCAAAGAAGAGGCGATTCGCCAGGGCGCCAAGATTATCAATCACTCTGTAGGCTGGTTCAACACGAACTTCTACGACGGCACGGGTACGATTAATAACATCGTCGCTGATGCGCGCAACCGCGGGGTGCTGTGGGTCAACGCCGCGGGGAACTACGCGCGCCGCCACTGGCAAGGGACGTTCCGCGACACGAACTTCAATAAATGGCATGAGTTTGCTGGGGGCGACGAGTCGCTCTCTATCACAGTGAATGCTGGAGACCAGATCGGGATCTTTCTCACATGGAACGACTGGCCTCAATCCGCCAATGACTATGATTTGTATCTGTTCAACAGCAGCGGCACCCAAGTTGCCGCATCCCAACGGATCCAGTCGGGCACCGAACCCCCGATTGAAAGCCTCTTCTATCAGGCGTTCGTCCCCGGAACGTATCATATTCAGATCAAAGCTGACGGGAACCCTGCGCCACGGACGTTCTCGCTCTTCAGCCTCAATCACGACGTCGAGTACCCCGTGCCATCGAATAGCATCATTGCACCGGGGGACTCACCGAACGCGCTCACTGTCGGGGCAGTCAATCGTCAGAATTGGACGACCGGCCCCATCGCTCCGTATAGCTCCCAAGGGCCGACCAATGCTGGGCTGACCAAGCCCGACATCGTCGGCCCGGATCGCGTCTCGACGTTCACGTACTCAGAATTCCCCGGCACGTCCGCAGCAGCGCCGCACGTCGCTGGAGCTGCTGCTCTCTTGCTTTCAGAAAATCCGTCTCTGACGGCAGGACAGCTTGAAGCGCGCCTCAAGAGCAATGCAATCCCTATGGGGTCACCGTTGCAGTTTGGTTCTGGACGGCTCAATCTCGCGCAAGCCAGCCCGCCGCCAGGGCAGCCTGATCTTACCGTGGGCGGGCTGACGTACAGCCCCTCAAACCCTCGCGTTGGGGATTTCGTCACCGTCAGCGGGATCGTGCGCAACATCGGGAACGCCGACGCTGGGTCTTTTGTGCTCGAGATTCGCGACTCCGGCGGTACCGACCGACGCACGATCGCGGGCCTCAATGCCGGCGGCTCCACAAGCTTCTCGTTCGTGCGACGCGTCAATCAAACGACTGAGACGTTTCTCGTCGTCGCTGACGCGACGAACCAGGTGAACGAATCCAACGAGAATAATAACTCAGCTGAGCTGCGCGTTACAGCGATACAGCCTACGCTCAAGCCCGACTTGGCCATTGCGAGCACAGACTGGTCACCGCGCACGCTCACCGTCGGGCAGAATGTCACGCTCTCTATCGTTGTGCGCAACCAGGGGCAAGCGAACGCTGGGCCGTTCGTCGTAGAGATTCGCGACAGCGCCGGGATGGATCGTCAGACCCTTTCAGGGCTTGCCGTCGGCAGCACAGCACCCGTCAACTTCACTCGTCGAGTAAATAACACGACTGAGTTCTTCACGATCACGGTAGATGCGACGAATCAAATAGACGAACTCGATGAGACAAATAACTCCGTGCAGATTCGCGTAGACGCGCAACCCCAAGCCCAGCGTAAGCCCGATCTTACCATCGCTGGGGTGGATTGGTCGCCGCGCACCCCGCGCTTGGGCGAGAGTGTTAACTTCACGGTCGTCGTGCGCAATCAGGGCGATGGCGCCGCTGGGCCGTTTGTCGTCGAGATTCGTGATAGCGCTGGGCAAGACCGACGGACGATCTCTGGGCTGGAAGCAGCAAGCGCGGTCTCGCTCTCGTTCACGCGACGGCAAAATAACGCCACGGAGATCTTCACGATCACGGCTGACGTCACGAATCAAATAGACGAATCGAACGAAACGAATAATTCGACCCAAATTCGTATTGACGCGCTCGCTGAGACGCGCCTGCCCGATCTCACTATAGACTCTCTTGACTACTCCCCGCGCGATCCGTCGGTGGGGAGCACGCTCACCCTGACAGCCATCGTGCGCAACATCGGGAACGCCGATGCTGGGCCGTTCGTCGTCGAAGTGCAAGATAGCATGGGGACGGCGCGGCAGACGCTCTCTGGGCTGCGCGCCGGGGCTTCCGTGCGGGTGGACTTCTCTCGAAGACTGAATAGCTCTTCGGAGACGTTCACCGTCACCGCTGACGCCCTGCGCCAAGTTGCAGAGTCCGATGAGACAAATAATAGCCGTCAGATCACAGTGCGGGCTTCGACGCCGACTCAGCTTTCGATCTCGATCAGCACCGACAAGACAAGCTATCGCATCGGGGAGAGACTCCAGATCTTCTTGCGCATCGGTGCCCAAGCGTATGTCTACATCTTCGACGTTGACCCGGCAGGGCGAGTGTCACAAGTCTTCCCCAATGTGTTCTCACGCCAGAATCTCTTGAGCGCCGGAACGTACACCCTGCCCGATGGGCCGTACACGCTCACGATCAGCGGCCCTGAAGGTACGGAGTATCTGCACGCTGTAGCAATCACGCAGGCTGTGAATCTTAGGCTCGATGGCACACAGAACACGGCCTGGCTTAACCCTGAAACATTCCGTGCTGAGCTGGCTCGTCGCATCCAGAGCGTCGCTCCGACGGCGACGTGGACGAGCGCGTTCACAAGCTTCCAAGTGGGCACGACTGCTCCCCCACAAAATCGGGCACCAACAGCGTGCTTCAGCTTCAGCCCATCAAATCCCATTATCAATCAAACCGTCACATTTGATGCGTCGTGCTCGACCGACCCCGACGGGCGCATCGTGCGCTACGACTGGGACTTCGACAGCGACGGGCGCTTCGACGCCCAGGGCGTTCGTGTGGCGTTTGCCTTCCCGCAAGCCCGTACGTACACCGTGCTCCTGAGAGTCACCGATGACCAAGGGCTGACGGGATCAACCTCGAAGAGCGTCACCGTGCAGACCACGACTACGCCACCAACACCGACGCCGCGCCCGTACATCCCCCTGGGTGCCGGAGGGCTCTTCATCATGGGGACGGACAAGCTCTATCTCATGGTCCAAGGGGCAACGGGGTGGAACAATGAGAGACCCTATCAGATCTCGCTCGCCGTCAGCGGCTCTATTATCGGTGTCGGTGTACAGACCGAAGGAGCAGCAACGGCGCAGCCGGTTCCTCAAATTACTCAACAGACCAATCAAATCACGTTGAACGGCTCCGTGCGCAGCAACGGGCGTGTCATCTATACGGTTCAGCTCAGTGATACCGTCTCCGCTGCTCGAGTCGAGCTGCTGCTGGACGTCAACGGCGATGGCACCCCTGAACGCACTCAGACGAACACGATCTTTATCTTCATTCCAGGGATTGCTCGCGTGCCTGGGTTTTATCTGCCGTTCAGCAATCCGTTCATTATCAAGAACGCGCGCAATCAATCGTTGGTGCCGTTCGATGAGTGGACGCGGCTATGCGTGCCCGCGCAACCCACGGGCTTTGAGACAGCTAGCTGTTGGCCAGGGTGAAGAAGTGAGGCCCTCACCCCCGGCCCCTTCCCGTCTTCGACGGGAGAGGGGTGCCCCTAGGGCAGGGTGAGGGCCCTCTAAGCTCCAACAAGCTTGCGAAACTCCTCCTCCGAGAGCACGGTCACACCGAGTGCTCGGGCTTTCTCGAGTTTCGAGCCTGGCTCCTCGCCAGCGACGACGTAGTCGGTCTTGCGGCTGACACTCGACGAGACTCGCCCTCCGAGCGATTTAACCAGAGCTTCGGCTTGGCCGCGCGTGAAGCTCTTCAGCGTTCCAGTGAAGACGAACGTCTTGCCCGCCAGCGCCCCGGCTTTCTGTGGGCTTGTCTCTTCAATGATTTGCACACCTGCGGCTCGAAGTTTCTGAATCATCTCGCGATTGCGCTCGTCTTGGAAGAACGAGCGAATGCTCTGCGCGACTGTTGGACCGACTTCCTCGACTGTGAGCAGTTCTTCTTCAGAGGCATTCATGAGCGCATCTAAGCTCCGAAAGTGTTGCGCCAACAGCTCTGCAAGATGCTCCCCTACGTGCCGAATGCCCAGCCCGTAGATGAAGCGTGCAAGAGGGATTCTCTTGCTCTTCTCGATAGCATTTAAGAGATTCTCGGCGAGCTTTGCTCCCATGCGCTCCAGCCGCACAAGCTCGATGACGCGCTCTTTCAGCTTGTACAGATCAGGGATCTCTCTCACCAAGCCTGCGTTCATGAGGGCTTCGACCCAGCGCTCGCCTAGACCCTCAATATCAGCAGCACCCTTGGACGCATAGTGTAGAATGCTCTCCTTCAGTCGAGCTGGACACGAAATATTGACGCAGCGATAGTCGACTTCATCGGGCAATCTAATGACTTTGTCGCCGCAGACGGGGCAGCGCTCCGGCATCGTAAATCTTTTTTCTGCGCCAGTACGACGGCTTACGATGGGCTGGACGACTTCGGGAATAACATCCCCAGCGCGTTGGATGAGCACCCAGTCTCCGATACGAATATCTTTCTTGTCGATCTCGTCTTGATTGTGGAGTGTAGCGTGCTGGACGGTGACGCCGCCCAGGGGCACCGGCTCTAAGACGGCTACGGGCGTGAGCTTTCCCGTCCGGCCCACCTGGACGATAATATCTTTGACGCGCGTTGTCGCTTGCTTGGGCGGGAATTTATACGCAATAGCCCAGCGCGGGTTGCGCGAGACCTCCCCGACGCTCTCGCGAATGCGAAAGTCATTGACTTTAATGACGACGCCATCGGCTTCGTAGGGGAGCTTCTCACGGCGCTCCTGCATCTCGCGATAGAACTCTAAAGCTTCGTCTATGTTCTTGCAGACTTTATAGATGGGGCAGACGCGCAGCCCGTAGAGGGGCAGCGTCTTCAATAACTCTTCTTGTGTGCGGAACTCGATCCCAACGGTCTGGCCCACGTCGTAGCAGAACATGTGAAGTTTGCGTTGTGCGGTGATCTTGGGATCGAGCTGTCTGAGCGACCCAGCCGCAGCGTTGCGGGGATTGGCAAAGAGCGGCTCGCCGCGCTCTTCGCGTTCTTCATTCAGTCTGCGAAAGTCTTCGATCTCCATATAGACTTCGCCGCGGACTTCGAGCTTTTTGGGGATAGGGAGATCTTTAGGCTGGCGCAGCTTCAGCGGGATGCTCTTAATAGTCTTAAGATTTTGTGTAACGTCCTCGCCGGTCTCGCCATCGCCGCGAGTTGATCCCAATACGAAGACCCCATCTTCGTAGACGAGCTCGACGGCGAGTCCGTCGAATTTGGGTTCAGCGACGTATTCGATCTCTTCTCGCTCGGCGAGCTTCTTCACACGGGCATCGAACTCGCGGACTTCGTCGTCGGAGAAAGCATTGGCCAGACTCAGCATGGGGATGGAGTGTCGCACAGTCTTGAACTCCGTCTGCGGCGGGGCGCCGACGCGCTGGGTGGGAGAGGTGGGCGATTTGAACTGGGGGAACTGCTCTTCAAGCTGCTGGAGCTCTCGGAGCAATCTATCGTACTCGGCGTCGGAGATCGTGGGTTGATTCAAGACAAAGTAATTATAGTTATGCTGCTCGATCTCCTCGCGCAACTGTTCGATGCGGCGGCGGGCCTCTTCTGGCGACAGCTTCATACTACAAATACTATCGCTTCTTGAGGCGATCTTCCAGTCGGTCGATGAGCTTGGCGAGTTTTGTAAAGACAATAAGAGCGCCGACGGCGATGAGCAGTGCCGACACGGCGATCACAGTCCACGCGAAGCTGGTGACCAGATCTGTCAGCGTCATGCTGTGCATTATGACAGATCATGGGCGGGGAAGTCAAACATTATACAAACTCTGCTGGGGCATATTTTATAATGCAATCGTTCGCAGAGTCTGGTGAGGAGAGGAGGCAATTATGGTGAAGTGGTCTCTCATCACTATGCTGTCGGTGCTAGTAGCCGTGAGCAGCGGGCAAGAGCAGCCCCCGTGCACAATAACAGTGCAGCCAGGGCAGTCTATTCAAGAAGCGATTGACAGAGCCCAAGAGGGCGCGGTCATCTGCGTGAGCGAATATAATTTCCCGTATATGGAGCATCTAACGATCACGAAGAGCCTGACGCTGCGCGGCGCTGGCAGAGAGAAGACGTTCCTGACGGGCAAGGAGATCGGCGATCAGCCGATTATCCATATCAAGGGCGACAGAGCGATAGAAGTCGTTCTTGAAGATTTCACGGAGTCTTGGCTGCCCGGTAGCGAATTTCTGCCTGGGCTTTTCGGCGTTTACATTCAAGGTCAAGCCAAGGTTACGATCCGCAATATGGAGATTCGCCGCAATAGTTATGGCATTGTCGTCGGGGATACGGCCCAGCTTCAGCTTGACAACGTGTACATCCACTGGAATACGTGGAGAGGTTTGTTGGCTACACATTCTGCTAAAGTGACTGTCAAAAATTCCTTGATCGTCGATACATGGTTTGGAGGGGGAATCATGGCAGTGCATTCCGCTCAGGTGACCATTGTTAACACTACGGTGAGCGATAACAACAAGGGGCTTGCTGTGACAAATTCCGCACGCGTAGAAATCCAAGAGAGCCGTTTCTTGAACAACAGGGGCTGCGGCGTAGGAGTTTGGACGCCAGAGGCTCAGGTCATAGGACCACCTCAGGAGTTCCAAGGCAACGGGGCTGATCTGTGTGGCTATGCTCCTGCTTCGCTACGGAAGCCTTTGGCCTCACAGACTGAGAAGACTGAGTTGACTGTGCCTGGTGATTACGCGAACCTCCAAGAAGCTATAGACGCCATTGCCCCTGGCGGCACGATCACCATAGCCTCGGGCACCTATGAGGCAGGCTTGACGCTGTGGAAGCCCCTGACGCTCCGCGGGGCTGGACCAGAAGAGACAACCCTGAAGGCTTTACCTAATCGAGGGCTTGTAGGCTCGATTATCGCTGGGGTTGCTGGAATAGAGCTTGAGAATTTGGCGATTACTACAGAAGGGCATGGGACGGCTCTGTCTATCTCTGGCCAGGGACGCCTCAGCAACGTCAAGGTCTTCGAGAATGGTTTTAATGGCCTGGAAATAGGCGGTCCCGCTATCGTAGAGGTGCACAACAGCACGATCTCCAACAATGGCACCTGGCCGGAGTGCTCGATGGATTGGGTGATATGCAACGGGATTATACTTTCTGAGCAAGCCCAACTGAAGCTGACTGACTCTGTCATCAGAGATAACTGGGATTGGGGAATTATTGCTGTGCTCAAACAGTGTGGGTATCCCGATGATGCCTTCACTGGTAGCGTGAGCTTTGAGGGCACCAATATCATCGAGGGCAACAATCGCTGGGGCAATCAGAAGGGCATGGGTAATCCGGGGAATCACCCTTGGAATAATCCTAGCGTGCCCGACGGGCAGGTGTGTTTGCTGTAAGAAACTTTGATCTATCAGCTTCAGCAAAAGCTGGTGCTAAGTGCTCACTTGTGCGGGATCTCAAGCACAAGCCGACGCCCATCCTCGGCCCAAACCCGAATCTTTTGGCCCTTCTTAGCTTTTAACAACTTGAGGAGGGCTTTGGGAATACGCACCAAGGCACCGTAGCGGTCCACCCGAACGGTGTAGAACGAACGGACTACTGTGCTCTCTGGCTCGACGACTTCCCAACCCTCTTCGCCAAGACCTCAAAAGCATCGTGTGTATCCCAGAAATTACGTTCTTCTTGCTGAGAGCGGAAGTGCGGGATCTGCTGCTTCTTCTTAACCATAGGTCTTCCTTACCTTGACAGTGTAATCTCAGGGCCTCAGAAAAGCAAATTTACTTACTTCGTGATCTTGGGAAAGCTGATGGGCCGGCCGTGCTTCATCGCGTGCAGCGTCGCGACGAACGCTTTCTTGATCTTCTCAAGTTCTGCTAGAGTGAGCGGCGCTTCCGCGAGCTGCCCGTCTTCGATCTTGTCGCGAATCACCTGCTCGACCAACTCCTCTAAGCGCGACCCATTCTCTACCGAACGCGACGCCGCTTCCACTCCATCAGCGAGCATCACGATAGCCGTCTCTTTGGTCTTGGGCAGCTCGGCATCGTAGCGAAAGTCGTCCATCGAGCACTCTTCTTGGCCTTCACGGAGAGCTTTCACGTAAAAGTAGCGAATCACAGACGTCCCATGATGCTGTGGGATGAACTGCAAGACGTCTTCTTTCAGGCCGTAGCGCCGTCCCAGCTCGATCCCTTCGCGGATGTGTGCTGTGATGATCGTCTTGCTCAAGCTTGGAGCCAGATTATCGTGAGGGTTGGCACCGTTTTGCTGGTTTTCTAGGAAGAACTCCGGGCGCTGGATCTTGCCAATATCGTGATAGTAGCCGCCAACTTTGGCCAAGAGCGGGTCTGCCCCGATGGCTTCTGCAGCGGCTTCGCTCAGGTCAGCGACATTGAAGCTATGATGGTACGTTCCCGGCGCCTTCTCGCGCAGCAGCTCTAATAAGGGATGCGAAGGATTGAGCAGCTCCATCAGCCCTAGAGGACTTGTCTTTTGAGTTATCTGCTCCGCAAGCGGCAGCAAACCCACAACGAGCAAGGCCGTTAAGGGGCCGCTCAGCACTGTCCAGAGAAGGGCGTCGGGGCGAAAGCCTCCCCAGAGCGCCGTCCCGCTCCCGTAGACGAGCGCGTTCACTAGCGCGATCTCTAGACCCCCTAAAGCTAAGTCCGAGAGCTTGCTTAAGCGCGTCACGCAGAAGATCGCGACGAATCCCCCAGCTAGCGCGATCAGCCCGCTCAGCGGCGGCCCAAGGAGCTCTGCTGTCAAAGCCACGATCAAGTTCGCTGCCACCCCCATGGGCAGGCCCACAAAGAGCGTTACCAAGGCCGTCGCTAATGGCATCGGGGCGAGATAGGGAACCCAAGGGCGCAAGAGCTGATCGAGCAACACGGTGAGCACGATCGAGCCCACCGTAAAGCCCAGGAGCCGGGGCGACACCTGCATCCGATGCGCACTGATGCCCAACGCCAGGCCTGCAAGGGCTAGTAACACGCCTTGGGCTACAATCTGCGCCCATGAGACTAGATGCACCTCGAGGGTGGGCGTCAGCTGAAACGCCCCCAGAGCCATCAGGGCTACCCATAGCAGCCCTGTCGCTTCGATGTGAGGGGCGATACGGAACGGTAGGGAGGGCTCCAAGGGACTAACCCTTGCCTTCGCTCTTCTCATACGCTTCGATGATCTTCTTCACCAACGGATGGCGCACGACATCGCGTTTATCTAGGTAGACAAACGCGATGCCCTCGATGTTCTTCAAAATATTCTGAACGTCTTTCAACCCGGACTTGCCACGCTGCAAGTCGATCTGAGTAATATCTCCAGTGATCACGGCTTTGGACTTAAAACCCAAGCGCGTCAGGAACATCTTCATCTGGGTCGCTGTCGTGTTCTGAGCTTCATCCAAGATGATGAACGAGTTATTGAGGGTGCGTCCGCGCATGAACGCGAGCGGCGCGATCTCGATCCGCCCGTTCTCCATCATGCGCTTCACCTCTTCGTAAGGGATCATGTCGAAGATCGCGTCATAGAGCGGGCGCAGATAGGGGCTGACCTTGGCTTCGATGTCGCCGGGGAGAAAGCCCAATTCTTCCCCAGCTTCGACGGCCGGACGTGTTAAGATCAGCCGATGGCACAGCCCGCGCTTCAGATAGTCAATCGCGACAGCCACAGCCAGATACGTCTTCCCTGTGCCCGAGGGCCCAATCCCAAAGACGATGTCGTTCTCGCGGATCGCTTGGACGTACTTGGCTTGGCCGACGGTCTTGGGACGGATCTGCTCCCCCCAGTGCGTCGTCTGGATGGGCTCAGAGAGCACCCCATTCAGATTCTCTGATTCTTTGATTTGCTGGGAGAGATAGCGTACCTCATCAGGGGTGGGGACGTGGCCGCTCTTGACGACCTCGCGCAGCTTCTCAAAAAGATTCTGGATGCGCTCGACCTCGCTGGCAGGGCCCTCGATCCGCACCATGCCCCCCCGATGTGTCAGCCGCACATCTGCGAAGAGCTCTCGAATGACCGCGAGATTACGATCGAATTGCCCTAAGACAGCCGTTGCTTCTTCCCCTAGAGGGATCTCGTGATGGGTACTCCGCTCTACCACCGATTTTCCTCCGTAAAGTATCATACCGACTGGCCAAGGGGTTGTCAAAAGCCTCGAATTTTTCTAAACTAAGCTGCCATGCTGCGCCTGGTCGACCGGTATCTTGTGCGAGAGATGCTCTTCCCCTTCGCGCTTGCAGTCGCGGGCTTTGTGCTTTTTATTATTCTCAATCTGATCCCGCAGCTGTCGGATTTCATGCTCGACCGCAATATCTCCGTAAAAGTGCTCTTCCAGATGCTCGGGTATCGGTTGCCGGAGCTCTTGGTCTATGGGCTTCCGGTGGGGGTCCTGTTTGCGATCTTCTGGGCGTTAGGGCGCTTAAGCCACGACCGCGAGCTGATCGCTCTGCAGGCTGCCGGATATTCCCTGCGCCGACTGATGCTCCCGGTAGTCTTCATGGGCTTGATCACGACCATCGCCGCGTTTGCTGTCGGAGAGCTGTGGATGCCCTGGGGCAACCATCGCTATTATGATCTATTGAGAGAGATATTCTTTATGCGGTCTACTCCGCAGATTCGCGAGTCGACGTTTATTAAGCTGAGCGAGACCGCCTATGCGTATATCGAGCGCTATGACCCTCAGACAAAAAAGCTCGTGAACGTCATGGTCTTCGACAAAGGGGGTGGGGAGTATCTTCCGGAGCTGAATGCGCGCTTCCCCAAGATTATCGTTGCTGCGGAGGGGGTCTGGGATGGCGAGTACTGGCGCTTGCAGAACGGAAGGCTCCATAAGCTCCGCGATGACGGCCAGTTCGAGTACTCGGCGACGTTTGAGCGCTTATCTATTCGGGCTGGGCCCTACCTCCACAGGGTTTTCCTGGAGCAGCGTACCCCGCACGAGATGGGGATTGCTGAGCTTGCGCGCCAGATAAGACTCTTACAAGAGCATGGCTTGGGGGTGGAGAGCCTCATTGTCGACTTACACTCCAAGATCGCTGTGCCCTTCTCTGCCCTAATCTTTGCGCTCTTTGGGGCGCCGTTGAGCTTGATCTTTGTCCAAGGTGGGGCACCGCGCGGGCGCGCCGCTGGAGTGATCATCAGCGTGCTGTTGGTGGCGTGCTATCAAGGGCTCTTACTATGGCTTTCTACGCTGGGCAAGCGAGGCGTGATCTCGCCTATAATTGCGCCGTGGCTCCCCAATGTGCTCTTTTTGGGTATCGGGGTGGTGTTGTTGATCTGGCTTGATCAGCTGAGTCGGCTCGATCTCTTTGCTCGGCTGCGGCGGCTTGTGCCCTTCGTGTTTGTGCTGGGATGGGTGAGCGCACCCGTAACGTGGGCTCAGGAGCCACCCCCCATCTCGTTAGATCTTCGAGCGGATAAGTTAACAGTCGCACGCGATTGGAGCGAGATCGTCGCTGAGGGGCACGTCCAGCTTCAGTATGAGCAGAGCCGTCTCATTGCTCAGCGTCTGAGAGCCCAGCGAACGGAAGCCAGCCAGCGATGGGAGATCGTCGCTGAAGGGAACGTCGTCTGGGAGGGGGAAGGGCTCTCAGGCCAAGCCGATCAGATGGAGCTGCGCCTGGCGTGGGACGGCTCTGCGTGGCAGACAGACGAACTGCTTTTGGGGAGAGCTCAAATCAGATACGACCAAGGGACTCTGTCTGCCCAAGAGATTCGGATCACGCCGTCGTGGGTAGCTCGCGTGAGAGACTTTGTCGGGGAGACGCGCTTTGAGAGCGCGGCGAAGAAGAAAGAGACTTTGCGCTTTCGCGGGCGCGAGGCCCACGCGACATTCTCCCAAGAAGGGCAGCTCCAGCTCTTAGAGATCAAGACCGGGGAAGTGACAACGTGTACGTGCGGCCCCATCTCGCACGCGGATTACTCGATTGCCGCGAGCACCGTGCGCCTTGAGCCCAATGAGTACGTGCTCGCTACGAATATACTGGTAAAAGCGTATGGCTTTCCGGTCTTTTGGGCGCCGCTCTATTTTGCGTCCCTGAAGGAAGAGACGAAGAACCCACTCTTGCCGGACTTTGGGCAAATCCCTGAGCGCGGGTGGTATCTGCGCTGGCGTCTACCCTTCGTCATAGATAAAGACAACACGGGTACAGTCCTGATTGATCTCTATACGAAGCTTCCCGAGGTGGGCATGGGGATCGAATATAAATATAAATTCTGGGAGCAGCAGGGGCAGATCTCGGTCTATCGCTTGGTGGGGCGTGGGGAGTCCTGGGCTACAGACTGGGCTCATCAGGCCGTGCTACCCCTGAATATGAGCCTCTCGGGAGCGATCTCCTGGCGCACTGGGGTCCTCCAACAGGAGGCGCAACGGCTCTCGTCGCGGATTACCTTGACGGCACAATGGTGGGGTATGGTGCGCTGGAGCGTCCTCTGGAGCCGCGATCAATATCTGGTCCTGCCGGAGCCCGACAGCGAAGAGTCCGTTCTGTATCGCTTCTTAGAGAAGAGCCCCGAGCTTTCCTTGGCTCTGACGCCCGTGCGTCTGGGGCCTCTGCCCCTCTCAGCGTTGTTCACGCTCAGTTGGGGACGCTATCGCGAGAAGAAGCTTGATCGAGAGCCATTAGACGAGAGTGCGCGCTGGGATGCTCTTGTGGGCGTGCGCTCACTAGCGCTAGGAAGCGGACCCTTCACGGTGCAAGCGAGCGCTACTTATCGGCTCTCGCTCTACGAGCCTCAGCAATATCGTCGTGATGCGTACGAGCTGACCGTGGGAGTGAGCGTGCGCCCCTTTTCAGGAGTGAGCGCCGATGCTACGTATTCTTACCGACAAGTGAGAGGACAGAGCCCATTCAGCTTCGATCAACTCAGCGTGTTACACTCTGTCACGGGGCGTGCGACGTGGGCCACTGTGCCCCTCAAACCTGCCTTCTTTGTCGGCTACAACTTCGTGCAGGAGACCTTCGAGCCGCTCCGTATCTCACTGAGAGACGTCTTCATGGACGTCGACGTAAGCCTCAATCTCGAATACGATCTGAACACCCAGGTGTGGCGCCGAGCTGGGTTGTCGCTGAGCACGAGCTTTCTCAACATTCAAGTCTCTACGGCCTATCTGTTTACGGCGCGCTCTTTTGAAGACACTATCGTGAAGCTGAGCTGGGGCGACCATCGCCTTGGGGCGAACTTCGATCTCAATCGCGTAGCGCTCAAGCGGTTCAATCTCGAGACAGGCTGGCAATGGGGTGACTGGGAGCTGACGTTCAAAGGGGAATACGATCTTGGCGTGCAGCAGTGGACAGCGTTACAGCTAGGGATAGTGAAGAAATTCTGTCGGGCGTGTTGGCAGCTAGGGCTCTATAGCGATAGGCAACGGGTTTGGCTTCAAGCGCAGATCAATGCTTTTCCCACGGCGTGGGTGCGCTACTCCCCCACCGATAGCCGACTCTCGTTTGGTTCCCCCTAGCTGCACGTCGTGGGTTTTTTCAGTATACTGAATGGGGTGATTTATCTCGTATGGAAGTCCGGACTGTTTGTTTTGTGGGCCATGCCAGCTCGGGCAAGACTGCACTCGCTGAAGCGCTCTTGAGGAAGGGCGGCTACGAGGCAAAATTCGATTTCACGCCGGAGGCCAAAAGCCGTGGGCACTCTGTCGATCTTGGGGTGGGCAGCTTCGTGCAGGGGGAGAGAGTGCTTCAGATTCTCGATACCCCGGGCTTCAGCGAGTTCGTCGAAGAGGTCTATAAAGCCCTATGGGCCTCCGAGACGGCTATCTTGGTCGTCAACGCTGAAAAAGGGGTCGAGGTCCATACCGAGAAAGCCTGGGAGCTGATTCGCAAGTTCAAGAAGCCCGCCTTGGTAGTGATCAATAAGCTCGACTTGCCTAACGCCGACTTCTTCAAGGCCGTTGAATCGGTGCGCGCCATGTTACCAGGGCGCTTCGCGTTTTTGCAGATCCCTATCTATGAAGGGGGGAATCTTGTCGGCTACGTCGATCTCATCGAGACCAAAGCTATCTATGCTGATAAGCGCAAGGGTGAGATCCCCCAGAATCTCAGAGAGACTGTGGCTGCTGAGCGCGAGAAGCTTCTAGAGATCTTGGCCGAAGCCAACGATGAGCTGATGGTGCGCTTTCTAGAGGGCCAGGAGATCTCTCCCGATGAGATGCGGCGTGCATTGCAGGAGGCCCTGCGTCAGCGCCTCTTCAGCCCTATTCTCTGCACCTCGGTAGCGACGGGCTTAGGAATCGATGCTTTCTTAGAGATACTCCACAAGGCAACCCCGCCGTTCACCGCGACGCAGGGAGAGGCCTTTATCGCCCAGGCGTTCAATCTCTTTTCTGATCAATATCTGGGGAGGCTTGCGTTCCTCAAGCTCCTTGGGGGCCAGCTCTCCGAGGGAGAGACTGTTATCAATGTGAACACAGGGGCGCAGGAGCGCGTCAAGGAGATCTTGCGCTTCCACGGGGATAAGCCTGAAAAGATCCCCCAAGCTCACGCTGGCGAGATCATAGCGCTGGCCAAGTTGAGCGACTGCAAGTTGGGTGAGACGTTTGCGACCAACGCCGCCGCGCAGCCGCTACCATGGATTGAGTTTCCCAAGCCGGTCTTCGCGCGAGCGGTCACCCCGGAGACCCAAGCCGACGACGAGAAGATGAGCAGCGCCCTCAAAGAGATCGCCAGCTTAAAAGCCACACTCGATTTCTATCGAGATAACGTAACTCACGAAGCTATCCTCGCGGGGTTAGGGGACACGCATCTGAACGTCTTCGTTGAGCGCTTGAAGAATCGCTACGGGGTCTCCGTGAAGATGAATCGTCCGCATGTCCCGTATAAAGAGACGATTCTCAAGGTCGCCCAAGGGCAGTATAAGCATAAGAAGCAGAGCGGTGGGCGTGGCCAATACGGGGAGGCGCACTTGCGCGTCGAGCCCATCCCAGGGAAGACCTACGAATTCGTGGACGAGATCAAGGGCGGGGTCATCCCAAAGGAGTTCATTCCCGCTGTGGAGAAGGGCGTTCTCGAAGCGATGCAGCAAGGGATCTTAGCCGGATATCCCATGACCGATATCCGGGTCGCCGTCTATTACGGGAGCTATCATGAGGTCGACTCGAACGAGATATCATTCAAGATTGCCGGGGCGCATGCGTTTCGGCTAGCGGCCCAGGCGGCCCAGCCGGCTCTCATGGAGCCCATCTATAAAGTGACGATCTGGACGCCTTCGGAATTCACCGGGGATATTATTAGCAATCTCAACGGCAAGCGCGGCCGGATCTTGGGCATGGGCATGGACGAAGAGTCTACCGATGGGCACGTGAAGATCGACAAGATCGAGGCTGAGGTCCCCCTGGCAGAGATGCTCGACTACGCTCTGGAACTCAAATCGATCACGCAGGGGCGGGCGACGTTCCAGATGGAGTTCGTGCGCTATCAAGTGGTGACGAGCGAGAAGCTCGCGGAGGAACTGCTCAAGCGCGAAGGGAAGACCCTAGCCAAGCCAGCGGCGCAATAAGCTCAGAGATGGCGCTGAAGCGACTGTCGATTAAGACGCAAGCCAAGCAAGAGCTGATCGACATTACGGAGCGGGTCCAGCGCGCCGTGCGCGAGCTTGGCGTGAGTGAAGGCGCTTGCGTGATCTTTGTCCCACATACGACGGCGGCGATCACGATCAACGAGCACGCTGACCCTTCTGTGAAAGAAGACATTCTCATGATGCTCAGTAAGCTTGTTCCCGCAGGGGCGCACTACCAACACGTGGAGGGCAATGCTCACGCGCACATCCGTGCGAGCTTGCTGGGGCACTCGGTCACCGTGCCTATCGAGGAGGGAAAGATCACTTTAGGTACATGGCAGGGGATCTTCTTCTGTGAGTTTGACGGGCCGCGCCAGCGCGAGGTCTGGATCACCTTGGTTTGACTAGAGGTCTGGAGGGGGCGTAGCGCTGGGCTTGCCAGACTGCTTCGCGGAAGGCTTGGCCACGCTCTTCATAGCTGCGAAATTGGTCGAAGCTGGCGCATGCTGGGGAGAGGAGACACGTAGCACCAGGATAGCGCAATGCTCGAGCGACTGCTTCCGAAAAATCTCGCACATATGAGAACTGGGTGATGTGGGCTGCTTCTAAAGCACGGGCGATCTGTGGTGCAGCCTCGCCTATAAGCAGAATCTCGCAGATGGGCTTCGAGCGCAGGGCTTGCGCCAACGGCGTAAAATCTAAGTTCTTGTTGCGCCCCCCTACAATTAAAACTAACGGCCCTTCAAAAGCGTTGAGCGCTGCGAGTGTTGCGTGAACGGTCGTCGCTTTGGAGTCGTTGTAAAATTTCACCCCATCGATCTCAGCGATGAACTCTTGGCGGTGGGGCAGTTGGGCCTTGCGCACGAGCTCTTCGCTGGGCGGGGGAAGGGTTGGGACGAAGACGCGGCAAGCTGTCAGAGCAGCAGCGGCATCTTCTTTGAGATGCTGGGGCATCGTGAGAGAACTCAGCTCTGGGAGAAGCTCGTCATAGTAGAGCACGTGCGATCGAGGGCGCTTGGGCAGAGTGAGCTCTTTAGAGAGCACGAGGACGTCGTGCTCAGTCTGATTCTCAAAGATGCGACATTTAACAGAGAGATACTCTGCTAAGCTCTTATGGCGATCAAGATGGTTCGGCGCAATATTCAAGAGCACAGCGACTGTGGGGCGAAAGCTCTCGATGGACTCTAACTGAAAGCTGCTTACTTCGAGGACAACGATAGTTTCAGGGGTGATCTCGTTCAGACGAGCAATGAGTGGCGTCCCAATGTTACCAGCGCTGATGGCTCTCGCACCGTTTTGAGTGAGCAGCTCTTCTATTAATCGTGTGGTCGTGCTCTTCCCGTTGGTGCCCGTCACAGCGATGATCTTCTTGCTGGGGCAGAGACGATACGCAAGCTCCAGCTCGCCCCAGATGGGGATATTCAGCGCTCGAGCGCGCTGCACGAGAGGCGCTGTGATGGGGACTCCTGGGGAGAGAATGACAAGCTGTGCCCGGGAGAGCGCGCGCTCCGTGTGCCCGTTCTCTTCAAAAGGGATACCAAGCTGAGTGAGCTCTGCTCGCGTCTGGGGGGAGAGCAGAGCTTGCTCGCTGACGAAGACTTCTGCTCCTAAAGAGCGTAAGACGCAAGCCGCGGCTATACCGCTGCGCCCTGCTCCGACGACCGTGACGCGTTTTCTGAAGAGAGTCACGGCTGCACATGGTATCAGCGCTTGGCCCGGTACAGAAGGAAGCAGTTCAAGATTCTTCGAGACACTGGGCAAGGCGATTCTCTAACACTTGGTCATAGCTGAAGTTCTCTAATCTCAGGAAATGCTCGGCGACTTGGAGCAAAGCGGCTTGGGGGACAAGCCCGACAATCTCGCTGCCCACAATGGGCACGCCCCAGCGGTCAGCCTCGCATTTGATGAGCTCAAAGACTTGGTAGATTGGGGTCTTCTCGAAGTTCGTCAAGTTCATCGAGACTTGAACGATGCCCCGTCCTTCAAGAGCAAATCCAAGTGCTTTGACATAGCGCAAACCGCCGTCAGAGCCGCGCACGGCCTTAGCGATCTGCTTGGCGATATCTAAGTTATTTGTGCCCAAGTTCACGTTGAACGCGATCAAGGGAGGGCGGACACCGACGGCGCTCACCCCTGCTGTTGGGTGCACCACGCGCTCGCCGAAATCGGGAGCCCACTCAGGTTCTTGAATCTTCTTGGGGAAGTTCTCGAATTCCCCCTTGCGAATGTTCGCTAAGTCACGGCGCTCCGGGCGGGTCGCGGCCTCCTCGTAGAGATAGACTGGGACTTTAAAACGATCCCAGATGGCCTGACCGACGCGGCGCGCCAGCTCAATACACTCTTTCTTCGTTACCCCTCGCAAGGGCACAAACGGGATGACGTCGACCGCGCCCATGCGCGGATGTTCCCCTTTATGTTTCGTGAGATCTATCAGCTCGACAGCTCTCCCGACTAGATTTAAGATAGCTTTCTCAACGCTCTCCGGTTCTCCGACAAACGTGATCACCGTACGGTTGTGATCGGCGTCGGGGTCGACGTCGAGCACGATAGCGCCGGGGGTCTCTCTCACAGCCGCGACGATTGCTTCGATCTTGGCGTGATCGCGTCCTTCGCTAATATTAGGCACAGACTCGATCAAACGTTTCATAGTCTGTCTACTCCGAGATCTCCTGAGCAATAGCTATGGACAGAAGCGCCTCCGCGACTACAGTGCCCTTAACGGTAGCACAAGCCCAGGCGCGATAGAACCCTTCGCGACGGCGCCTAAGTTCGGCCTCATAGATGAGCTGATCCCCGGGTTGAACGGGGCGTCGAAAGCGCGCTCGGTCTACTCCAACCAAGTAGCCAAAGCGCCCCGGCTGCTCTCGGCTCACTAAGAGCCCTACTGTTTGAGCCATGCCTTCTAAGATGAGAACTCCAGGCATGAGGGGGCGCTCTGGAAAGTGTCCTGCGAAGAACGGCTCGTTCTGGGTGACGTTCTTGAGCGCGCGCACGCGCCGCTCGCCCCACTCTAGCACCCGATCTACGAGCAAGAACGGGTAGCGGTGCGGCAAGATGCGCCGGATCTCATCCTCGCCCATGGGTCGCTTATTGCCCTTGATTGAGGATCTTCAGCACATCGTACGTGATATCTTCGATCTTGCTGGGATTTGCGTAGAGGACGACATCCTTGCGCTGGGTGACCCAGTCGTAGCCGCGCTCCTTGGCGATCTGCTCGACTACTTTGATCATCTCGGTTTGGATCTCGGCAGTCAGTTGGAGATCGAGCTGTTGGAGCTCTTGCTGGAGCCGTGCGGCCTGGCGCTGGAACTCGTCCTCGCTCATCAGCCCTTTCTTGAATTTCTCTTGGAGGGCCTTGAGCTCGTTTTGCTTCTTCTCCGCTTCAGCTCGGAATTTCTCCACGGCCTCCCCGGTCTTCTTATAGTCTTGGAAGACCTTCTCGGCGTTGATATACGCGATGCGCAAGCCTGCTCCGCCCCGAGCGAGCTGCGCTTTGAGGTCTTGGACTTCTTTCTCGAGCTGAGCGACCTTCGCGCGAAGATCGTCAATGTTCTGCGCCCCGCCTTGCGATTGGCAACTCACGACTAGAAAGATCGCGGCCAACAGCCCCAGTCCCATCAGCAGTTGTTTCATACGCGTGTTCCTCCTTTGCGATAGAATTTAGAACATGGTGCCAAAGCCAAACTGGAAGACCGGCGCGATCTGGAGCCCGGTCTCGTAGAACGGCCATGCGATGACCAAGCGCACGTTCCCCACGAAGCCTGTCACCAGGCGCATCTCAAAACCGAGAGACTGTCTCCATCCCACCTCCTTTGCCCAGCCGGTATCGTAGTAGAAGACACCCCAGATGTTTTCGGCAAGCTCCATGCGATATTCGAGGTTCATCAGGGTAAACTGATCCGTAGACTGCGTTGCCCAGCCGCGCACCGTCATGACCCCGCCGAAACCAAAACGCTCTTGGGAGGGCAAGGTCAGCCCCATAGCTCCATAAAGACGTACTGAGAGCGTCTGGCGTTCTAGGGTCAGCCAGTGGTGCGTCCAGATTCCCTGCAGTTTAGAGAACTCCGTGTTAGCCACGGCGAACTTCCCCGCTTGCTCTCCCATGAGAATGATCTCGCCACCGGAGGTGGGGAAGGTTGGGTTATTCCTTGTATCGTACACGATATCCATCCCCACAGAGGCGATAAGACCCTTCTCGTTGAGGGGGGCAGCCTTCCAGACGTTCTCATAGCGTAGGCGCAGCGTCAATGTCAGATCTGATCTCACAGGGTAGCTCAGAGCTACAGTCACACCCGATTTCGTCATCTCGTGGGGTTGGGGCTCGGTCTGCTGTTGTGTATTATTGAAGAGCGAGACCTCGACGGAGTTATACTCTTTGAAGTACGCCGTCGTCTTGTAATTGAGCGAGTAGTTGAGCACGTCCTTGCGGACGATCAAGCCGCGATCCACGGAGAGATCGATATCTTGAGCTGTTCCTAAGATGTTCTTCCAGCCCAAGCTGAGCTGTCCCACAAGCCCTACTTGGGGGTTATAGCTTAAGCCGCCCTTGAGATTACCTAACTGGTCCTCTTCGACAACGCTGACTGCAAGCTCGACCTCGCCAGTAGACGCGTCTAAGACTTTTGGTTGGATGTTCACCCCGTCTTGCTTGAAGTACCCTAGCTGTAAGAGATTTCTGAAGCTATCGCGCAAGGGGTTCTCGTTGACGAGATCGCCCTCTTTGAGGCGGAGGGCTTTGCGGATGACCAGCTCGGATGTGCACTGTCTTGGGAATTCTAAAAGATTGGGGATGATCACGGACTTGGCGCCGGGCTTGCACGCATTGGAGATCGTGATTTTTGTGATCTTCCCCTCGGTGACGCGCACGGTGAGCACGCCGTCTGAAAGGCTCTCTTTTACGAAGTTCACGAGCATATAGCCCTCGATACGATAGAGGTCGTAGACACGCTTGAGCGCCTTCAGCAGCTCAAAATTATTGACGGGGCCCTGCGGAAGCTTCCCGATGAGCGCTTGTAATCGAGGCAAAGGGTAGACGGTCGCTCCGGTGAGCTGGATCGTGCGGATCTCTGTGGGTTCGTCCAAGAGACGGCGCTCCTTGAGATTCCAAATGATCTTGACGGAATTGGGTTTGCTTCCTGGTTCGACCCCGATAGTGCTCTCGTCGGCTTGTTGGAAGTAGACCGAGCGATTGATCGCTTTGATCCCTTCTTGGATAGGAGCGATCTTGACGGGCTCACCCACGGGGAGCTGCAACAAGTGCTTGATTTCGGACTCCGGGACCTCTTGTAAGCCACGAACTTCTACGGAGTCAAGCTTGCCCTCGACGATTTGGATTGTGAGAGTTTGCTTGTCACGATTGAACGCCGGATCAACCCCGATGAACGTGTATCCCTTCTTGAGGTAGAACTGCGTGATTGTATTCTCGATGATCTTGTCGTCGAACCATCTGATATTAAGGGGTTTGTTCTCCTCGACCTTGGCGTCACGCAGCGCATCAATCAGCTCATCGCGGCGCGCCAGCTTCATCTTATAGGGGATGAGTTTGATCCCCCAGATGTCGATGAGATAGAACTGATAGCTCTCGTTTCCCGTAAACTCGATCTTCTTGACGATGGGGTTCTCTACGACGCGATAGATCACGCGGATGCCGTTCTTTAAAATTCTATAATCGGACTCGACTTTTTCTAGCGTCCCCAGAGCCCGCAGGGCTTGGGCGCCCCTCTCTATATCGTCGAGAGTGATGCGCGAGCCGATGTTGAACGGCAGCGCGTCGTAGATCTCGCGCTTGGTCAGGGCTTTGTTGCCCATGATCACGACCTCGCGCACGGTATAGCTCGTCTCTTGGGCTACCCCAAGAGCAACTCCGAGCATAACCAACCCGACCCATACGCCGGCGAAGACTGTAATCTTGTGCAGCACTTACATACCTCCTTCGAGTACGCTCTCTTCTGAGCTGCGATACTGGATTGCTTCTGCTATGTGCGCAGCTTTAATTATCTCTGATTGCTCTAGATCTGCAATAGTCCGTGCGACCTTCAGCACACGGTGATATCCCCGCGCGCTGAGATTGAGATGGTCTATCGCTCGCTCGAGCAATTGTTGCGCATTCTGTTCCAGCGGGCAATAGAGGCGCACTTCACGAACTCCCATCTGCGCATTGGAGAAGATTCTCTGTCCCCGGAAGCGCTCACTCTGAATTTGACGAGCTCGCTCCACCCGCGCGCGAACGCTCTGAGAGCTTTCGCCCATGGGCTTCCCCATCAATTCTTCCTTGGTCAGTCGTGGCACCTCCACGAATATATCTATTCTATCAAGAAACGGTCCGGAAATCCGCCGACGATAGCGCCGCACATCGAGAGGGCTGCAGCGGCAGGGCTTTTTCGCATCTCCCCGGTGGCCACACGGGCAGGGATTCATCGCTGCGACCAACATAAAATTCGCCGGGAACGTCAAAGCCGCAGCGGCCCGCGAGAGCGTGATCTGGCGCTCCTCAAGGGGCTGGCGCAGCGTCTCTAGGACATCGCGCTCGAATTCGGGCAGCTCGTCTAGAAATAAGACACCGTGATGAGCGAGAGAGATCTCGCCGGGGCGGGGCAGGCCGTGCCCGCCCCCGACCATCCCTGCGTAGGAGATCGTGTGATGCGGGGCACGAAAGGGGCGCGCCAGCATCAACGGGCGATCCGCAGGCAATAGCCCGAGAATACTGTAAATCTTCGTGACTTCTAACGCCTCTTCAAATGAGAGCGGCGGCAAGATCGTGGGCAGGCGCTTGGCGAGCATACTCTTGCCAGATCCCGGCGGCCCAATCAGTAAAATATTATGTCCCCCAGCAGCAGCGACCTCGAGGGCGCGCTTGGCTTGCTCTTGCCCCTTGATCTCGCTCAGATCACAATCATAGAGCGGGCCGTCACCGGCTAGTGACAGCGGCTCAACAGTTGTTGGCTGTATGCGCAACTCGCCGTTGAGGAACGCGATCGCTTGCTGGAGATTTTCCACGGCGTAGACTTCCAGATTCGAGACGATCGCGGCTTCTTTGGCGTTGCCCATGGGGACGATGACGCCCTTGAGATTATTCTTTCTGGCGGCTAAAGCGATGGGCAGCACTCCCTTGACCGGGCGCACTTCGCCGTCGAGCGAGAGCTCCCCTAAAACTAAAAACTCTGTGAGACGTTCTCCGGAGATTTGGCCCGTCGCGACGAGAATCGCCAACGCTAAGGGCAGATCAAGCCCGACGCCTTCTTTGGGCAAGTCTGCGGGGGCTAAGTTCACCGTGATTCTCTTGGCGGGGAAGTCGAAGCCCGCGTTTTTCAGGGCGCTGCGGATGCGCTCGCGGCTCTCCTGGACTTCTTTCTGGGGCAGCCCAACGATCGTGAAAGTTGGCAGCCCAAGGGCAATATCGCACTGGACTTCAATCAGTTCAGCATCGATGCCGACGACTGCCCCGCTGATGGCCTTGGCGAACATAATTGTTTGGCTCATGTATAGCACAAATGGGGCGACTTTACAAGCGTCGCAGGGCAAAGCCGATGACGTCGTACGGCGTGCGCCCTGTATACTGAGGGGCAGTCTTATTAGAGTAGTACAAGCTCATGACGAGCCCTTTCAGCCCTAGCTCGATCATGCGCAGCGTCGGCGTCCACTGAGTCTGACAGAGCTTCAAAAACGCGCGCAGCAGCGGGCTGGGCAAGAACGAGAGTATTTTCAGCAGAGTCTTGACGTCCTCGCGATCCTTGGGGTCCATAAAGCGCAAAAGATCATCTACGAATGCGATACAGCCCGTCTGAGAGAACGACGGGAAATCTGAATCTCCAGGAAGCATCAGATCCCCGATGCGTTTGAGGGCTGAAAGCTCTCTAGGGCTGAGAAACTGAGACATTGCGCTCACGCTCCCAAGATCGCTTGGCTTGCCCTGTGACTGAGCGCCATGATCGTCAGCGCGGGATTGATCCCCGGCGCTGCGGGGAAAATGCTCGAATCAGCAACAAAGATATTCGGGAACCCGTGCAGCTGAAAGCGCTCGTTGATGACGGAGCTTTTCGGATCAGCGCCGATGGCACAGCCGCCCATCAGGTGCAATCCTAGTCCTAGCGATGGAACGATAATCTGGCGCGCGCCGACGGCGCGAAAGATCTCTTCTATAACAGCAAGCCCAGCTTGGCGACGCTGCTGCTCTTCTGCGCTTAGCTTCTTGTGAACGAGCAGCCGTCCGGAGCGATCAAGTCTCAGCTCGCCCGGAGAAGTATCGCGCACGGAGACCTCAATACAGCCCATAAAGCGATATTTTTTCATCAATTCGTGATGGCTCTTGCCAAAGCCGGGCAGGAGCATCGCCACGCCGATGGGCGGGGCAAAGACATTTTCGAGCTTAAAGCCCTGGGCGCGAAAGCGCGGATCGTCAGATTTGATCGCTTGGAACGCGCCCTTGTGCGCATCTACGGGCTCGTCGAAGAGCGCGAAGACCATCCATTGGGGATGGCAAAAAAAGCCCTTTCCTAAGGCTGGAAGCTTCGCTTTGAACCCGGAGCGCAAGAGCAGCGCCGTCGTGCCTAGAGCGCCTCCGGCAAGAATTACTTTTGGGGCGCTGACTTCTCGACGCGTCTGCTCCCCTTGAGTTCCGACCACTGTGACGCCTTGGGGAGTTGTTTTGATCTGCGCAACGTGAAATTCGGGCCAGATTTCCAAGCCCGCGTCACGCGCCCATCGGATAAACGTGACCAGCGTGCTCTGTTTCGAATCTCTATGGCACCCGCCCAGACACGCGATACAGTCATTGCCCTCATCGAGCTTGCAGTCTGTCTGTCCCCTACGTAAGGGCTTCCAGCGATAGCCAAGCTTCTCAAAGCCCTCGCGCATTAACTGTGCGTTGCGATTGAAGTGACGTTCAGGGATCTCTTGGATGCTCAGCTTGCTCTCGATCTCATCGTAGTGTGGGGCCATCTGAGCGCTTGTGAAAAAGTCAATATTCGAGACGCTGCGCCAGTCGTCCCAAGCTATATCGTCGAAGCGATCCAAGAGACACTGGTTGACGACCGAGCCACCGCCAAGACACTTTCCTCTTAGAAACGCGAGCGTGACGTCAGTGTTGAATTCTAACCCGCCATTCCAGAACATCTGAGCCGAGTAGTCCATCTCGTTCTGGGGAAAGGTCTTGGCTTCGAAGGCTTTGCCTGCTTCAAGTAATAAACACTTAGCCCCAGCTTTCGTGAGATAATACGCGAGCACGCCGCCGCTCGTCCCAGAGCCAATGATGATGCAATCGTAAGACATGATGGGCAATAAAGACTGATGTCTCTATCAAGACCCCTCGAGCTGTGCGCGCCATCTCTCCCACCCTTGCTCAAGGTCTTTGAACGCCTCCGCAATGTGGGGATCGTCCTTCCAGATCCCGTGTGTCTGCTGTAGAGCCTGGAGTTGCCGCTCGTAGAGCGTAAGCCCTCCTGAAGATACACGCGGCGCCCTTTTGCGCTTCTTCATACCCGTGCCCGTATGATACTTATACTCATACAACGTCAAGCTAATAGTCCTTGCGCGAGAAGAGATAGATTCCCAAGGCGAGCATGACTATCGCAAAAAGCCCCGAAGACCAGAACGCCAAGCCGACGCTCGGTGCTCCCGCCGTGTCTGTGAGAAACTGCTCTGCTCCCACGAGCTTAGTAGCGACCATCTCGAGATCGTTCGTCTTGGGCAGGAGATAATAGAGCACGTCAGCGACGCTCCCAAGCACGGGCGACAGCTGTCGTAGAAGATCGCGCACATACGCGAATTCTGCTAACCCCCAGATCACGATTGTCGCGACAAGGGCCGCGCCTGTCCCTTCGGCCATGAGCGCAATGAGCGCCGCAAAGCTATAGAGCACAGCAAAGAGAAAGACGACGACAAAACCTGCCCAGATCAACCCCAAGTCTGTCATGCCCACCTTGAGCGATAGTAACGCCCAGACTCCCACACAGAAGAGCATCGTCGTCGCTCCTACTAAGACAATGCCGCCCAAGTAGCGCGCTAGATAGAGCTCCCACCGCGCGATCGGCTTCGATAAGATGAGATCAATGTGCCCACGCGTGAACATCCCAGAAAAGAGCCCGATAGCGATGAACAACCCCAAAAATATCCCCCAGGGGTTCAGCAACCCCAGCGCGCCGATCTCGATAGCGTCCGCAAACGTTGCCTTGAAGATAGCACGCACCTTTAGCTCGACTCCAAAGAGAGAAACCCTGATCAGCTCAGATTGAGCCTCCTCGGGACGCACGCTCACCCCAAACGCAAAGAGCAATAACAAGACCAACGCAATGATGCTCACGACAAGCGAAGCCCTCCGCGCCCAGGACTCCCGCCAACTGTCCTCAATGATCGCTGCAAAGATCAACGCCCTGTTCATAGCTTCTCCGTCTCTTGCGCTGCGCGCACTAGCTCCACAAAGACGTCTTCGAGGCTCTTCTCGCGCGTGAGTTCATCAACGGTGCCCACGGTGAGCAGTTGCCCCTTGTGCAGAATCGCCACGCGGTCACAGACGCGCTCGATCTCCGTGAGCACATGCGAACTGATGAAGACCGTCGTTCCCTGGTCTTTCAGACGTATCAGAAGGTCTTTGACGTCCTTGCGCCCCAGGGGGTCGAGATTCGCTGTCGGTTCGTCGAGGATCAGCACTTTGGGATTGTTGAGAAGAGCTTGGGCTATGCCGAGCCGCTGGCGCATCCCTTTAGAGAATTCTTTGACTTTGGAGTTGCGCCGCTCAGCAAGTCCTACTAAGTGAAGCAATTCTTCGATGCGGGAGCGGCGCTCGTGTACTCCATAGAGCTTGGCGAAGAAGTCTAAAGCGCGCCATGCCTTGAGATACTCAGGGAGCTGATACTCTTCAGGGAGATACCCGACACACTGTCGGGCGTGCGGGTCGCGGCTATCTCTCCCCAAGAGCATGGCCTGCCCCCTATCTGCAAACGCTATCCCTAAGAGAATCTTGATGAGCGTTGTCTTTCCGGCGCCGTTGGGGCCAAGCAGCCCGAAGATCTCGCCCTGCTTGACGCTGAGGCTGACGCCCTTGAGCGCCTCAATCCTGGAGCGTCGCCACAACCCAGAGTATGTCTTGTGCAGATACCGGACTTCGATAGCGTTCATGGCCTCTCAAAACCGGGCTCACCATAGCATATTTGGGCTTCGTCTGTCAAAATCACAAGAAGCACTTCCCTAGGCCGCGATATGTTGGGGCACGGGCTTGGATTGTCTCGCCCCGAATGATCAGATATTCGTTGAAGTGCTCGGCGAGCTCGCCGGCTTTCGCGTGGCGGAAGAAGACGGGATCGCCCGGACGCAGCGTTATATGCTTTGGGACGCGCAGCGGGGTCTGGACCTCGCCTGCGCCCTCAAGCGTCGTGAGCTCTAACCCCGGCGGCAGATACGGCACGGGCAGCCGATCTGCCCCGGCTTGCCCCGATGCGATAAATCCCCCTCCATGACACGTGACGAACCCTGGATCAGAGATTCTCACAACTTGCAACGCGAAGAAGATCGCGGGCTTCAGCTTCAAGTGCGCATAATAGTCAAAGAGATGACTGCACAGAAATCCAGAGCCTGCCGTCACTTCTGTCAACGAGGGGTCGGCGCTGGCAAACGCGACGCTGCCTGTGCCTCCGCCGTTGAAGACTTCTACCGAAAAACCCTCGCGCCGCAAAAGCTCCAACACCCGCTGGCGCATCTGCGCGACATAGGGTCGCGAAAGTTTTTTAATCAGCTTGCGCACGGGATTTAATAATGGCGAGAAGGGATTATTTTCGCCGACGCCAGCGATCTGCGCCTCGTAGCCCATTAGCCCTAACAATTTCAGATCGCGTCTTTGCATGATCTTTCGAGCAAGCTCTAATACAGCTTCAGGGGTGCGCAAGGGGCTGCGCCGTGCCCCAAGGTGCACGCGCCTGCCCAACGGACGATATGACAAATCTATCTCAATCACGACGGGGATCGGGCGCTCCGGCGTGCCCCGCAATGCTTGCAGATGGGCTTCAGAATCTACGACTATGGCAACGCGACAGTCTCGACTGTTGAGCTGCGCCAAGAGCTGACAGTCCACAGGCTGCACTGTCGGGTAAGCGACGATAATATCTGTGAAGCCCTGCTCGACTAAGAACGCAGCTTCGGTGACGCTGTAGCTTAAGATGCCCCGGATTACTCCCTGACCCTTTTCAGTGATATACTTAAGCAGCCAGGGGCAGCGAACGGACTTCGACGCCAGTCTGAGAGTCTTCCCGTGCTGGCGCACGTCGGCCAAAAGAGTTTCAATATTGTGATCCACAGCGTCTAGGTCGACGAGCGCCACCGGCAGGCGCTCGTCACGGATCACGCGTTTATAGCGTTCGTACTGATCTAGCATCTAGCTCGCAAAGCACTGCGCGATTGCTCTCGCCCAGTTGTGCCATGCGGCAAAGCGCCCGCCCTTGGGCCGCCCCTGCTGCTTCCACGCTGCCACGCTCTTTCGGTACTCTTCGCAAGCCTTGTTAATACATTCGTTGATGTCGCTAGAATCAGCCTTGAGCCGGAACTTCGGGGGCCAGACGACGACCCGCACCGGCTGAGCTTTGGGATCGAGCGGGTTTTTTGCTGTCGTCCCCCACAGGACCCATTTTGCTACGACATATTCTGGATCATAGATAGGCTCGTGGGGATAGGGATCGTTTCGGTCTCTGAATTTAATGCGTCCCACGGTGCCGACATAGTCCGTCTTCTCTAATTCAGCGACGATCTTGTCCGGGTCAGTGCTCCCAGCGCGATCCAGAGCGCCCTTGAAGATGAAGAGCGCATCGTAAGTCGTAAAAGCCGTAAAGAGCGGGCGCGACGGCGGAGAATCGCCAAATTGTTCGACGTACGCTTGATAGAACGGCCGTGTCTTGGGTGTGATGGGCGTCTCGCCGGTGGCGACGTCCACGTAGACATGGCCCATGACGCGCCCGCCCGTGTTCTTCCAATACTCGAACGACTGCCCCTCAGCGTTGATCCCAATGACGGGCATATCGAGCTTCATCTCATACGTTTGCCCGACTAAAGAAATCCCCGGGTCGAAGGCGAGCACGAGCATCATGGCGTCAGCATCGGTATCGCTCACTTGCTGTAAGATCGAAGCGAAGTCTGGGTTTTGCAACGAGAAGTTGAAGACTTTAACGAGCTGCAGCCCGGCTTTCGCAAGCTGCTCTTGCAGGATTCGCGCGAGATTCTGCCCGAAGGCGCTGGCCTCAGCGACAAGCGCGACTTTTTCTATGCCCATATCTTTGAGCATCAGCCCCGCAGCCATGTTCCCAATATCTTGCCCCATGACGTTGTCGTTGATCATTAGACGGAAATAGTATTTGTACTGATCGTACTTCTCTTTCACGAGCTTGTTGAATTCTGGGCTGCTGGAGCCGGTATCGAGATAGGGCTTGCGTAGCCGGGCCATAGACGGCAGCATCGCCGCGACGGTCTCGTCTATGAAGCCCCCGACGATAGCGACTGCCCCAAGTGCTGAAAGCTCCTCAAACGCCGCCTTGGCGATATCTCCTCGGAGGACTTCGTCGTCTCGGATGAGCCCATCCATGGTGAGCTTCGGCGGCGGGAGCTTCCCGTCGCTCACAAGCCCATTGATCTCGTCAAGGGCCAACTGTGCTCCGCGCACCATCGCTCGCCCGACGTCTAGAAGATTGATCGGCCCGATCAGCCCCACTTTGACAGGGGGTGGCTGCCCCCAGCCGAGCGTCCTGCCCAACGTAGCGATACTTGCTCCGATCCCCAGCGCCTTTAAGAAGGCACGCCGACTCAACCGCACATCGCTGTACATACCTACACCTCCTCCCTAGTTATCAGCGCGAAATGCGTCTTTATAGAGACGCAATTGCCCTCCAGAGAGCGCCACCACGTCAAAGCGAATAGCTAGATTATTGGCGGGATAGCGAGCAAGATAGTGTTGGGCTGTGAGCAGGATTCTCTGGCGCTTTTTGGGGCTAATTGTCTCTTCGGGCAGGCCAAAGAGTTCTTTCGAGCGCGAGCGGACCTCGATAAAGACTAAAAAATTTCCGTCACGGGCAATTAAATCTATCTCGCCGCCGCGCCAGCGATAGCGCTCTGCGATGATCTCATAGCCGTGTTGGCGCAAGAAGTCGCGGGCCAGTCTCTCGGCGTCCTCCCCGCGCATAGCTCCCTCGCGATCATAGCCACAATGAATGGGCGTGTCAAATAGAAAGTCTAAAGCCCCATAGGCTGGAAAGCTCAAGGTATTATTCGCACGGTTCTCTTCTAACACATCGTGATCGGGGTCGATCTCAGCTTGGACCGGCGCGCTCGTGCTCGTGAACGTCAGCTCAGCTGTCGTCTGCTGGCCGTCCCAGCGTTGTTCTACGACACTGCCGTCGCGCAAGTACAGCACGACTTTCACAGGAGCGATGGCTTCTCCTTGGCGGAGGATCGTGAGCTTTGTCTCGAATTGGCCGTTCTCAGTCTGACGCCACGTCCCCACCGGTAGCGAAAAATCTAGGGTCTTTACACGGCGCAACCAGATGTCGAAGAACCAGTCAAGCTCCTGCCCAGAAATCTCTTCAGCGATAGTGATAAAATCTTGCGTCGTCGCGTTCTTATAGAGAAAGCGCGCGTAGTATTCTTTGAGTAGACGGTTGAAGCCCTCAGCACCCAGAACCCAGCGCAGCATCCACAAGACCCCTGAGCCCTTGGTGTAGACAGCTTGCACGTAGCTGCGCAGCGACGGAAACCGATCAGCGCGGGTCAAGACGGGAATCCCGGGCTCGCGAAAGCGATACGAGCTGCGCGCCGAGCTTGGTGCTTGCAGACGCTCGATGTCGTACAGCTCTTCCGAGAAGGTCGCAAACGCTTCGTCGAGCCAGGCTTCGTCCATCTCGTCGTTGCCTACAGCGCCGTACCACCATTGGTGAGCCAGCTCGTGAACGATCTCGACTGTAGACCCTCCGGCGATCATCACGATCCCCGGATACTCCATCCCTCCGCCGACGGTCACTTGCGCCACGGTCACGACGGGATACGCATAGGGGCCGAAACGCTCATTGAAAAATTCTATCGCGTCAGCAGAGACGGCCGTCATAGAAAGCCCTAGCGAGAGCACGCGCAGCAGCGCGCCGTTGGAGAGCTTGGTCTCTTCGACGCGATAGTACGGCCCAGCGACCCAGGCAAAGTCATGAACTCTTTCGGCTTTGATCTTGACGATCTTCTGAGTGCCCTGGACAGTTTCAGTCAGAATGACTCCCGTGCAGCCGACGACGAAATTCGCTGGCACAGCTAGCGTGACGTCGTAGTTGGCAAAATCTCCGTAAAACTCGCCGAGAAAGCTGTATTTGTCGAGATTCCAGCCCTCGTCGGCGTCGTAGACGACGACCTTGGGATACCAGAGCGTCACCGTATACGTATTGTTTCTGTGGCCGCTGCGCACGGCAAGCGTCGCCGCCCACTGCGCTTGGGGCGAGGGCTGCATCAGATCGTTAACGAACTCGATCTGGAGAGTTAAAGTCTGCCCATCAGCTAACGGTTCTTTGAGCGTGACGCGCATGAGCGTATCGTCGAGAGAGAACGCGAGCGCTTGGCCATTGGCAGTCACGCTCTTGATCTCCATGAACGCGTCGTCGTCAGAGAACGCATAGATCGCCGACGGGGGAATACCAGCGCGCTGCAGCTCTTGCTGATATTTGGTGTTTGCCCCACGCTTAAAAGCGTTCGGGACGACGTGAAAGTAGAGCTCAGAGAGCACTGTGCCGGTGCGGTTGGTGAAGCGCACTATCTCCGTGCCAACAATAATATTTTTGGCCGTGTCGAGCTGGGCCAAGATCGTGTACTCGATCTCGTTGGGCAGAGCAAGAGAGACGAAAGCCCACACTACGACAAACCAGAAACCGACACTGATACCAACAGTTCGCTTGAGCATACACGCCCCCTTTTTGGGTCTGTGTTGATTTTGTATTATACTGAAGACCAAGGAGCACGGCGATGCAAGCAGTGATCTTAGCTGCGGGGGAGTCGTCGCGGTTTTGGCCGCTGGCTGAAGGGAAGCATAAGAGTCTCTTTGCACTCTTAGGTCATCCCATAATCGCGCACACGATTGAAGCTCTTAAGCGCGCGGGTATCACCGAGATGGTGATCGTTCAGGCTTCCACTCGAGTGATTGCATCTCAGCTTGGAGATGGTGCGCGCTTGGGCGTTAAGATCTCTTATATTGAGCAGCCGGAGCCACGCGGCATGGGCGATGCCCTCGTCAGAGCAGAATCTCTACTTAGAGATTCTTTTTTTGTCGTCAACCCTCAGCACGTCACCGTCGATGAGCTCGTCCCGAAGATGCTTGCCCTTGCACCTGGAGCTGATGCCGTGCTGGTGGGCTGCGAGACGGATCGTCCGAAGGAGTACGGAATCGTCAAGCTAGAAAAAGACCGCGCTCTAGATCTCATCGAAAAGCCTGCGCCGGGGAGTGAACCAAGCCGCACCCGCCTTGTTGGGGTCTATCTGCTCACGAAGAGATTTTTTGAGCTCTATTGCCGTGTGCCGGAGCACCCCTATGCGTTTGAAGACGCACTAAAGTTATTAATGCGCGAGGGCACGGTGCGCGTACTGAAAATCTCAGAGGAGCCGCCAACGCTCAAGTACCCCTGGGATCTCTTCCCGCTCGCTCAGCTATTGATGGGCCAAAATATCACGAAGCCGAAGATCGCGCCCAGCGCACAGATTCACCCCAGCGCGATCATTGAAGGTCCTGTCTGGATCGGCGAGAACGTAAAGATTTTTGAGCACGCCGTCGTCAAAGGGCCCTGTTATATTGGGGATCACTGTGTCATTGGCACGGGCTCGCTCGTGCGAGAGTATTCGAATCTCGAGGCGCACACCCTGATCGGCGCTCATGCTGAAGTTGCTCGCTCGATCTTTCAAAAAGGGTGTTCGACGCATTCGGGGTACTTTGGCGATTCGATCTTCGACGAAGCTGTAAAGATCGGCGCGGGCACGGTGACGGCCAACGTCCGCAACGATCGAGGTTTCATACGCCCGTGGGTGAAGGGGGCTCGCGTCGAGACCGGGCTGAAAAAATTAGGGGCTATCGTGGGGCGCGAGACGCATATTGGAATCTGTGCGATGCTCATGCCCGGTGTGCTGATCGGCCCACGCTGCGAGATCGGTCCTGGGAGCTTGGTGTGTAAAAATCTTGACGCTGACACGCGCTATTACGCCCAGCCGCACGAGATGATCCTCACGAGAAAGTCTTCTTAGCTCGCGCGCTTGAGAAGGGGGCGTAAGATAAGGGGGGTCGCTATCGTCGTGAGAATAATAACTGTCACTAAGATCGCGTAGAGCTCTTCTGTGAGTATCCCATTGATCAAGCCAAAGAGCGCGAAGATCAAGCCCACCTCCCCGCGCGGCATCATCCCCACCCCTACAGCGAGCCTGTTCCCCGGTTGAGCCCCCAAGCCGCTCAACAGCTTCCCTACGATAGCTATACTAAATAAAATAAACAAATTGACGAGGACACCCCATTGGCCCAGCACGAACGGGTTCAGCAACGCTCCGGCCTTGACAAAGTAGAAGGGCACGAATAAGTCTACTAACGTTTCGACTTGGCGGGTGATCTGACGCTCTTGCGGGACGTACTCGAGCATCAAGCCCGCGGCAAACGCCCCCACGACCACAGCAAGCCCTAAGCTCTCCGCAAGCACGGCTAAAGCCAAACAGAAGACGAGCGCAGCGACGATGAGCATGCCGCGCGTCTCCAGGCGCTCTATAATGCGAAAGAGATGCGGCGCCCAACGCACACCGAGTGCCAAGCTCACCCCCAGCAGGATCAGAGAGAGCACGCCCTCGAAGATGAACTCCGCCCATTGGAAGGGGCGCGCGGTCAGCCATGCGTGGAATCCCGCAAGGAGCCACAAAGCAATCAAATCGTCGAGCAACGCTGCGCCCAGGATGACCGACCCCGTGATCGTGTGCAGGATCTTGGTCTCCCACAAGAGATGGCCGCTCTTGACTAAGCTCGTCGCCGTCAGGGCTGTCCCAAGAAAGAGCGCTGTCTCCCACCCCAGCCCGAGCACACGCGCGTAGAGTGCCCCTAGTGTCAAGGGCAAGAGCATTCCTAAAAGAGCAACACGTATAGCGGGCTTGCGAGCTTGCAAAAGTCGATCCAGATCGGCGATCAGCCCAAGATAGAACGCGAGCACAATGATCCCGATCTCAGCGAGAAACGCCAAGATCGGGCTTTTCGGATCGAGCCAGCCCACAAGATACGGCCCCAAGGTCATCCCTAGCAGCAGCTCCCCAACGACGGGGCTTTGGCCGATGCGATCTAACAGCACAGCTAAGAGCTTAGCGCCGCCGAGAATGACAATAACCTTGAGAGCGATCTCCGCAAACCCAGAGTCCATAAGGCTTATAGTAGCATATGGGCGCGCCTCCTTGCTAGGCCGGCGAAGAATCGCTAGAATAAAAACAAGTGCCGACGTAGCTCAATCGGCAGAGCAACCGCTTTGTAAGCGGTGGGTTGCCGGTTCGACTCCGGCCGTCGGCTCTGCGCGGGCTTGTTGGGTGAAAGTCTGGGCGTTTTGGGGTAAAATAGTAGGGTCTGCAGGGGTTCCGGAGCGGTCAAACGGGACGGACTGTAAATCCGTTGGCCTTGTGCCTTCGGGGGTTCAAATCCCTCCCCCTGCACTGCTTGCGTTAGTCCGTGCTTTGCTCTATAATAACGTATTCACAGGCGGGACCTTCCCAGGGTGAGAAGGTATTGCCCGGCCCGCGTAGCTCAGGGGTAGAGCGTTCCCTTGGTAAGGGAAAGGCCACCGGTTCGATTCCGGTCGCGGGCTCCAGAGAGTGCAGAAGTGCTGCGGTATTGCTGTGCTGCAGCCGACAGCAGCACTTCGGCACGCCGGCACAGCAATACTCATTAATGGAGGAGGAGCTATGGCAAAGCCAAAATTTGAGCGGAAGAAACCGCACGTCAACGTCGGCACGATCGGCCACATCGACCACGGCAAGACGACCTTGACCGCGGCGATCACTGAGGTCTTGGCCCAGAAGGGCTTGGCCAAGCCTCGCACCTACGACGAGGTCGCCAAGGCCAGCGAGAAGCAAGGCCGCCGCGACCCCACCAAGATCTTGACCATCGCCATCGCGCACGTAGAGTATGAAACGGAGAAGCGCCACTACGCGCACATCGACTGCCCCGGCCACGCCGACTACGTCAAGAACATGATCACCGGCGCGGCCCAGATGGACGGCGCGATCCTCGTCGTAGACGCCACCGAGGGCCCTATGCCCCAGACGCGCGAGCACGTGCTGCTGGCCCGCCAGGTCAACGTCCCTTATATCGTGGTCTTCCTCAACAAGATCGATCTCGTCGATGACCCGGAGCTGATCGATCTTGTTGAGGTCGAGATCCGAGACTTATTGAATAAATACAAGTTCCCTGGCGATACCGCGCCCGTCATCCGTGGGTCGGCCTTGGCAGCCTATAAGAACCCCACAGACCCAGAGGCGACCAAGTGCATCTGGGAGCTGATGAAGGCCATCGACGAGTACATTCCTGAGCCGATCCGTGACGTGGACAAGCCGTTCTTGATGTCGATCGAGGACGTCTTCTCTATTAAGGGGCGTGGCACGGTCGTAACCGGGCGCGTCGAGCGCGGGCGGCTCATCCCAGGCCAGGAGGTCGAGATCGTCGGCTTGCGCCCTGAGTCACGCAAGACCGTGGCCACCAGCATCGAGATGTTCAATAAGGTGCTTGACGAAGCCCTGCCGGGGGACAACATCGGGGTCTTGCTGCGCGGCATCGAGAAAGACGAGGTCGAGCGCGGCATGGTGCTGGCTGCCCCAGGCTCGATCACGCCGCACACGAAGTTTGAAGCTGAAGTCTACGCCCTCAGCAAGGACGAGGGTGGGCGCCACAGCCCGTTCTTCTCCGGGTATAAGCCGCAGTTCTACTTCCGCACGACCGACGTCACCGGCACGGTGACGCTGCCGCCAGGGGTGGAGATGGTCATGCCTGGGGACAACGTGCGCATCACGGCGGAGCTGATCAGCCATATCGCGATGGAGGAGCAGCTGCGCTTTGCTATTCGCGAGGGCGGACGCACGGTGGGCGCGGGCGTGGTCACCAAGATCTTAGCATAAGGGGGGCGCACAACGATCATGCCCCAGGAGCATGTGACGCTGGCCTGTACGGTCTGTCGTCATCGGAACTACCATACGACGAAGAACCCCAAGAACGTCCGCACCAAACTGGAGCTGAAGAAGTACTGTAAGTGGTGTCGCAAGCACACCGTGCACAAAGAGGTGTAGGCCCGTAGCTCAAGTGGTAGAGCAGCCGACTCCAAATCGGCAGGTTGGGGGTTCGAGTCCTCCCGGGCCTGTGAGAATCTGAGGAGAGAACATGCGAGATAAGGTAGTGGGGTTCTTGCGTGAGGTGCGCGGAGAGTTCCGACGGATTACTTGGCCAAGTCGTGCTGAGATCATCGGCCTGACGGCTTTAGTGCTCTTGATCATTGTGGCGCTTTCACTCTATGTGTGGGTATGGGATTTTATCTTTCAGAGGCTTATAGCGTTCTTGTTGGGGCAATAGTATGAAGCGGTGGTACGCGATTCAGACCTATGCTGGCAGCGAGCTCAAGGTCGCGGAGCTCTTAGAGCAGCGGGTGCGCCAGCTTGGCCTAGAGAAGAAGGTTGCGGCGTTTGAGCTCAACGGGAAAGAAGTACGCTTCTTAGCGCCTGTCGAGGAGGTTATCACTTCGAAGGCGCGGCGGGGGCGCACGGGAGAGTATCGCGTCCCCTACGAATATGAGCTCAAGGTCGAGCCCAATAAGCGCATTCAGAAGGGGGAGATCATCGCGGTCAAGCCCGCCAAATATATGAGCTTCGACGCGAAAGTAAAAAGCATCGAGACGCTCCAGCGAGTTATCGTCGAGATGAGCAATCGCAATGAAGAAGAATTTCTTATCCCCCTAGAGAAGCGCATCCGGCGCGATATCCGCACTGGGGAGAAGCTTCCCCCAGGGGTGCCGTTGACGACTGATTCTGATCCGAACTTTCGTGCTCCTGGGGTCAAGACGACTGTCGTCCAGCGCGACCGCGTCAAGCGAGTACAGTTAGAGAGACTAGACACCGGAGAGACCGTGACGCTACTTGTCCCAGAGAAGTATCTTGTCCGACTGAAAGAAGGGGTCACACTCAAGCAGGGGGATATGATCGAGAAAGAAGACAGGATCGAATCCAGGGCTTCGGGACTGGTGAAGATCAAGGAGTACAAAGACAAAAGAGTCGTGACGGTGCAGTATATCGAGAAGCGCCGGCTCTTCCCTGGGTATATCTTCGCGTATATGGATATGGGGCAGGACGTGATGCAGTTGACAGAA
>Ga0209289_100141_pt1 | contig 43795 bp, 40 predicted proteins | sample GXS110809BmetaG_FD_184121 | JGI IMG/M metagenome (GOLD analysis project Ga0209289, IMG submission 184121) | Hot spring microbial communities from Gongxiaoshe hot spring, China to study Microbial Dark Matter (Phase II) - GXS 110809B (SPAdes)... ... | reverse complement strand
CCCTAGTGATGTGGTGCAGCCGGATCAGGGATCGTTCCACTCCTACATCGGCGGCGGCTCCGCAGCTACTAACTACTATCTGAGCAACGCCACAAACACGGCTGCAGGCGCTGCAGGCTCCGCAACCTGGGGGCTGCCTGGACCTGGACTGTACTATATCGCCGTTTCTGCCTATAACCGCGACCCGCGCGATGCAGGCGGCGGAAATGTGGTTTACAGCGGCTCTCCGTTTAGCGGAATTCATAAGTCCAATCCTGATGACCCAGATCGGGTGGTAGCGAGCTGGACAGGTACGGGCGGTACGGGCGATTATACCATCCATCTGCAGGGTGCAGCCTTCGTGCCTGAGCCTGCTTCTGTGCTCGCGCTGGGCGCGGGTCTGGCGGGTCTGGTGGGGCTGCGCCGCCGCAAGAAGTAAACTCGTACTTCCTTGCGTACTTTCTGCCCCCTCCCCAGTGGAGGGGGCTTGCTTTTGGTAAACGTTGGATTGGTATTGCTGCTCGAGAACGGGCGAGATTCCGAGCCTGCAGCTCGGAAGGACAAGCTTGTTGTCGCACAAAAGCTCCTATTTCCTCACAAACGCAGCGAAGGGTCTCAACTCTCACTTGCTTGAGATTCTTCGCCTTCGGCTCGGAATGACGAATCGCGAGGCGAGCCGAGAGCCTTCTGTTTCCTAAACCGCCGCGCCCTAAGAGCATAAAGAAACCCACACACTTTTCCGATAATCCCTCAGGCAACAACACTACAACCGCGTGGGGCGAAAGCCTCAGCGCGAACACGAAGGAGGTTGATGGGATGCCGAAACGCAAAACTAAAGCCCCTGTTCAGGAGCGACCCGTGCCCATTAGCACAGCAAGCTACTTAGTGGGCGTAGAACCCCACACCATTCGCTACTGGGAGCGGGAGTTTGCCGAGTTTTTAAACCCTGTGCGCACGCAGGGTGGGCAACGACGCTACCGCCGCGAGGATATCGAAGTGCTGATGGAAATCAAGCGATTGCTGAAAGAGGAGCTGTATACGATTGCGGGCGCGAAGCGTGCATTGCGCCAAAAGCTCCACGCACAAGCAACCCCCGAACCCAGCAACGACAACAATGGCACACATACGACCCGCGCAGTTCGTCGGCGCACCGCCAAGCGGTGAGGCGCAACCCCACGCAAAGGAGGGCAACAATGAGCCTCGTCTATCGCCAGCAGGTACCGATTTTCGCGGAGGCATACCCCGAGGCACTGGAACCTGCTTTCGAACAGCTGCGGGCGTTTGAAAGCGAAGCTGCCTATGCCGCATTTCAAGCCTACCTGGGCCAGCATCCCAACGACGAGCACGCCTACGAAGGCGCAATCGTCGCCCTGTTGCAACAAACCCGCTGGAATGAGGCGGAACAGCTGACCGCGCAAGCACGCGCCGCATGCCCCCACTCTCGGGTGCTCAAAGCTCGGCAAACTTGGAACTGGGTTTATCTCACACGCGAATCGGAGGCTTACCCGCTGGTAATCGAACTGCTAGAGCAGGGCTATCACCACACTGACTGGTTGCGCGAGGTGGTGCTGCCCTTGCGCAATGTGCTCATCTGCCACGCCAGCGACCCACGCCTTGCCCCATGCCGCAAACGCGACCGCCAACGCCAGCACGCAACGTTGCTCAAAGGCATCCAAACCTTAGAGCATTGGCTGGAACGCTACCAGTTCCCCATCCCTGACGAGCCAGTGGGCGTGAAAATCTCGCTCAATATCATCGCCTGCAACGAAGCTAAATACCTCGAAGCGTGCTTACAGAGCGTGCAGGGCGTGGTGGACGAAATCGTGCTGGTGGACACTGGCTCCACCGATGCCACTGTTCAGATTGCCGAGCGGTTCGGGGCGAAGGTCATCCGCACCGAGTGGCACCACGACTTCTCGGAGCCACGCAATCTTGCCCTCCAACATTCCACAGGCGATTGGATTTTCGTGTTAGACGCTGACGAACGGCTGATGCCTGACTCCAAAAACGCTATCCTGAACGCGGTGCGCCATCCGCAGTTCGCTGCCTACCATTTGGAGATCCTTAACGAGATTCGCGAGGGTGATTATTTTGTGCATCGGTTGGTGCGCCTCTTTCGGCGGCTGCCACACCTGCGCTGGGAAGGCGCAATCCACGAGCAAATTGTGCCAAGCATCGCGAGGCAGGGGGGACGCCTCGCCACCATTAGCGCGCGTATCCTGCACTTGGGTTATCGCCCCGAACTGATGCAGCAGCGCGACAAAATCCAACGCAACTTGGCACTGATTCAGCGTGCGTTAGAGCACAATCCCGAGGATCTATTCCAAAAGTTCAACTTAGCCAACACCTATTTCTCTGCGGAGGATTATGCGCAAGCGGTCTCTTGGGCAGAGCAGACCTGCCCTTATCTGCGCGGGGATGAAGATTACGCGGGGCAGGCGTGGGCGATTTGGATTGGTTCGCTGCTTCGGATGAACCAGTTGGAGGAAGCGTTGCGCGTGGGCGCAGACGCACTGGCACGCCGAATCGACCACCCGATGGTGCACTATACCCTCGCGACGGTCTACTTCCACATGGGCTTCTACCAAAAAGCGTTGGAAGCGCTGGAGGCGGTGCGCGAGGCAGCGGTTCGGATGCAGTTGCTTACGCCCGACGGTGAGGCTATTCAGGTAGGCAGCCCCTATGTGGGCGATATCGGCGTGGTGGGGCATAAGTGGCTTTACCTTCGCGCAAAGTGCTTGCAAGCGTTGGGACGCTTAGACGAAGCCGCGGCTTCCCTTGAGCGTTTGCTGCAGATGCGTCCCAACGACGCGATGGTGCTGCTGGAGTATGGGCAGGTGTTGGCGCAGCAAGGGGCGTTGGAAGCTGCAGAGCGCGCTTACCTTCAGGCTGCTTCGCAGGCAGAGTACGCCCCCGCGGCGCAACAACTGTTGGCGAAGCTATGGTGGGATGCGGGCGACTATGGGCGCGCCGTGCCCTACCTGCGGGCAATCGCCCAAGCCTTACCCAACGAACCCGAGTGGTGGGAGCGCTGGCTCCACGCGGCTCAAGAATCGCACCAGTGGCGCGGGGTAGTGGAGGCTTATGAGTTCCGCGCAGCGCAGGGCGACCCCATCACGGCACCGATGCATATCAACTGGGGACGTGCTCTGTGGCGACTGCACCGCTACGAAGAAGCGCTGGAGCACTTCACGCGGGCAATCGAGTTAGACCCTGGCGACGCGAACGCCTTCCTGAACGCGGGCGACGCCCTTTACCAGCTGGGCGCATATGCCCAAGCAGCTGATGCCTACGCCGCGGGCATCGAACGCGATCCCTACAACGCCCAAGCGTGGTTCACTCTGGGCAACAGCTACTTCCGCATGGGCGTGTATGATGCAGCAAAAATCGCCTACGAGCGCGCGCTTGCCCTGGACCCCAGCCACAAGCACGCACGCCACAACTTGGAGCTGACTAACGAGCGCATTCGCACCACCGCAGCATAAACTGCTAACGAGCGGTGGCGGTAGCTGCAGGCAGGGGCGCTTCGCCAAACAGCTCGATAATCTTGCGCCTGCGGAACTCGAAAATCTCCTCGATGCGCGGGCGCACGATGTATCTGTTGATTAACCCGTCAATCAGGGGCTGCTTGAGTGCGTAGTACACCAAGTCGTGCATATGCACGCCGCCCTCCACAGGCGTGAAGGTATGCCGATGATGCCAGAATCGGTATGGTCCAAACCGCTGCTCGTCTACAAAAAAGCGCGGCGCCTCCACATGCGTGATTTCGGTGACCCAGTGCATTGGGATGTTCCACAGCGGGCGCACCGTGTAAGCGATAATCAACCCTGCCTCCATCTTGTTGGGCACAGGCGTGAGGATATCAAACCCCATGTAGGGCGGCGTGATGATTTTCAGGTTCACAGGGCTGGAAAAAAAGTCCCACACGACATCCAACGGCGCGGGAATAACTTGCTCGGTTTCGAAACGGAACAGTTTCATAGTGAACGAATTTTACCCGCGCCAGGTAAACGAGCGTGGGGCAGGACGCCCGCTGGTGGCAGAGCGTACGCCATTGCCCATGCGCCCTACGCCGCTGCGCGCCAGCGACAGCAAATGGCCCTTGAGCCGCTCCAAGTCGCGCAGCTCTACAATCGCCAGATACTGCACGCCCTGATTGAACCGCACGCCGCTGACCCGATGGCGTCGGCAGAGCTTCGACAACTTGCCCGCGATGACCCAGTCGGCGGTCTTGTCGTCGATTTCGTCGGTCAGCAGGGGACCGATGCGCCGAATCCAAGCGTCAACGGGTTGCAAGTAGTGGTAATCGGCGGGGTCGATTCTGCCCTCCAAGTCGTACAGGGCGACCATGTCGCGCAGCACCAGCGCGCCGACCTTGGGACCGATGCCGCGAATCTCTGTAATCTTCTGGTAGATTGGCTCTACGCGCCCCGATTTGACAATCGCTTGCTGGATATCCATCCAGATGTTGCCGATTTCGTCCTCGGCATAGAGGCGCGAGGCGTAAGCCGCCAAACCTTCCAGCAAGCCGCGGTTTAGCTGCTCGTTGATTTTGCGCTGGTTCTCTTGGCACACCTGCACGAAGGCGTTCCACAGCTGCTCGGGCGCGTTGCCCGACGCCAAAAACGCGCTAAAGTTCGCCTTATCGCCTCTGAGCACGCGATCTAACGCTTGCAGCGCGAAGTTAGAGTATTCCACGCGGTCGTTGCCCCGCTTGGCAAAGGCATAGTACCCCAACATCACGCGAAAGGCGTAATACGGGTCCGCCAGCGCGTCGCGTACCGCCTGCGCGTCGGGCAGTTGCACGCGCATCGCGCGCGCCATCTGCGGGAACAACACCTCGTGCTGGAACCGTTCTGCTTTCTCTCCTGCTAAGCGATTGAGAATCGCCTCAACCTCCATCGAAGTGAACGTTGCCATCGTTTTCATACCTCCTGTCTTCGTCCGACAACTGATAAACATCGTTTAGACCCAACCCCGCTGTTGTCGCAGGTCGTGCCATGAGTTAATGGACACTCGTGCAAGCGTGAAGTACTGAGAATTAAGACGCGCACGCCCTGCTGGGGTTGCTACTGAAGTCCCACTCGAGGGGCTTCCGCATGATATTATACGGAAGTTTGCGCAAAAAATTCACCCAATCGGTGGATGATTTTCAAAGCGTTTACGTGCCGATTTCCAGCGGTCATGGAGCCAGAGCCACTGATCAGGGTAGCGACGCACATACTGCTCAAGCACATCGTGCAAGGCTTGCATGACACCCTGAGAATCGGCTTGCGTATCACCTGTAGGTTGGAAGCGCATAGGGGGTAAGATTTCCACGCGATGGTGGTCGTTGGGCAGGCGCACGCAAAAAAGGGGCACTAAAGGCGCACCCGTGCGCAGGTGGAACACAGCAGGTCCTGCCACGCTGCCAGCTTTTTGCCCGAAAAACTCCACGAACACATCGCCGGCATTCTGGTCGGGCAAAATACCGACAGCCTCGTTGGCGCGCAAGGCTTTGAGTACTAAGCGCGCGGCGTTGCCTCGCGGAAACACCCGATAGCCGCTGCGTTCGCGCAGCATGGTAATCAGCTCGGTGGTGCCTTTGTCATCGGCCTCACGGGCAATCACGGCTATCGGATAGCCCAACAAGCACAGATAGCGCGCCATCAGCTCCCAGTTGCCGAAGTGTCCTGTAATCAGCAACACGCCTTTGCCGTCGCTGAAGGCGGCGTCTAAATGCTCGCGCCCTTCCAGCGTGAGAATCTGCTCGATTTGGGCGCGCGTCATTGAGGGGGCTTTGAAAAATTCCGCCATACTCACCCCGAAGTTACGGAACACGCGACGCGCTACTCGGCGGGCGTGGGCGTGGCTCCACTCAGGAAACGCCCGTCGGAGGTTTTGAATGGCCACACGCCGATAGCGCGCCGAAAGCGCATATGCCAGCAGCCCCAACGCAGCGCCGAGGCGTTGCGCAACGCGCAGCGGCAACAGACGAAACAGCCCCCACGCCATACGCAGCCCCCAGCTGCCCAACTTGCCCTCCAGCCGCTTACGCCACAGTGGCTTCGTTGACATTCGTTTTTCAAGGATACCCAAACTCCTCAGGAGAGTTTAGGAAAAACGCCTGCCCCCTTGGTTTCGCCACGCACGCGCGAGAAAGCCAAAAAACTTGCGATGTATCCTTGTCAACTCCCGTAGGTTCCCCTCGCAAAGCGGGGGGAATCAGAAACCTACTCGGTTCCCCCTACGCAGTAGGGGAACCTACGGAGGGGGGTTGGGAAAAAACTGTCTGCCCCCCTCCTTGAGGTTCCCCCCACTTCGTGAGGGGAACCGAGCAGATTTTCGGTTCCCCCTGCGTGCAGGGGGAACCTACGGAGGGGGTTTCAAAACCTGCTTGCCCCCCTCCTTGAGGTTCCTCCCACTGCGTGAGGGGAACCGAGCAGATTTTCGGTTCCCCCTGCGTGCAGGGGGAACCTACGGAGGGGGTTTCAAAACCTGCTTGCCCCCCTCCTTGAGGTTCCTCCCACTGCGTGAGGGGAACCGAGCAGGTTTTTGGCTCCCCCTGCGTGCAGGGGGAACCTACGGAGGGGGTTCAGGGAAACCAGTCAACGGTTCGGGTAGTTCAGGCAGTACCCTGTACCCTTGTCAGAAGCGCCACCCTTGACACGCACACATTGCATGAGGTATACATATGTATACAGGAGGCGGCGATGGCATTCAATGTTCGACGCTATCTGATTCGTGTGCGCGGCGGGCAGCAATATCTGCCTGTAGCCGCTCGCTTAGTCTGGTTCCGTGAGGAGCATCCCGACTGGAGCATCGAAACACAGCCCTTGCACTTGGATTTTGAGAGCGGAATCGCTGTGTTTCAAGCTACTATCAAAGACGCCAGCGGGCGCGTGATCGCCAACGCCACCAAGATGGAAACGCGCAGCGATTTTCCCGACTATGTGGAAAAAGCCGAGACAGGCGCGATTGGGCGTGCGTTGGCGATGTGCGGCTATGGCACGCAGTTTGCGCCCGAGCTGAGTGAGGGCGATGTGGCAACGGGGCGGATTGCCTATGCCGACTCGCCGCTGCCTATTCGCGGCGAGGATGAAACCGAAGCCTCCACACGCCCTGCGGGGGTGGCTCCAGAGGCGATGGTGTGCGCCGACTGCGGACGCTCGCTGCGCAAGCCCCAGTATGACCTCAGCATGGCACGGTATCACCGCCCGCTATGCCCCGAGTGTCAGCGACGTGCGCAACGCGCCGCCCAACAGTAGATGTCAGGGCAACGCTTAGACCGCTATCTGAGTGAGCGGCATCCTGAAATCAGCCGTGCCCGCTGGCAAGAGTGGATTGCAGCAGGGCAGGTGCGTGTCAACGGGCAACCCGTGTATAAGCCCGCCTATCGCCTTCAGTCAGGCGATGTGGTGGACTACACCCTACCCCCCGACCGCCCGCCCGACTACGACCTCACGCCTGAAGCAATCCCCGTGCCCATCGTGTACGAAGACGCCCATCTGATGGTGGTGAACAAGCCACGCGGGCTGACAGTACACCCTGCGCCGGGGCATCCTCATGGCACGCTGGTAAACGCGCTGCTGGCGCACAGTCTGCAGCTAGCGCAGGGGCGTGCCCCGTTTCGTCCGGGCATTGTGCATCGGCTGGACAAGGACACCACAGGCTTGCTGCTGGTGGCGAAAACTGATTTCGCACACGCCCGCCTGAGCGAGGCACTCAAGCATCATGCGATTGAACGCCGCTACCTTGCGCTGGTGTGGGGCGTGCCGAAGCGAACGCAGTTCTCGGTGGATTTGCCCATCGGGGTGCACCCTGTACACCGCCAGAAAATGGCGGCGTTGGACGAAGGAGCAGTTCGGGCAGGCAAAGCGCGCCCTGCGAGGACTCACTTTACGGTGCAACGCACTTGGCGGCACTTCGCACTGCTGCATGCACGCTTGGAGACGGGGCGCACCCATCAGGTGCGCGTGCATGCCAGCGCGGTGGGGCACCCTGTGGTGGGCGACCCGCTTTATGGAGGCGTGCGCAAACCCCCACGCGATTGCCCACCTGCGCTTGCCGATGCTCTTGAGCAACTACAAGGGCAACTCCTCCACGCGGCAGAGATCGCTTTCGTGCACCCCGTTACGAACGAACCGATGGCGTTCCGTGCGCCGCTACCGGACGATTTTCAGGCGTTTCTTGCTGCGCTAGATGCCCACGACCAATCGGAGTAGTACGCGTTTTCGGCACAGCTGAAACCTTTCCGCCCTGCCATTCGTATAGACTATTACCCGGAAAAAAAATGCCGGGGCTTTGCAGCCCCGGCCATTGGGGGGTGAGTGGTCTGTGTGTGTCAGTAGGGGGATGGTGAAGTCTTCTTGCCGTTCTTCTCCTCGGGCACTTCCGCCACCAGCGCTTCTGTGGTCAGCAGCATTGAGGCGATAGAGGCAGCGTTCTCCAGCGCGGTGCGCGTCACCTTCGCTGGGTCAATAATGCCCGCCTCAATCATGTTCACGAAATCGCCTGTGGCGGCATTGTAGCCGTGCCCTTGCGGCAATTCTTTCACTTTCTCCACGATGACCGAGCCTTCCGCGCCAGCGTTGTGGGCAATTTGGCGCAATGGCTCTTCCAGCGCGCGGTGCACGATGTGCACGCCAATCTTCTCATCGCCCTCTACTTGCAGTGCGTCGAGGGCTTTGAGCGCGTTCACCAGTGTCACGCCGCCGCCGGGCACGATGCCCTCTTCCAGCGCGGCTTTTGTGGCGTTGATGGCGTCTTCAAAGCGCGCTTTTTTCTCTTTCAGCTCGGTTTCGGTCGCGGCGCCAACCTTGATAACCGCCACACCACCTGCCAGCTTCGCCAGTCGCTCCTGCAGCTTCTCGCGGTCGTAGTCTGATTCGGTGGTTTCAATCTGCTTGCGGATTTGTTGGATGCGCCCTTGAATGGCTTCGGGCTTGCCCTTGCCGCCGATAATGGTGGTGTGTTCTTTCTCGATAACCACCTTCTCGGCGCGCCCGAGTTGCTCAAGGCGCACATTCTCCAGCTTGATGCCCAAATCTTCGGTGATGAAGGTGCCAGCGGTAAGGATGGCGATATCTTCCATCATCGCCTTGCGCCGCTCGCCAAAGCCGGGTGCCTTCACTGCTGCGCACTGCAGCACGCCGCGCAGCTTGTTCACCACCAGTGTTGCCAGCGCCTCGCCCTCCACATCCTCGGCGATGACGAGCAACGGCTTGCCCGCGCGCACCACCTGCTCCAACACAGGAATCAGGTCTTGGGCAGCGCTAATTTTCTTCTCGTAAAGCAGGATGTACGGCTCCTCCAGCACGGCTTCCATCCGCTCGGGGTCGGTAATGAAGTAGGGTGAGATGTAGCCGCGGTCAAAGCGCATACCTTCCACGACCTCAAGCGTGGTCTCCGTGCCCTTAGACTCTTCTACGGTGATGACACCGTCTTTGGTGACCTTCTCGATAGCGTCGGCAACGACTTTGCCGATGTGAGGGTCGTTTGCGGAAATGGTGGCGACTTGCTCAACAGCGGCGCGCCCCTCTACAGGGATGGCGGTCTCTTTGATGAACTGCACAACGGCTTCCACGGCTTTGTCAATGCCGCGCTTCACCAGCATCGGGTTCGCGCCCGCGGCAACCGCTTTCAGCCCCTCCTTGAAAATCGCTTGCGCTAATACCGTTGCGGTGGTCGTGCCGTCGCCCGCGACATCATTGGTCTTGGAGGCAACTTCGCGCACCAGTTGTGCGCCCATGTTTTCAAAGCGGTCTTCCAGCTCAATCTCTTTGGCGATAGTGACGCCGTCGTTGATTACCGTAGGAGAACCAAACTTCTTTTCTAAGACTACATTCCTGCCTCGCGGACCGAGGGTGACTTTCACAGCGTTAGCGATAGTATCCACTCCGCGCTCCAGCGCGTGCCGCGCTTGCTCATTGTAGAGAATCTCTTTCGCTGCCATAGCGTGCGCTCACCTCCTCAGTTTTAGTCTTCAATTACAGCCAAAATATCGTCTTCGCGAAGGATGATATATTCCTCGCCACCGATTTTGATTTCAGTGCCTCCGTACTTAGAAAAGAGTACCTTATCGCCTACTTTGACTTCAAGAGGTACGATGCGTCCGTCCTCGAGCATGCGCCCAGTGCCTACAGCCATGACTTCGCCTTCTTGAGGGCGCTCCTTAGCTGTGTCGGGCAAGATGATGCCGCTTTGGGTGGTTTCCTCTGCCGACTTCGGGCGCACTACAACGCGATCGCCAATCGGTTTGAGCATCGTCACGCCACCTCCTTCCGTACAACGGTTCAAACTGCCATAAAATTAGCACTCGCGTGCGGCGAGTGCTGAACTCGGCTACATTTATACCCGATAGTAGAAGGGTTTGTCAAGGGGGTAGCTGCGTTCGCGGGTGATTTTGGGACGCCTGTGGTGATGGCTTGGGCAGTTGAGGCAGAACTCTGTCCCCTTGGTAAGGGTACGATGCCCAAGTTCCAACACGCGCCGATCGCCATCGATTCTGAAAATCTGCCCCCCTCCTTGAGGCTCCCCCCGCTGCGCGAGAGGAACCGAACTCTGAACGGTTCCCCCTACGCAGTAGGGGGAACCTTACGGAGGGGGTTCGGGAAAAGCGGGCAACGGCTTGGGCAGTTGTGTGCGTGCGAATTCATTCGCCAAAGGCACGAAGACCAACTATTTATAAACCCCGTAAGCCGTTCCTCTGCAAGCAAAGCCGACCTGCGTCGGCTAATTAGCCCGCGTAGGCGGGCTTCGTTTGTACGGGAGCGGCTTCAGCCGTCGAGAGGCCTAGGCAACAAGTTCACAAGTTGCGAAAACTTCAAGCAACACTTCACCTACACGCTCTAGGCTCTGCTTCTGACGCTAGTGTGTTTTTTTTATTGCATGCTTCGCATCCACGCTTCTGCAGCGTCTAATATTGCCTCGTCAACGGGGGTTTTCAGCACGCGCGCGAGGCTTTTGCGTTTGCGAGCGATGTGGAAACAGTCGGGGTTGGGGCACAGATACGCGCCGCGTCCGGGCAGGCGTTGGGCGGGGTCAAACTGCACTTGGCGGGTGTGGGGGTCGCGTGCGAAGCGCAGCAGGGTGTGTTTGGGGGCGGCGCGCCGACAGGCGACGCACCGCCGAATGGGTTCATGCCGAGCGTTCTTTTTCGGCGCGGGCAATCTCTTCCTCCGAGCGCACTTCCAGTTTCCAGCCGGTAAGCTGTTCTGCTAGGCGCACATTGACACCCCCGCGCCCGACCGCTTGGCGTAGCTGGTTGTTGGGTACCACAACCAGTGCGCTTTTGTTGGCTTTGTCTAAAATCACGCGGTTGACGCGCGCGGGGCTAAGGGCGTCGCGAATGAACTGCGCGGGGTCGCTGCTCCACTCAATGATATCTATGTGCTCACCAAACAGTTCGTTGCTGATGGCTTGCACGCGCATGCCGCGCTGTCCCAAGCATGCGCCGACCGCATCAATGAGCGGGTTTTTGGAGTGCACAGCGACTTTGGTGCGTTCGCCAGGTTCGCGCGCGATGGCTTTGATTTCCACATCGCCGCTGGCGATTTCGGGTACTTCGTGAGCCAGCAGGCGCGCCACCAGCTGCGGCTCGGTGCGCGAGGCAATGACCTTCATATCGCGCAGGCGTGGTTCGCGTCCGCGTTCGGTGGGCGGCATGCGCACCTCTAGCACCAGCACTTTGATAGGCTGCCCGATTTCGTAGGTGTCGCGTGGGCTTTGGTGCTTTTCGGGCAACAACACCTCGATGCGCCCGTAGGAAAGCAGCACTCGCGGTCCGATAAACCGTTCCACGCGGGCAGTAATGATATCGCCGATGCTGCGGTTTAGCTCGCGCAGGGCGTGTTCGCGCTCCAGCTCGCGCAGTCGCTGCGTGAGCACTTGGAGCGCGTTTTGAACCGCGATGCGCCCAAACTCTTCTATCGAGGCTTCCATTCGCACCGTGTCGCCCACTTCCAGCGCGGGGTTAAGCTTTTGGGCCTCTTCCAGCGAAATCTGCGTGCTCTCGTCGGTCACCACACCGACAACCTCTTTCTCCACAAAAATCTGGAAGCAGTTGGGTTTGTCGGGGGCGAACTTGGCAGAGACGCGAGCACTGTGGGGCAGGTGCATCTGCTTCCGGTAAGCGTTCGCAAACGCGCCCTCTAAAGTCGCTAACAACTCCTCGAACGGGATACCCCGCTCGCGTTCCAACTGCTTCAGAACTTCCACAATCTCGTTGCATAGCATCGCGCTTACCCCCTTCGGGAGCGAGTGCAGTATAAAGAAAAGAGTGGGCGCAAAACCCCACTCTTCTCCTGCCGTCGCCACCCAAAGTAAGTATACCCAATCACGTGGCAGGAAATGTCCTCGCAGGGGCGAACTGAGCCACGCAGGTGATCGTATGCACAAGCGTGTGCTTTCATGGGGACTAATCGTGCTATGTAGCGCGTTGGTGGCTTCGGCATTAGCCCAGACGGGGATGCGCAGCTACGTAGTGCGCAAACTGTATGAGCCAGGGCAAAAACAGCGCTTCAACGCCGTCTACTCGCTGCGCGGTGAGGTGCGCTCCTCCACCTTTGAGCAAAGCATGCCCATAGCTGTGGACGCCCAACTGCAGTTCGATACAGAAGTGCTGCAGGTGCTGGAGAACGGACAAGCGCGCATGCGCGTCTCCACCCGCTATGTCAAGCAAGCGATCGACTACTTTGCTGAGACGGAACTGCCGCCTCCCTATACTGAAACGGTGCGTGTTACGCCGTCGGGCTTCCCCAGTGAAGAAGACGCTGAGCGATTGGTAGAGCGCGTCAAACGCGACCAGAAAAAAGAAGAACGAAAACGCGAAGAAGAGCAGTTTCCCGGCTTAGACTTCTTGCTACCGCCGTCGTTTTTCCTGCAGATGGTGGGGCTGAGCATCGTGCCTGGTCCATACGGTCCGTTTCCACAGAGTGCAGTGCGCGAAGGCGACGAGTGGCAAATCCGCTATCCGACGCCGTTTATCGACACGCGCAGGGGAAAGCTGTCGCTGGAACAAGCCACCGTTTACACCTATCCAGTGACGGTGCGCGTGGTGGGCGCGACCGAAATCAACGGACGCCCGGTGCTGCATGTCAAACTTATCACTGATACAGAAGTCAACATCCGTTTGGACGACTTTTTGATTGAAATCACGCGCCTGCGCGACCGCAACATCCCACGAGGTACCCTCAAGGGCACTATCAAGGGCGAAGTAGATTATTACTTCGCGCTGTCGGATGGTGCATTAGTGCAGGCGTCGGGCTACGAGAAAATCAAAATGCGCGCGGAGTATGACCCACAAACTGTGCGCGAGTGGGAACCTGAAGAGGCGTGGGCAGAGTGGGAAGTGCAGGCGACCTTCCGTCAGGTGCTGGCGGAAGAGCAAATCAAGCCTAAGCAGCCAACCCAGCCACAGCCGCGGCCTCGCCCTGTGCGCTCCAACACGCCTCGTCGCTAAGAACACGACGGAATGGAACGCCGAATCCGTGTGGCAGCTGTATGTGGGACGCGCCCAGACGCCATCAAAATGGCGCCTGTGGTGCTTGCCCTGCGCCAGCACCCTGCCTTTGAGGTACGCCTAATCGCCACCGGACAGCATCGCGAGATGCTGGATCAGGTGTTGCGTCTGTTTGAGCTCACACCCGACGCCGATTTGGACATCATGACGCCCCACCAAACGCTGACCGAGATTACAGTGCGCGCCTTAGAAGGGCTGGATCGGCTGTTGCGCGAGCAACCAATTGATGTGGTGTTGGCGCAAGGCGACACCACCACCACCTTTGTGGCGGCGCTGGCGGCGTTTTACCACAAAATCCCGTTCGGGCATGTGGAGGCGGGGCTGCGCACCTATAACAAGTTCCAACCGTTCCCCGAGGAGATAAACCGTCGGCTCACCGCGCCGCTGGCGGATTTTCACTTTGCGCCCACCGAGCGCGCCCGCCAGAACCTGCTGCAAGAGCATATCCCCCCAGAGCGGGTTTGGGTGACGGGCAACACGGGCATTGATGCCGTGCTGTGGGTAGCACGCCAACCCTACGAACCGAACGACCCCGCGCTAAGACGCGCCCTCCACTACCCAGGACGACTGCTGCTGCTTACGACCCATCGACGCGAAAACTGGGGCGAACCGATGGCAAATATTGCGCGTGCAGCTCGCCAACTGCTGGAACGGTTTAACGACCTGCTGCTGCTGGTGCCAATGCATCGCAACCCGCGCGTGCGCGAAACGCTGCTCGCAATCCTGGGCGACCATCCGCGTGCCGTGCTCACCGAACCGTTGGATTACGCACCGTTCGTGCATGCTATGCGCCACGCAACGCTTATTCTTACCGACTCGGGAGGCGTGCAGGAGGAAGCCCCCGCTTTCGGTAAACCGATTCTGGTGCTGCGCGAAACCACCGAACGCCCCGAAGGCGTGGCAGCAGGCGCCGCCATACTGGTGGGCACTGACCCTGAACGCATCGTTGCGGAAGCTGTACACTTGCTGACCGACCCCGACGCCTACGCACAGATGGCGCGCGCAGTCAACCCCTACGGCGATGGGCATGCTGCCGAACGCATTCGCGACATCTTGCTGGCGAGTTTTAAATAATCCGCACTACCTTGCTCTGCTCGGAATGACTGCGTTGGCGGCGCATCGATTTACTTGCCCTTCCGAGCCGCAGGCGAGGAATCCCTGACAGGGCACGCTTGAGATCCCTCGCTGCGCTCGGGTGACAAATCTGGTATTGTCAACATGGTTCTGTCCTTCCGAGCCAAAAGCGAGGAATCTGATATAAGTAGCGGCTCGGGTTTGAACAATCATCAGGGATAGCCATGACGAAAACAGGCACAGCAGTGGGCTTGGCGGTTGTGCGGGTACTGATCACAGCCATGGCAATTGTGCTGGGCGGCTGGATTAGCCTACAGTTCACCTACCTGCCTGATCGCAGCAGTTTGGTGTGGCTACCTGCGGGGATTGCTCTCGGCATAACCTACTGGTGGGGCTATTCGGTGGGGCTGACCGGCACCGCCTTGGGGATTGCTTACCTCGTGGGGGATGCGTGGGATAAGTGGGACTTAGCCTTGCTGAGCTCAATCCCTTGCATGATGCAAGCAGCGTCTGCTGTCGCTTTACTGCGAGCGTTCCGAATTCAGCCCTCGCTCAGCCGATGGACGAATGTGCTTGGCTTCGTGCTTATTAGCGCCCTCAGCGCAATCATCTCGCCACTGTTGAATGTGCTGCTGCGTGTTCAGTATGGCATTGTCCCTGAAACAAGCTGGCAACTATCGGTATTTCATCGCTGGATGGGCGACACTTTGGGGCACTTAGTGATGGGCAGCTTGCTGCTGGTGTGGTGGAACAACTGGCGGATGCACAAGCGAGAGTATGCTTTGCTGAGCGGGCTTACTCTCCTTAGTATCGCCTCTGTGTGGCTTGCTTTTTATATTGCGCGCGTAGGGTTGGTACCGGGGCCTTCAATGCTCATTGCATTACCCGCAATGGTCATAGCGACCTTCGCGCTCCAGCAGCGAGGCGTCACCGCGATGTTGTTTGTCACGGTACTTGCACTTGCCGACGAAGTCGCCCGTTGGAAAGTTGCCCAACCGCTTACGCTCAGCGAGTTCATGGTAGGCTGGCTTTTCCTGCTGGTGAGCTTTGCGACATTTATGACTGTATCAGACCCGCTTACACGCCAGCGTGAGTATGCGCGTCGGCTCGAACAACTCCAACAAGAAACTGAGCGGGCATATCAGCAGGTGCGTGCGATTTTGGAAAACGCTCCAAACGTCGCGATGCAGATGTACGACACTGAAGGACGTGTTCTGTTATGGAACCGCGCTTCGGAGCAATTTTATGGCGTCTCGGCTGCCGAAGCTATTGGCAAGACGCTGGATCAACTGATTTTCAGCCCTGAGCAACAACAGGAGTTTATGCAAACCCTACGTGAGGTTGTGCGCACAGGGCAACCCGCGCCACTGCACGAATGGCGTTTGCGTGCGCCCGACGGCAAGGAACAGTTCGTGTTGTCGGCAATTTTCCCTGTTCAGTTCGAGGGGGAGGTGCGCGTCGTCTGCGCAGACATTGATGTGACCAAGCAACGAGCCTTGCAGCAGCGTCTGTTCTATGCGGAAAAGATGGAAAGTATCGGGCGACTAGCGGGTGGAATTGCCCACGATTTCAATAACCTGCTAACGGCTATTCTGGGCTTCGCGGAAGTTGCCCAGTCCCGCTTGCCCCACGACCATCCTGCGCAGCGCGACTTGATGCGGATTATCGAAGCCAGCGAACGCGCGGCGAACTTGGTGCGCCAACTACTCGGCTACGCCCGCAAGCAACTCACGCACCCGCGCCCTACTGCCCTCAACGAAACTATCACGGCACTACTCAGCCTGCTGAACCATACAATCAACCCCAATATTCGCATTCGTACCCAACTCACCGACGATGACACGACAGTGCTTATTGACCCTGCTCAGTTGGAGCAAGTGATTATGAACCTTGCTATCAACGCCCGCGACGCAATGCTCCCCAAAGGTGCAGGCGTGCTAACCATAGCAACAATGCGCACCTACATTGAGCCTGACCAACTGCCCCCCCACCATTGACAATGAGCCAATCCCTCCGGGTGAGTACGTGTGCTTGATTGTGCAGGACACAGGAGTAGGTATTCCGTCTGAGTTGATATCGCGCATCTTCGAGCCGTTTTTCAGCACGAAGGGCGTGGGCAACTCGGGGTTGGGGTTGGCAACGGTGTACGGTGTCGTGCGCCAAAACAACGGGTTTATTACCGTTGAAAGTGAGGAAGGGCGCGGCACGACTTTCAGGGTGTGCTTACCTGCCTTCAAAGCAGGGCATAGTCAATCCCAAGCCGACGCCGCTACGCTGCGCGAAGGCTAAGCAAGCTCCGTCAAAGCTGTGTCAAACACTGCACGACCAACTAATCAAGTAAATACTTGACCAGCCGAATGTCCACTCGAGTAGAGTCGTTCCTGTGCGAGCGAAACCCCGCCTGCGCGGGGTTTTCAGCCCGCGCCGGCGGGCTTTGCTTGCATAGAAACGGCTTCAGCTGTATGGGTTCACGATCCATTCCTATGCCTCGATGGCTTGCGGAGTCTTTGGAGTGCTGCTTGCTGTACACGCTCTCAGCCCAGATTGCGGGGTATTTGTATTCTGCACTTTCGGCTTGGAATGAAAAAGGTGGGCTGTAGCTGAGAAGCGTGTTGCCCCGAGCGCAGCGACTGACAAGGGTACACTGCCTAAGTTCCATCACGCGCATGTTGTAGTGGATTTTCTGATGCTGCCCCCCTCCGTAAGGTTCCTCCCCGCTGCGCGAGGGGAACCGAAGATCGGCTCGGCTCGGTTCCCCCTACGGGTAGGGGGAACCTAAAGGAGGGGGTTTTGGAAAAATCAGGCGACGGCTTCGGCAGTTGAGGGAGTACCCTTGTCAGGAGCGCAGCGAGGGGTCTCAGCAGAGTGATTAGCCTCAGATTACTCGCCTGCGGCTCCGAACGACAAGTAAATCGATACGCCAACAACACGGTCATTCCAAGCACAGTAAAGAACTGCACCTGCTCAAAACTGATAGGGGGTTTCCTGGGTTATAATATAGGCACACCCATGGACTTCACGGGCGCGGTTCGGTATATTGAAAGTCTCGCTATACAGGGCTGGCGGCTGGGCAATGCTCGCTTCGAGGCGTTCTTGGAGCGGTTGGGCAACCCCCACTTGGGCTATCCTTGCGTTCACATCACGGGCACCAACGGCAAAGGCTCTACGACCACGCTGATAGGCGCGATCTTGCGCGCCGCAGGCTATCGCGTGGGTACTTACATCTCTCCGCATGTGTTCGATATCCGTGAGCGGATTCTGATTGACGGCGAACTCATCTCGCGTGAGCTGTTCACGGAAGGGATTGCCTTGATGCAACCGCTGGTAGAACGACTTGCTGACACTGAGTATGGAATGTTGACCGCGTTTGAACTCAAGACTGCCTTGGCGTTTTGGGCGTTCAAACAGGCGCAGATTGACATCGCCGTGCTGGAAGTGGGGCTGGGCGGGCGCATGGACGCTACAAATGTCATCACCCCCGAAGTGAGCGTCATTGTTAGCATTGGCTTAGATCATACGGATCGGCTTGGACCGACTCACCGCGACATCGCCTATGAGAAAGCGGGCATTATCAAGCCCCATCGTCCTGTAGTTAGTGGCGCGTTACACCCCGATGCAGCACAGATGATCGCCAAAGTGGCGCAGGCGCAACACGCGCCGCTGTATCAGGTTGTGCGGGGCACGGAAGCTACTCTATCTGAGTCGTTGCGTTCAGTAGCGCAGCAAGCGCACGACGTGTTCTATTACTGTTCGCTGCCCTCGCCGACCGACTCAGCAGTGCGCGTACGCCACGGCAGGTGGGAGCTGGCGTTGCAGCCCTATCTGATCGGGGATTACCAGCGCCACAACACTGCCTGTGCGGTTGCAGCTGCGTACCTGCTGCGTGAGCGCGGCTACCATATTAGCGACGCAGCGATGGAGCAGGGCGTCAGCGCAGCTCGAATTCCAGGTCGGCTACAAATCGTGAGCGAATCGCCGCGTGTGGTGCTCGATGGCGCCCACAACCCCGACGCCGCAGCAATGTTGGCACGCACGCTGCCACGCCTATTCAAATACCGTCGGCTGATTTTGGTGTTCGGAATGCTTACCCCTCACGAACCACTCGACACCCTATGCCATCTGCTGCCGCTGGCTGATATCGCGATTTTCACACCGATTTCGAGCAACCCGCGTACGCACACAGCAGAGACTTTAGCGCAGTGCGCACAGAAGTGGCAGGAAGCCAAGCCGCGTCACAGCCCCCGCACACTGCTTACCGCCGCACACCCGCAGCAGGCGTTTGAACATGCCCTCGCCTTTGCCGGGATGGACGACCTTGTGCTAATCACGGGTTCGTTTTACTTGGTGGGCGAATGGCGCCATCAGATGGGGGAGGCGTAACCTCAGCTGGGACGCGGAAAACTCACCGTCGCGATGGTGCGCCCCTCTTGGGTGACCATTGTGAACTTGCCGCGCAATGTGCCTCGCGTGAGGTTTTCGATGATTTTCAAGCCGAGCGTGTTGCTCTTGCTGGGATCAAAACCCGCTGGGAGGGGCAGTCCGTCATTAGACACCGTCAGCGTCACTTGCCCCTCGTAATCGCGCACCAAGACCTCAATATGTCCTACCTCCTGCTCCTTGAAACCGTGTTCGATAGCGTTCTGGATAAGTTCGTTCAAGATAAGCGCAACCGCTGTGGCGTGTTGCAACGGCAACAACACATCGTCACCTTCCACGCGCGAGTGGATCTGCTTGCCTGGCGGCGTGAGTGCCTGCTTGGTGTTGTGCAAAATGCCTGATGCGATCTTGCGCAGGCTCACCATGTCCAAATCCTCGCGCGAGAGCAGCTCGTGCACCTGCGCTATCGCCAAAATTCGGCTTAGGCTATCGTGGATGACTTCTTCGATGGTCTTGTAGCGCGAGTAGTACATCTGGAGGCGCATCAGGCTGGCGATTTGCTGGAGGTTATTTTTCACGCGGTGGTGCATCTCTTGCAGGATTGCGCTGCGCACCATCAGCTTGGCGTGGTCGATTGCCAGCGCGGCTTGGCTGGCGACAGCTTCCAGCGTGCGCAACTCCTCATCCGTAAAGAGGTGCGGGCGTTCGGTGTAGCAGTTCAGCACACCGATTACCTTCTCGCGCACCCGCAACGGCACGCACACCATCGAGTGTAATCCTTCGCGCTTTGCAATGTCGGGGAAGCGATAGTCAGGGTTTGCCTGCACATCGGGCACCACAATAATGCGCCCTTCCGCCGCGGCGCGCCCGGCGATACTCTCGCCCAAGCGCAGCGGGGGCTTTTTGCGATACTCTTCGCTCTCGGCTTGCGTGGCTTTGACTTCCAGTACACCCTTCTCCTCGTCTAGCAGCATCACCGTCACGATTTTGTAGCCGAGCGTGCGCGCGGTCATGTGCACTAGCAGCTGCAGCACTTCTTCCAGATACAGGTTGCCCGTGAGCGTGCGACTGATTTCAGAGAGCGTGGCGACCTGGGTGGCGGTGCGTTCCAGCTGCTCGATGCGGCTCAGTTGGTTCAGCGCGCCTGCCAAGTGGCTGGCGATGCCTGACAGCAGGCGGATTTCGTCTTGTTGATACTCTTTGGGCGTGCGTGTGCGCACGCTAATCACTCCGAACACTTCGTTGCGTGCCACCAGCGGCACGGCTAACATGCTCTCGTACTGTTCCTCGCGCAAGTCGGGGAAATGTTTGAAGCGGGGGTCTTTGTATGCCTCGCGCGTGATGGCGACGGGCTTACGCTCGCGGGCGACCCAGCCGATGATGCCCTCGCCCAGTTTGAGGCGGATTTGGTTCACATAACGGGCGTCGTCGCCTGTGGCGCCGCGCAGCACCAACTCCTCGCTCGCTTCATCATACAGAAAGATGTGGCAGATGTCGGTTTCGGTGATGCGTGTGGCGATTTCGGCAATGGATTGCAACATGCTTTCGGAGGCGAGCGCACTGCCTGTTGCCTCGCTGATACGCCGCAGCGCTTCAATCTCTGCCTCACGGTCGGCAAGACGGTGCTCCAGAATGTGGATTGTGCGTCGTGCCTCTTGCAGTTCCAGTTCGCGCTGCTGCAGCGCCATCTTCAGGGCGGCGGGATCGTCGGTGTTGAGCGGCGCACGCCGTCGTTTCCACGCACGCAAGTATCGCATACCTATTTAGTATGGCACATCGAACTCCAACCGTGTGCTTAGCACAGGCACAACGTCTAGCCTCAACTGTCAACGCCGTTGCCCAATTTTGCTGGAACCCCCTCCGTGAGGTTCCGGCAAGGGTACAGGGTACCGCCTCAACAGCCAAAGCTGCTGCCTGCTTTTCTCCGAACCCCCTCCGTAAGGTTCCCCCTACGCAGTAGGGGGAACCGCTGAGCGTTCGGTTCCTCTCGCTTGCAGGGGAACCTGCAGGAGGGCGGCAGAGTTGGCAAATCGACCGCAACAAACACCAGGTCGGTTTCAGCCCTGAGCGCTTTGGACTGGTAGAATATATGGCATGACACAAGCACGCCGACGACTTGCCGTGGTCATCATCGCGGTGGTGCTCTTCCTAATGCTGGTGGGGAGCGTAATTGTTGACCTCTACACGGAATATCTATGGTTTGTGCACGATGTGAACTATCCACAGATTTTCGGGCGCATATTGGTTTTGCGTTGGTTGCTGTTTGGGGTGGTGGCGGTGGGCTTTTTCGTGTTTGCGCTGGTGAACCTTGCGATTGCCAATCGCGTGGCTGGCTCTTCGGAGCCGTTAGAGCTGAGCCTTCGAGCGGGGCGAATTGTGCGCATCACTCGCGCGGTGCGTCAGGGCACATACTACCTGCTGATTTTGGGCGCCTTAGTTTTCGCGCTGTTTGTGGGGCTGAGTGCCAGTGCGTACTGGCATGAACTGATGCTATTTCAAAACGCCCAAACCTTCGGCGTGAAGGACCCGCTGTTTGGGCAAGATGTGGGCTTTTATGTGTTCCGGTTGCCGTTTCTGTCATTCTTGGCAGGGCTGCTGGTGTTTACCACACTGTTGGCGTTGGTGGGGATCGGTGTGTTTTACTACTTTAATCGCGCGCTGGGCTGGCTGGGTGGCATGCCTACCTTTTTGCCCGCGGTCAAACCCCACATGTTGGCGTTGGCTGCACTGTTTTTGCTCTCGTTTGCGTGGTATCTGTGGCTGGCGCGGTACGACTTGGTATTTGCAGAGCACGACCAGTTTTTCGGGGCGGGCTACACCGATGTACATGCGCGATTGCCAATACTGAACCTCACGGTGGTTGGTTTGGTGGCGGGCGCAGTGTTGTGTGTGGTGAGTTTGCGTCGGGGGGCGGGCGTGTTGCTGCCCATTGGCTGGTTCGCCCTCGTGCTGCTGTTTTGGATTGGCAGCATGATGGTTGTGCCTTCGCTGTTGCAGCGGTTTGTGGTCATTCCGAACCAGCTGGAGCGCGAAAGCGAGTATATTGAACGCCACTTAGAGTTCACGCGCCGCGCCTACAACTTAGACCAGATTGAGATGCGCGTGATGGATGTGCGCGACGACCTCACCGCTACCGACCTGCGCAACGCACAAGGCACTTTGGAGAACTTGTGCTTGTGGGACTTTCGCCCGCTGCGCCAAGTGTACAACGGCTTGCAGGCACTCAAGCCCTACTATGCGTTTGTGGACATAGATGTTGACCGTTATGCGGTCAATGGCACGCTGCGTCAGGTGCTGCTGTCGGTGCGCGAGCTGAACTTGGAGGGCTTACCCTCCGCAGCCAAGCGCTGGCAAAACCTGCACTTGTTGTACACACACGGCTACGGGCTGGTGATGAACCCTGTGAACGAAGCCACTGCCGAGGGGCAACCGCGCTTTTGGATACGCGACCTGCCACCGCAAACCCCCGACTTTATCAGGCTCACCAACCCTGCCATCTATTTTGGCGAGAACCTAGATCGCTATGCAATTGTGCGCTCGAATCTGAAGGAGTTAGACTACCCCCGCCTGTCGGGCGTAGGGGGCGAGGAGGATGTGTACACCACTTACGCGGGCGACGGAGGCGTGCCAATTGGAGGCTGGCTGGCGCGCTTGATGTTTGCCATCCGCCTCTCTGACCAAAACATTCTGCTCACGCGCGATTTGAACGCCGAGTCGCGCCTGCTGTTCCGTCGCAACATCCGCGAGCGCATCGAAGCGATGTTGCCCTTCATCCGCTGGGATGAGGATGCCTACCCCGTGATTTTCAACGGCGAGATAGTATGGATTTACGACGGCTACACCACCACGCGCAATTACCCCTACAGCCGACCCTTCTTCTCGCGCGACCGCATTACACGCGAGTTCAACTACTTGCGTAACTCTGTGAAAGCGACCATCCACGCCTATACGGGCGAGGTGAACTTCTACATCGCCGACGAGACTGATCCGCTCATTCGTGCCTATGCTCGCGCCTATCCGAATGTGTTCAAGCCGCTCAGTGCGATGCCCGAAGGCTTGCGCAACCACATCCGCTACCCGATCGACCTATTCGTGGTACAAGCCCAGCTTTTGGAGTTGTATCACACCACAGACGCGCGCGTGTTTTTCAACAAGGCTGATGTGTGGGCGATTGCCCGCGAGATTTTGCAAAACAACGAAACGGAGCCGATGACCCCGTACTATGTGATTATGCAGCCTCCTGGTGAGACGCAGCCCCGCTACATGCTGACTCTGCCTTTCACGCCGCAGCAGCGCAAAAACTTAGTGGCGTGGCTGGTGGCCCACTGCGATCCGCCGCGCTATGGCAAACTCGTGCTCTATCAGTTCCCCAAGCACAAGACGGTGTACGGCCCCGAACAGATTGAGGCGCGCATCAACCAAAACCCCGAAATCACGCAGCAACTCAACTTGTGGAATCAGCAAGGTTCGCAGGTGTTTCGTGGCAACCTGTTGGTGATTCCCGTGGGGCAGGCGCTGCTCTACTTCAAGCCAATTTACTTGCAAGCGCGCACTGAGGGCGCAATCCCTGAACTTAAGAAAGTGGTGCTCGCCAGCGGCGACCGCGTAGTGATGACCGACACGGTAGAGCAGGGGCTGCAGCTCCTGCTGGCGGAACGCGGCGACCGACTGCCTACGCGCTTTGCTGCTGATGGCGCTATCCCCGCCGAAACCGCCGCCTCTGCCGACCTGCGCAGCTTGGCACGCCAAGCTAACCAAGTCTACCGCCAAGCCCAGCAAGCGCTGCGCAACGGCGACTGGGCAACCTACGGCGCGCTGATGAAACGACTGGAGACCTTGCTGCAGCAGATGGAGCAGGCGAGCCAGTAAGCCCTCAAACCCGCGCCCGCTTTGTGGAATAACCGCCCTTGGAGGCGTTGCGGGCGGTATGACCACGCTGATTGGGTTTATCATTGTGTTTGGCGCGGTGTTTGGCGGTTTCATTATGCACGGCGGTAAAATCGCCGCGCTCATCCAAATTTCTGAGTTTGTGATTATCGGTGGCGCAGGGCTAGGCGCACTGGTGGCTTCTAACCCGCCCAGCGTGATTTCTGCTATTATCAAAGGCGTGCTGGGTTTGCTCAAGGGCAGCCCCTACAGCAAAAAGGATACCTATCTGGAGCTGCTGCGCGCACTGTTTGCCCTGTTCACGCTCGCCCGCAAGGAGGGCTTGCTCGCCCTAGAACAGCATGTGGAACGCCCGCAGGAAAGTTCGCTGTTTCAACAATTCCCCACGCTGCTAAGCAACCACCACGCGCTCGACTTCCTGTGCGACACGATGAAGGTGGTGCTGTCGGGCGCGGTGGGCGCGTTTGAGTTAGCCGAGCTGACCGAAACCGACCTTGAAAAGCACCACGAGGAGGTGATGCGCCCCTCGCACGCGCTGAGCAAAATCGGCGATGCGATGCCAGGGTTCGGTATCGTGGCGGCGGTGTTGGGCGTCGTGATTACAATGGGCTATCTGGACCAGGGTCCCGAAACGATTGGACACAAGGTTGCCGCCGCGCTGGTTGGAACCTTCTTAGGCGTGTTGCTGGCATACGGTGTGTTTCAGCCCTTAGCCGCGGCGCTGGAGCATCAAGCCCACGCGGAGTCGCAGTATTTTCAGTGCATTCGTCAAGCGCTGATTGCCTTTGCGCGGGGCGACGCGCCACTTACCTGCGTAGAGTTCGCCCGCCGCAGCATTGAGCCCCATGTGCGACCCACCTTCCAAGAGATGGAAGAGGCAGTCAAGGGCGGCGGCAGCGGTAGCGCAGCCCAAGCAGCCTAACGGAGGTGTCTGATGGCAAAAGAAGGTGGTGGTGAAATTCGCATCGTCAAAAAGAAAGGGGGCGGGCATGGGCATCACGGCGGCGCGTGGAAAGTCGCCTATGCCGACTTCGTCACCGCGATGATGGCGTTTTTTATGGTGATGTGGCTCATTGGGCTGGATGCCAAAACCCGCGCTGCTATCGCCGCCTACTTCCGCGACCCCGTTGGCTTTATGGAAGCGGTGCGTCAAAACAAAGCAATCTTCACTGTCAACGATGCTTTGCCTCCAGGGGGCAAAAACACGCTGGAGATGCCTCGCGCTGCACGCGACGGCAAAACACGCCCCAAAGATCGTAAAACTGAACGGCAAGAGCTGGAAGCATTCAAGCAGTATGTGGAAAGCGCTTTAGCCAACATTCCTGAACTCTCTCGTCTCAAGGAGTATGTAAAGGTCGAGTTTGTCAAGGAAGGGCTGCGTATTGAGCTGTTGGAGGGCGAGGAACCTGTATTTTTCAAAACAGGCAGTGCCCAGATTACGCCCGCAGCGCGCCGACTGCTCACGCTAATTGCCCAGAAACTGAGTAAGTTGGATAACCGGGTGGTGGTGGAGGGGCACACGGATGCCCAACCGTATCGGGCAGGAGCGTTCTACTCCAACTGGGAGCTGTCTACGGACCGTGCTAATGCTGCACGGCGTGTGTTGGAAGGCGCAGGCTTGCGCAAGGGACAGGTCGCTGAAGTGCGTGGCTACGCCGACACGCGCTTGCGCAACCCGATGGATCCATTCCACTTCTCCAATCGGCGCGTGTCGATATTGATTCCGTATACGACAGCGCCCGCTTCGGAGTAGGAGCCCTACACTTTTCCTATGCCCGTGCAGCCTGCTTCTGCTGCTAACTTGCCAGGGAAACACCTGGGGTTCCAAAGACAAGCGAGGCTACGGCGAGTTGTTCTCTGCGCCGTAGCCCACCGACCAAAGGTGATTGGCGCGTGCCTACCGCTTCATGTTCACGACATCTGCCAGCAGCTCGTCGACGACGGAGACGATGCGCGTGTTGGCTTGGAAGCCGCGTTGGGTAACGATCATATCAGCGAACTCGCTTCCGAGGTCTACATTCGATTGCTCCAGATAGCCTGCGTTGATTTCGCCCAGCCCGCCTGTGGTGGGCGCGCCCACTTGAGGCAATCCAGAGTTATCGGTGACGCGCCACATGTTGTTGCCTAAGCGAAACAGTCCCGCTGGGTTGGCGAACAGGCTCAGTGCAATTCGCCCCATTGGGCGCGATAAGCCGTTGGAAAAAACGCCTTGAATAGTGCCGTCCACTCCGATGGTGAACTCTTGCAGCGTGCCGGGCGGGAAGCCGTCTTGGTACACGGGTTGCACCACCGACTCGGCTGCCAGCGAGGTCACTTGGCGCAGGTCTAACTCCACTGTGAAGGGGGGTGCGCCGTTGGTGGGCGTGATGGTAATGCGCTGGGTGGTAGCGCCCACCAGCTGCCCTTGCCCATCAAAGTAGAGGCGCGTGTTGTTGCCCGTGTTGAAATCGCCGACGGGGGTAACGCCTTCGGTGGCAAACCACTCCCACGAGCTAACTGCACCAGCGGGTGGGTTCGCGCCGGCAGGCGGTGTTTGGCGGTTGCGGAAGGTAATGGTGATATCGTGTGCTCCGCCCAGCGCGTCGTACACGCGTACCGTTGCGGCATAGGTATGGGTAGGGTCGGCGTTGGCGTTCAGGTTGCCCGTGTACTCCACCACGCTGGTTTGGCGCACCGCCGCCTGCGAACCGACGGGGAATTGCAGCACCGAACTGGCGTTGATGGGCTGGTTGGTGTCAATCCGCCCGCCTGCGTCCGCCATCCAGCCCAACACTTTCCAGCCCGTGCCCCGATGCACCAAAAAGCCTGACGAGTCCAGACCAAATGCGCCGTCGCGCGTGTAGATGATGTCGCGCCCGTTGGTCAACATAAAGTAGCCATTGCCTTGGATGGCTAAGTCGGTGTTGCGCCCCGTCATCTCTAGCGCGCCTTGAAGGGTTTGCACATCAATCGCCCCAACCTTCACGCCCAGCCCCACTTGGATGGGGTTTACGCCCCCCAACGCCGCGCTGGGGCGACTGGCAGCGCGAAAGGTCTGCGCCATCAAATCCTGAAAGTGCACTCGGCTGCCCTTGAAGCCCGTCGTGTTGATGTTAGCGATGTTGTTACCGATCACATTCATTTTGACCTGATGCGCCTTCAAACTGGCAACTCCAGAAAGCATCGCTTGCCACATATTTACTCACCTCCTTAGCGGATGACGCGCACAGCGTCCAAGGGGATTGTTTGGTTTTCCAGTCGCAGCATCACTTTGCCTGCGCTCAGCTGCACAGCGTGCACCTTACCCGTGAGAGTGGTGCCGTTGGGCAGGCTTGCTTCCACCTCGCGCCCGATGAGGCTGGTGGCTTGAAATGCCGTGAGCATTGTGCCCAGCCGCTCCATCTGCTGCGCGGTATTGAGTTGCGCCATCTGTGCCAGAAACTCACGGTCGCGCAGCGGCTCCATCGGGTTTTGCGAGGTCAGCTCTACCACCAACAGGCGAAGGAACTGATAGGTGTCCAGTGTAGTGCGTGATGGATTGCCTGCCGGTACTGCCGTGTTGTAGCCCAAAGCCTCAATTCGCATCGCTTGAGAACCTCCGTTATCGGAATCTGTTCACGCCCAGACACTCCATCGTCCATCGTAAGGGAGGCTCTCCATAGCCGCTGGGGTGGGTTGAATGGTTGCCATAGCGTTCGTGTGTGAGGGGCGATACGGGTGTTGCGATTGGGGATGGCGTTGCCCGCCCACGTCAAAATGGGTCAGTTGTAGCCCACGCGATTCCAACTGCTCGCGCAGGTGTCCGTAGGCTTGCTGCAGCAGCTGGCGCGTGTGCTCTTGCTCCACGCTAATCCACGCTTGGATTTCGGTGCCCAATGCCTGCACGCGCAACTCAATTACGCCCAACTCAGGCGGGTCCAGTCGGAGCGTTAGACTTTCAGGTTCGCGTGCGAACACCACGCGCTCCACATAGTGCCTCAGTTGCTCGGCGACGTGCCAGCGTAGCGAAGGGTCTACCGATCCCTCGGCGACGGGTCGCCCCGATGTTGACGCGCTCGCCGCGGCAAACCGCTCCGTCAGTGCAGGGGCAGGATGCGCTATCAGTAGCTCGTGCTCAGGGGCAGGCGGTTCGGTCTCGGCGCGGAGCAGCGGCTCGGGCAGGGACGGTGTTGTCGTGACCTCGGCGGCACGCTCAATAGCGTATGGCATCTCAGCGGAAGTGGCTAGTATGGGCGAGGTCGTTGCGGAAAAGTCGTACCAACCTTCAGCCGCCCTAAAGCGTAGTGGAGACAGCTCGGACGCGCGAGCGGCAAGTTCTATCCGAGCTGGCTCCACTGGCTCGGGCGCGCTTCGGGTAGGAGGCAGTGGAGGTAGAGAGACATCCTCCAGACTGGTAGGCGCCTGCCTTGGTACTAAATCGTCCACACCAACCCCGGGCGGTACAAGCTGCGTAGTACCGAATGCAATATCAACCCCCTCGTCCCCAAGAACCAAGTGCAGCGCGCTGGCTTCTTGCAGATGGAACCGTGCTTCTGGGGTTGTTTGTGGAGTGCTAACAGGGAGCACTGTAGGCGTGGCATGCGCCGTCAGCCCCGTTTCCATCCATAGGGGCTGCATGGGCACGCCTAGTGCAAACGGCGCTGCAGGGAAAGACGCCTCTATGGTAAGTGTTTGCGGTTGTTCACGCTCGGAGGGCGGTTCCTCTTCGCCCTCTGGTGTCACCAATTCCAACAGCGTTGCCTCAAATGGGCAGGCAGTGCCGTGCTCCGTATCACTAACACAGAGAAACGACTGCTCGGCAGTCGAGTGTTTCAACCCACTCACCAGTGGTAGCGATAGCGTCATCGCCTCGTATTATTGGCAGTATTGCGGATTCTTTAGAGGTGGGGGCAACGGCGTTGGCAGGCATGCCGACGCAACGAATGTGGTGTGATGAGCTTAGTGTTGTCGCGCGCTTTGCGACGGCGGCGATTGTGCTCAGTGGCGTCTGCGCAAGATAGACACCAATAGCCACACGCCCAGCACCGTTGCCCCTACGAAGCCTGCAATCACCAGCGGCGTGGCGTAGGGGATATCGCGCGTGGCGGGCAGCAGAAGCGCCAGCCCTACAATGAACGCAGCGACCAGCATGCTCAGCGACAGGCGCGTAATCATCGCGTCCAGCCGATCCAGCGTTTCCTGCGTGGCACCGATTTGCGCTTCCACAGGCACCTTGCCGCGTTCCACACTTTGCAACCACTGCATCAACATCGCGGGCATCTCGCGCAACAGGTAACGCCAAGTGTCTACCTGCTCCGCGATATCTTGGGCGTTGAGGGTGGGCAGCCACGCCGTTTTGCTCAGCTGGCGTACAAATGGTTTGGAGACTTCAAACAGGTCATAGTCGGGGTCTAACTGTCTGCCGATGCCTTCCAGCATCGCCAAGGTTTTGCCTACCAACCACAGATTGCTGGGTAGGCGCACATGGTAGTGCCGACACAGTTCGGTGAGGTCGTTCCAGAACTCGGTAAAGCGGCTCTCTTTGAGGGTACGCCCGCGATACTTGCTAATGATGCGCTCCACCGCGCGAGCTAGTTTGGGGCGGTCGACATAGCGGTGGAACGCGCCCATCCGCGCAAATACATTCAAGATGCCGTGCGTGTCTTGGCGCACAATCGCGATGTAGAGGCGGGTGAGATTGAGGCGGTCTTCGTCATTGAGTACGCCCACCATGCCAAAGTCCAGTACACCGATGCGCCCATCTGCCAAGATGAGGTAGTTGCCGGGGTGGGGGTCGGCGTGGAAAAAACCGTCTTCCAGCACCTCTTTGATGATGAGGCGCGAGGCACGCAAGGCGATTTCACGGGTGTCATGCCCCGCGGCGCGGAGCGCATCCACCTCGTCTACCTTGATACCCTGCAACCGCTCCATCACCAGCAGCCGCTCGGTGCAATACTCCGTGTAGAAGATGGGGATGTGCACTTCTGGCTCGTGGGCGAAGTTGCGACGGAACTGCTCTGCATTGCGCACCTCGCGTCGGTAGTCCAGTTCATTGAGCAGCGTGAAGGCGAAATCCTCGGCGATGGTTTCGGGGTCGTAGAGTTCGCCCAGTTGAGTGCGCTGTGCCAAGTGGGCTAAGTCGTGCAAGATTTCCAAATCCAGCTCCACGATTTCGCGGATGTTAGGGCGTTGGATTTTGAGGGCGACGGGGGTGCCGTCGCGCAACTCCGCGGCGTACACCTGCGAGAGCGACGCCGAGCCGATGGGTTCGGGGTCTACATAGGTGAACACTTCGTTCAGGGGGCGCCCCAACTCTTGTTCGATAAGAGGGCCCATCACTTGCCATGGCTCGGGGGGCACATTGTCTTGCAGTTTGCGCAGCTCTTCGATGAACGGTTCTGGCAACAGGTCGGAGCGTGTGCTGAGGATTTGCCCCAGCTTGACGAAGGTGGGTCCGAGTTCTTCGAGGGCGGCGCGCAAATGTTGGGCAGGCGATTCGAGCGGCTCGGGAGCGAGGTGGAGTTCGCCTTTGCTAAGCGCAAGGCGTCGGTGAACGCTGAGGTACTCCAGCGCGCTGCCGAAGCCGTGCCGCGCCAGCACACTTACCACTTGGCGGTAGCGCTGCAGGCTGCGCACGCGCCGCGTGAACGGGCGCATGGCTTATTCCGACGGGGTCGCCTCCAACTTGTGCAAGATGGCATCCAGTTTTTTCTCCAACGCCTTCATGTCGGCATGGGTAGGCAGTTGGAGTTCCTTGAGCACCTCCTGCAGCTCCTCGCGGATGAGGCGGCGCAGGGCGTTGCGCTCTTTCTCGCCGCGCTTGAGCAACTGTTCGACCAGTTCGGTGGCTTCTTCGCGCTGTGCCTGCCCGCGCTTGACCATTTCATCCACAAAGTTTTGTGCGGTTTCGCGCGTGAGCGACAGCGCACCCAGCCCCATTAGCATGCCTTGCTCCAACAGCTCGCGTAGTGTAGCCATAGCGGCGACCTCCCTGCGTGTTAGGTTGCTGCCTTTTGGGCGGCTCCTCGTCTTCGGCTCGAGGTGACCGATTCACTTTTGCAAAAAAACGGCTTCGTCATTCCGAGCGGAGCGAGGAATCTCGCCCGCTCGACACGGATCGGCAGCAACTTGCGTTATTATACCGTCAGCTAACAGTTGCCAGCGCGAAACGGTGGCGGAAGCGGCTGACCGCCTCGCGCAGCGCAGCGTGTTCGGGGCGGCTGAGGTCGGGGTCTTGTTCCAGCAAGCGGAACGCTTCCTCGCGTGCCACCTCCAGCAGGCCCAGGTCTTTGACCACATCTGCCACGCGGAACGAGGGCGTGCCGCTTTGGCGCGTGCCGAAAATCTCACCTGGTCCGCGAATGCGCAGGTCTTCTTCAGCAATCAGGAAGCCGTTGTTGGTGCGGGTCATTACCTCCAGGCGTCGTCGCCCGTCTTCCGATTTGGGGTTGGCAATTAGCACGCAGTAGGATTGGTGTTCGCTGCGCCCCACGCGCCCGCGCAGCTGGTGCAACTGCGCCAGCCCGAAACGGTCGGCATCTTCAATCACAATCACGGCAGCGTTAGGCACATCTACGCCCACCTCAATCACGGTGGTGGAGACCAAGATATCGATGTCGCCTGCGCGGAACGCTTCCATAATGGCTTCCTTCTCGGCGGGTTTCATGCGTCCGTGCAGCAGCCCCACCCGCAGGTCAGGAAACACATCTTTTTGGAGATGCTCTGCCATCTCTTCGGCTGCGCGCACCTGCAGCTTGTCCGATTCATCAATCAGCGGGCAGATTACATAGGCTTGACGCCCTTGCTGCACCAGTTTGCGCACGCCCTCGTACACCTTTAGTCGCTCTTCGGGTAGCTTCCAGTGAGTTTTGACGGGTTTGCGTCCTGGAGGCAGCTCGTCGATGATCGACACATCCAACTCACCATAGAGGGTGAGGGTGAGCGTGCGCGGAATGGGGGTTGCGCTCATGACCAGCAGGTGGGGCATGACGCCTTTGTCGCGCAAGGCGGCGCGCTGTAGCACACCAAAACGGTGTTGCTCGTCTACAATCGCCAGACCTAAGCGGGCGAAGCTCACGCCTTCTTGAATGAGTGCGTGTGTGCCAACGGCGACCATGCCGCGCCCGCTGGCGATGCGCTCGCGCGCTTGCTGACGCTGGCGGTTCGTGAGCCTGCCCACCAGAAGCTCCACACTGATGCCCAACGGCTGGAACAGCCGATGTAGGTTGATATAATGCTGCTCGGCGAGGATTTCGGTAGGCACCATAATCGCTGCTTGGTACTGGTTGTCTACCGCTGCGAGAATCGCCGCCGCAGCCACGATGGTTTTGCCCGAACCGACATCGCCTTGCAGCAGGCGGTTCATCGGGTGCGGGCGCGCCATGTCGCGCCAAATCTCTTGGATGACGCGCTTTTGCGCATTCGTCAGCTCGAACGGCACGATGCGATGCAGCATTTCGTTTAGCCGTTCGGTATCGATGCGCATCGCGATGCCGCGCTCTTGCTGATTTTGCATGCGTTGCAGCCCCACGCCCAACTGCAACAGGAAGAACTCTTCAAACACTAAGCGGCGGCGCGCGGGCTCAATCTGGTTCATATCATCAGGAAAGTGAATCTGCTGCAGGGCTTGGTGAATGGAGGGTAGCCCCAGCCGCGCGCGCAACGCCGCCGGCAGGATTTCCGGCGCTACATGGGCGTACTGCACGGCGTTCCACAAGATTTGGCGCATACGCTTCTGGCGAATGCCTTCCGTAAGGGGGTAGATAGGCACGACGCGGTTCACACTGAGCAGGCTGTCGGGGTCTGCGCCATCGGGCAGGTCTTCCCATTCGGGCGTTTCAATCTGCAAGCCAAACGGGGTCTCCTTCACGGTGCCGTAGGCGACGATGGTGCTGTTGCGCAGCTTGTGCAGGGTGTCGCGCATGTAGGGTTGGTTGTACCACACAAGTTCGATAACGCCAGAACCATCGTCCAAGTAGGCTTTGGTGAGGGTTATGTTGCGTCGCGGCTGAACATTGTCTACAGTCACGAGCTTGCCCGCGATAGTGATTGCTTCTCCGGGACGGGCGTGCGCGATTTTGCGGAAGTGGCGACGATCTTCGTAGCGACGTGGCAGGTGGAACAGCAGGTCACCTAATGTGTAGATGTTGAGCTTGCTAAGCACCTGCGCCAGCTTGGGACCGACGCCCCGCAGGTATTGCACCTCCGTTTCCAAGCTGTAGTTGCGCGTCGTGGACATGGTATACAGCAGTATACCTAAGAGATTATTCAGAAAAGAACGGCTAAAGCCGTTTTTTTTTTGGTGCCAGCCAAGCCCGTCTACGCAGGTTCAAAGCGTAGCGTCGGCGTCTGCAACCGATGTAATCCTCCACGACGCTAACGCCAGACGTTTCCAAGGTGCGGAAGTGGGCGAGGGCAGTGCCCTTGTGCTGTGGGGGCGCGAAAACCGCGCCCCCTGAGTAGGTTTATGCGGCGCGTCGCAACTCACTAGTGGTCGCGCGCGTGTAGAGCCGATCCAGCCATGCCACAATCTCTTGGCTGGTGTCGCGGATGGCATTGAGCAGCTGCTCGGCTCGGGCGCGGTCGCCTTTTTCCACCGCATCTACTGCTTGGGCAGCGATCTGATGGAGACGCTCGTGGGGCGCCTCAATCGCTTGGAACTCGGGCAGGTGCCCAAACTGCTGCTGCCCAACGGAATAGTACCAAGTGCCCAACGCGCACTTTTTGTGGGACACCAGCTGGTCGCGCGGAATCATCTCGCCGTGGTGTACCATGCGTTCCACACGCTCGACCCACTTAAGGTGGGCACGCTTGAAAGTGGCGATTTTTTCCTCAAACGACTCCTCGTCTGACACGCGGAACCGCCCGATGGAGAACATCAGCTTCTCTACGGTGGCAGAGGCTTCGCTGGCGTTTTGGTTGACGCGCTGAATAGCTTCTACCTGACGCTGCACGATTTGCGTGCTTTGGGCGGCGCTGGCAGCCGCTTGCTCGGAAATGGCAGCCATCTGCTGCAGGGCGTGGGCGGTGGTTTCCGCGCTGGCGAGCATCTGCTCACTGGCAGCGCTGGATTGCTCGGCAATGGCAGCAATTTGCTCTATCTCGCTCAGCGTTGCCTCCGAGGAGAGTTGAACCTCTTGCATGAGGGCTGCGGAATGGCGTACTTGCTCGGCGATGGTGTCTACCGCCTGCAAGATGGCTTGTAGCCCTGCAGCGACTTGCTGCGACACTGCGCCGCCCTCTTGCACGGCTTTTAGGCTTTCCTCCATTGCGGCCACCGTGGCTTGTGTCTTCTCCACCACTTGCTCCAAAATCTGCTGAATCTCTTGGCTGGAATGGGCAGAGCGTTCAGCAAGACGGCGCACTTCGTCGGCGACAACGGCGAAGCCGCGCCCCGCCTCGCCTGCACGCGCTGCCTCGATGGCTGCATTAAGCGAGAGTAAGTTGATTTGGCGTGCGATATCCTCAATCTTATTGGCGATCTTGGAGATGACGCTGGACATCTCCGCCAACTGCTGGAGTTCGTCTGCGGTGCGGCGCGTGTGCGCTTCGATGTTGCGCATCACTTGCTCAGAGCGTCGAAGCGCGGCGTGTCCTTCGTGCGTGATGCGACTGGCGTGTTCAGAAGCTTGTTGCGCTTGCTGCAACTCAGCAAAAGCAGCTTGAATGCGCTGCGTGATGATGTTGACGCGCTCGACGCCAGCGGCAGCCGACTGCGCGGTTTGGTCGGCACCTTGTGCCACTTCCTGAGCAGCCAACCGCACTTGCGCGACACTTTCGGTGATGCGCTGGATTTCATGCGCTAAACTACTTGCGCCTTTTGCAGAGTCGCTCACTGTTAGCTCCACCTCGTGGGCGTCTTCGGCAATACGGCTTAGCGTTTCCGTAATCGATTGCACATTGCCTAAGACCAGTTTCGCCGTTTGGCGTGTCTCGGTGAATGCTTGCGTCAGGTGCTCAACCGCCGCGTTATAGCTGTTGAGCAGCTGCCCAATTTCGTCCCTACTTGAGATTGGGATGCGATAAGTGAGGTCGCCTTGCTGAAGGTGCTCCAACGCTTTGCGCAGGTGGGCAGTTGTCTCTGCGATGTGTGCGTCAACGCGGTACAACCTGCGGCTGCTGTAGCCGATAAAGCCACCTGAGAGGGCAACGAAACCCCACATCAACGCGCGCAAAGCCCCGTTTTCAAGCGCGCTGTGGGCAATCGCTGCTACCGTCAACAGTGCTCCCATCGCAAGTAGTGAGGCAAACACCCAAAGCAACTGCATCCTTCGGTGCTTGTTCGCCGTTCCCATTGTTCGCCACCATCCTTTGGTAGGGTCGGTAGTATTATTGGCAGTGATGTCCAAAAAGTGCAGAAGGTGTGGAACATGTTGCTTGGTGAGGGCAAGCGAGGATGTTAGTAGTGCAGCTCAAACTCCCAAATAGGGGTACAGCGGTGGAAGGGGCGGTGATTGGCTTGGATAAGGCAACTGCGCGCTTTGTGGTGCGCCTGCACGAGCCGGTACAAGGATTGCGGGCGAACTTGCTGGCACGGGCAATCCTACTGGTTAGCGGCACCCCACGCGAACTCACAGTTGAACTCACACCCATAAGCGAGGACACCGTGATGCTAACTCCTGTCTCGGCAGCGGTGGCTCACGAGCGGCGCACACACCGACGCTACCCCGTGAACCTACCCGCGCAAGTCGGACATGGGGAGCGATTTTTGCAGGCGCGTGTGGTCAACATCAGCGCGAGCGGTATGGGATTACAAGTGGGCGAGCCGCTGCCCGAAGGGGAGTTGATTCACTTAGAGGTGCCACTGGTTGATGTGGACACACCGCTTCGGGCAACACTGGAGGTGCGCCATCAACGTCCCCTGGAGGGGGGTATGTGGTATGTGGGGACGCGCTTTGCGGAGTTGGCACGCGCCGACGCGTTGCTGTTGCGCAAGTTGTTTCCATAAGGTGCATAGGCAACATGCGCAGGAACTGAGGCACATATCTCGAAACCCAATTGCCGATGGCGCCACTGGAACTGCGCGACATTTTGCACGCATTATTGTTCGTAGCAGATACCCCATTGGACCTTGAAACCCTGTGTCGGGTAACGGGTGCCTCGCCTGAGGCGGTGCTGGAGGGGTTGCGGCAACTGCAGGAGGTACTGACGGCTCAAGGCGCCGTGCAACTTACTCAGGTTGCAGGGGGCTACCAGTTGGCGACCAAGCCTGAGTATGCACCTTATATCACGCGCTTGCTCAATCCGCCTGCCAAACGCTTGTCGCGCGCGGCGTTAGAGACACTGGCGATTATCGCTTACGAGCAGCCCATTACGCAAGCGCAAATTGACGCCTTGCGTGGCGTTGATAGTAGTCATGTGGTGCGCCAGTTGCTAGAGCGCGGCTTGATTCAAGAGGTGGGGCGCAAAGATGCCCCTGGCAAGCCCGTGTTATATGGCGTCACAACAAACTTCTTACACTATTTTGGGCTAAACAGTATGGCGGATTTACCCGAAAAACCTGCTGACGGGCCTGCTGTGTGAGGTACAATTAGCGCGGTGAGCGTGTGTGCCACGCCGTGCAGTGGTCAAGGCAGGGGAGTTGGACGCGCGCAAGGCGGCGATCCTGCGAGCGGTTGCGCGTGAACATATTCGTACGGGCGAACCTGTTGGCTCGCAGGCGATTGTGCAGCGCTACGCGTTGGGCATCAAGCCTGCCACGGTGCGCAACGAGATGGCAGCGATGACCGAGTACGGTTATCTGCTGCAGCCGCACACCAGCGCGGGTCGGGTGCCTACCACGCGCGGCTACCGCTACTATGTTGAACACCTTATTAGTCGGACAGGCTCGCTGCGGGTTGAGGGCTATCTGAAGCGATTACCCGCGCCCGGCGAGAGCCTCACTGAAATGCTGGATGCCACGCTCCAGATTCTTGCACGCGCGGCACACTATATTGCCTTTGCTGCCACCGCCCGCGACGAAACCATACGCCTGCTGCGCTGCGTGATTACCCCGTGTGGGGCGCGGCGGGTGCTCTCGGTGGTGATTACGGAGCATGGCGCGGTGGACAATCGCCTCGCGGAACTTGCTTATGCGCCTTCGCAACGCGCACTTAGCCGCATTCAGAGCATCCTTGCCTCCATCGTGGAAGGGCAAACGGTGCGTCATGTTCTCAGCCTTGACCCTGAGCAAGCCCCCAGTATGGAATCGCCTGCGGAGCGCGAGGTGTTGGTGCAACTGCTGCGCACTGTGCAACAGCAAGCACAGGAGGCAGCCGAAGGTGAGCTGCTCTATGCAGGCACCGTGTATCTGCTGCATCAGCCCGAGTTCCAACGCGAAGTGCATCAACTGGAAGCGGTGCTGCGCGTGTTGGAGGAGCGCAAGTCACTGTATCGCCTGTTGCAGAAGCACAGCGAAGCAGAGGTGCAGCTTACCATCGGTGAGGAGAACCCGATTGAGGCGTTGCGCACCTGCTCGCTGGTGAGTGCGCGTTATTACGTGGGCACGCGCCCTGCAGGCGTGATTGGACTGATGGGACCCGTGCGGATGGACTACGACCGTGCGCTGCCAACTGTGCAACGCACTGCCCAAGCCCTCAGCGAGTTGCTTACCCGTACCCTCCATTCGTAGCGTTCCCTGCCGCAATCGGCTACTCGCTCTCTTCCCATACGAAGCGCGGAAGTGGAGTGCTGCCGAAGTTGAGCTGCACCAGCGGGCGTATCACTCGGTCGTGCATCACACGCTCAGCAAGGTCGGCGCGCAGGGCACGCAACTGCGTTTGAAGCACCTTGAGGTGCACTTGCCCCAACGCAAGGCTGCCCACACGCTGCCCTTCGTCGGTAGTGAGCGTCTCGCCCAAAATGCTTTCGGCGATTTCGGCGTTGTGGGGCGCGATTGCTTGGGCGAAGCTCTCGGCACCCGCCTGCTTGAACTCCAGCGCGTCTACCTTGACCTCCTCAGGCACGATGATGGCGGTTTCTTGCTGCACTTTATCCAATGCGCGCAGTAGTTCTTCTTGCTGGGCAGGGGGCGAGCCGCACTTGTAGATGCCGATCAGCGTGGGCGAGGCGTACTTGGCTAAAAACAGATCCCATAGCTGCAAGATGCGCTCCTTACTGCGCCACGCCCGATAGGCAGCCCGCAAATCCGACTCGCCCGCAGGCGACTCGTAGCGCGGGTTGTAGGCGTACACGATGAACTTCTCACGAGGCAACACAAGCCGCTCACCGCTGGGCGCATACAAAATCAGCGACTTGAGGTTGCGATAGGCATCCACCTCAAACCGAAACAGGGCAGGATTTTTCGCTTTGAAGCCCTGCAGCATCCAGAAGCCCGCATAGGGCGGCTCAGTGCGGTAAACATAAAGCTTTTCGAGGATCGCCACCCCCTTTGCCAGTGCGTCTAACGCCCGCCACAGCAGGCTAAACACGCCCCCATGCATCGTGCGCAAGTTGAACTACACGAACTCGTGCACCGCGCGCTTCGGGCGTGTCGCTTGCAGGTTCTAAACGCCACGACGCACTAAGCACGCTCCATCGTTTAAGGTTGAAACAGGCTTTCACATGCGCATCCGTGAGCATCCGCTCGTAAATCGCGTAGCCGTGCTCGGCGAGAACTTCGTCGCCGAACTCGGTTGGCTCGCGTTCTCCAAATGTGTCAGTCTCCACAGGCGCATGCTCGCGCTCCAAAGCCACCTTGTGTTTGCGCCACCAAAGTCGCATCGTTTCCCTCCGAGAGTCTTGGGACACTAACCCGCACATAGGAACACTCCTGAGGGCGTTTGAATGCGCCCGTTGCTTGTGAGGTACACTCTTAGCGGTTTGTATGGAGTACGCGCTATGAAAACGCACGATTCCTGTTCGCATGCAGTGGAGAGCTGTTTGGAGATACTCAAGCGCCACGCGCCCGAGACACCCCTATTGGCGTTGGGGCAAACCCTCTTTTGGGACGAGCCGATGAAACTTGCGGTGCTCCACTGGTTGCAACAGGTAGATCCCAACCGACGCTTGATTTTCGGTATTCACGACACGGACTATTTTGCGCGTCTGCATACACGCGCGCTACCTAAGAACGCCCGCACAGTTGGCACCTATGCGCTATTGCCACACAACGATGGCTCCACGCGCGCGCTGTGGGCAGCAGCGGGTGAAATCGCACAACTCTTTGGCAGCGAGACCGTTCCGACCCTGGCGATGTTTGCGAAATACGGGGGCAATGTGGAGCGCGTAGCACGCCACTGCGCTGAAACCGACCCGCAAGCGTATGTAGATGCGCTCACTGAAGCGTGGGGCTGGCGTGCCCTGGTGGCGTTGGACACCGCGCCGCGCCCTGTGTGTGAAGTACCGCTGCGCGAGATTTCGGAAGCCCTTGACGCGTTGCTGGAGTTTGGGCTGGACGGCACCTGGCGGATGCTGGAAGATTCGCAGGCGCGCACTCGCGCGTGCAACTGGGCGTGGAACCTGCGTCAGCGCGCCCAGCAGTATGCCGAAGCACACCCCGACGCCTCATTAGCCGACCTGTTTGCTGCCCTCTACCCCGAGCTGCTGCAGATGCTTCATGGTCTGCCATTGCCTGACACGGTGACATTCACCCGCACTACCGAGTTGCTGCGGTTCAACACGCGCACGGCGCACCTGCCGCGATTTCAGATTGTGGAGGCGTTTTTGAACCCTGCCACGCGCCCTGCTTGCGAGGATGCCTACAATCGCGCCGTAGCGGGCACCCCCATCTACCCGCTGCCTGAGTTCGGCGAAGGTGCGTTGCCGTTTGATTTGCTGATTCCTGGCAAGGGGCGCGGAACGATTTTGCTTACCGAACGGTATCTCAGCGTGCTGACGCCGGAGCCGCAGATCGTGCGCCTGCCTGCCCCTGTGCACACTGTGCAACAGCTGGCAGCAGTGGTCGAGCGCACTTGGGGCGACCGTTGCACGCTGGTAGGCAAGGCGCTGACGCTAATCACCATGCTCGCACACGAGTTTGTGTTCGTGTTCAACGAGCGCGGCTCACCCTATTTGGAGCGCACAGCGCGCATGCACCACTATCTGCGCGAAGCCGGTATTGAGCTGCCGATTTATCCGCTGTTGCGCCTGCAATACCCCACTTGGGATGCTTTGCAAGCGGCAGAGTGTGTATCGTTGCGCCTGCCTGAGCACTTGGCATGTGCGTTTGGCGAGCCAGTCGTGTGCACCGATGTGTTTGCCAAGCGGTGGCGCGCTGTGGTGAGCGAGCAACAACACCTGCTGGAGCGGCTGCGCACCACACGCAGCCCCCGCGCCCTTATGCAGCTTTTGGCGGAGCGCGAGGGCGATGCGTGGAGCGTGCGCCTGCAGGAGTACGACGCACTCCACGCCCGTCTTACCAACACTGTGGGCAGCTGGGCTGCCATGCTGCGTGAGCAAACCCACGCCCTACACGCCGAGCGACGCGCCCTTATCGCCGAAATCCAGCGCCACCCACACCAGTTCAAAACGCTGGAACCGCGCCTGCGTGCGCTCAAAGCCCGCATTAAACGGCTCAACCTTGAGCGCAAGCGCGTTGCTAACGCTCCCGAAGCCAAAGCCCTGCGCACCCGCGCCAACCAACTGGAATGTGAAGCCGAACGCGCGAAACTGGAACTTATCCGTTGCGCCTACCTCACGGTGGAAGGGCTCCACCATACGCACGCCCGCCCTACCGCATGGTGGTTCCTTATCGTGTCGCCCCGATGGTTCCATGCCTGCGCCCATAATCTCGAAGCCCGATTGGAGGCTCTATGACCCACAACTTCAGCATCCGCTGGCTAGACCCAACAGGCGTGGTGATTGAGCGCATGCCCGACAGTGTGGTCGTGCGCATCCGCCTGCCCAACGGCGAAGTGTATGAGGATGTGCAATTCGCCCGTGCCTTTCCGCTGTCGCATGCGCACGGCTACATCAGCGTGCTCCATCGCCAAGAGCGCGACAAGCTGGTGGAAATCGGTATGTTCCGCACCTTAGAAGGGATGCCCGAACCGTCGCGACGCATCGTGGAAGAAGAACTGGAACGCCGCTACTTCACCCCCGTGATTGAAAAGATCTACGCACTCACCGAAGAGTACGGGCAACACCGCTGGGAAGTAGAAACCGATCGGGGCAGGCGTGTGTTCTATGTGCGCAATTGGCGCGACAACATCCACGAGCTTTCGCCGGTGCGCTACCTGATTGTGGCAGTGGATGGCAGCCGCTACGAAATCCGCAACCTCAACGCCCTGGATGCTCACAGCCGCGCCTTGCTGGAAAACTTAGGCTAAATGCCTGTCTTCTGCCGCCAGCGAGCAATAACGCTGTCCACTTCGGGCTGTTTGCGGAACTGGTTTAGGTAGTGCATCACCTCGTCGGGCAGTTGCAACTTCGCTGCTGCCGCGTACACCAGTCGCAACCCATGAAATAGCCCACCCGCTGCTTGCGCCTCGTACACCACATGGGGCACAGGGGCTGTCTGCAACCGTTGGCGGATTAGCATTCGCACCTGCTCCATATCCACCAGCCTGCCGGGGCAAGTTTTGGTGGTGGGCGTGGGCGCCAACCCGCGCCGCACTAACTCGTTCACCTCGCGATGCCCCATTACAATCAAGCCCTCGGGTGCGCTTAGGAACCGCTCTACCAAACCGTACTGGCGCAGCAGGTCAATCGTGTGTTGGATGCTGCTTTCCAGTTGTTGAGGTGTCAGTGGGGCGATGTCACCGTGCCCTGAGAAACAGATGTGGTAGGTGGTCGCGTTGATGCCTGCAACGGCCGCGGGGATTTTGCGCGGGTCGCGCCCCTGCTCAATAGTGCCGTCGAAGCGGATAACCACATTGTAGCCAATCTCGCTCCAGCCGCGCTCGCGGTGCCATTGATCAATCTGCGCGGCGGTGGTGTCAAACGCTTGCCCGTTGCGCCCATGCGCGGCTGTGTGCCACACGATGCGCTCCATGATGCGTGCCATAAGCCCTCCTCGTGACGCGTTCACGCCGAAACGACATCTGCATCGCTCAGCGTCAACCCCTGTGGTATAATACCAGTAGTATGGCGAGCAGTGGTTCGTTCTCCCACGAGGAGCATGAGGTCAAGCCCCACACCCCGAGCGAGGCGTATCGCCCCGCGAACGCAGAGGAAGCGCGCATGCGCGGCGATGCGGCGCTGCGCCAGGGCAAGTACGAGGAGGCGTTCCACTACTACAAGCTCGCCATCGAAATGGATGGCGAAAATAGCCAGCGCTACATGCAGCTGGGCGACGCCTACGCTTATGCGGACCAGCCCGCCCGCGCACTGGCATACTACCAACGCGCGCGCAAGCTCAATCCGCGTGATCCCGAACCCTACTTCGCGCTTGGCGAAATCTACCGTCGCTACGGGCGCTACGACGCTGCCATCGCCCACTTCAAACGCGCCATCGAATACGGTGCCAACAACGCCTTCGTGCAGTTCAAGTATGCAGAGGTACTTGCGCTAAGCCAGCAGTATGCTAAAGCCATTGAAGCCGGGCGCGCTGCCGTAAACCACGAGCCAAGCAACGGCTTCTACCGCTTCTGGCTGGCAGACCTACTGGAGCAAGTGGGCGAAGTAGAAGAGGCGCTCCAAGAAATGGAGATCGCCACACTGCTCAACCCCGAAGACGACTATTACCACTTCCGCTACGGCTTGCTGTGCATCGAAAACGACCTCCTAGAGCAGGCGGTGGAGTGCTTCCAGCGCGCGTTAGCCCTCAAGCCCAACTGCGCGCTTTACCTAACGCTGCTAGGCGATGTGTATACCTTGCTCAACAAAGCGCAGGCAGCCGAGCAAGCCTACCAGCAAGCAGGGGGCTTAGATAGCTACGACAAAGCTGAACTCCAACGCGCCCGCCGCTTGGCAGGACTGGACGATGGCAAACTGTACACGCCCACCGAAGATCTGCCGCAAACAAAGGAGTGAGCGAGAACCCGAAACCCGTGTCAAACTGAGCCGTCTCATCCCCAAGCCAGCTACTCACATACGCCCCGGTCTCGGCAGCAGCAAGCGCGGCTCAGATGCACGCTAACAACACCATTTTCCGAACTTCGAGCCCACGCTCTGAACCCCCCTGCTGCTGCAACCACGCGCGAACCTGAGCCTCCACATCGGCACACCGCTACTGCGCTACCACGCCGTGCGCTTGCAACGAAGCGTCCTTAGGGGGCGCCTCCTCGAAATAGCTCTGCTTTCCGTCCAACACAAGCAGCCGCCCACCCGGTTGCTCAAGCACGATAATTCGTACGCGCCCTCCGTTTTCTACGAACTCGACCACGCGAAAACCAACGCCAACTATGCGCAGCTCTTCAGCATGCCACTAGGTAATACTGCGACAGCGGTCGGAAGGTCTCGCCTGTATGCGTAGTGACGGGTGCCGACTCGAACTGCAGCAGTAACACATGCTCTCCCATCTGGAGTACCCTTGCAAGCAACCGCTTGTTAGGGGGCTGGATGGCGCCTGAAGCAGGGGGTGTATCGCGCAGCGGCGCCAGAATCCGCGCGTAAAAACCGCTATCCCCCAACCAGCCTAATTCGCCGCCCAACTGCCAGCGCAAGTAGCCCCAGTTCTCGTGGAGCGCACGGTGCTGCATGCCATCGATAAAACCACGATTCCGGCGCCTCTCTATCAGCCCGACCGGCCCGACCCCGACTTGCTGATTCGCACCGCGGGCGAGATGCGCGTGAGCAACTTCCTCCTTTGGCAAACCGCCTCTACCGAGCTGGAACATCACCCCGTACTGGGGCTCGATTTAGGGAGCACCCGCTCGACGCCATTATCGCCTACCAATCGCACCAGCGCAAATTCGGTGCAGTATTAGAACAGGCGCACGCTGGTTTCTAAGCCCCGCACGAACGAATACGCCCGCGCCCGCGCACTGCCGCGCAGCGAGTAGCAATAGAAGACCTTCCGCGCTTCCAGCGTTGCCCAGTCAGTGCGAAAGCGCGGGTTGAGCAGGTCCCAATCGCGAAACAGGCGTTCGTACTCTTGTTTGGAGAGCCGTTCAGGACACCCACGCAAGTTGTCGGTGCGCAAGCGATACCAGCCCTTCC